>RCNH01000432.1_pt1 | contig 17746 bp, 9 predicted proteins | sample 2041161 | NCBI WGS metagenome assembly RCNH01 (sample SAMN09708215, study PRJNA481090) | Feces metagenome, whole genome shotgun sequencing project. | biome: feces | host: Leptonychotes weddellii | place: Antarctica: Sion Island | collected 2010-03-01 | reverse complement strand
GCTGCTTCCAGCTTTTGAAGGATCGCAGCGGAACTCTGTGGGTCCCTGTGCTCCTTCACGGTATGCTGGATTTCAGCACTGTTTTCCTGAGGTAAAAAGATTCCCGTTTCTGTGTTTAACAGAAACGGGAATCTTTTTATTTTCCGGCTTTTGCCTTGTTTTCGGCATGGGATGCTGTCCAGGTCGAAGACCTCACGAACCTTCTTATACATCTTGCTGTAGGTGACACCGTTGTCATCATACCGCCAGCCCTTGCCGAAGGGCTGATTGCCGTAGTAGAAGGTGGTCCAGCAGTCGGGGTGAACCTGCTGGAAGATTTTCTGCTCTGCAGCAGGAACCGGGGTGTGGATGCTCATAAACCGCTCCAGGGGCAGACCGTCCAGAGGGGCCAGATCTGTTACCTTGGTGTAGCTGATGTTCAGCTGCTTCAGGTTTTCGCAGCCTGCCAGGGGAGACAGATCCTTGAGCTTCAGGCAGCTGGCCATTTCCAGGAACTCCAGCTTTTTGCAGTTTTCAAAGCCGCTGAGATCCTGTACGGCGCTGCCGGAGATAATCAGAATTTCCAGATCCGGCATAAAGCCTACAAAACTGAAATCCGTCAGGGTATCGTTGTGACCCAGATCCATGTATTTGACTTCGTTGCAGTAACGCATATTATAGCAGGTATCGTCAAAAACATTATAGACAGCCCGGATGGTGTCGGTGTCGGTCATGGCGGAGTATTTGCCGAACTTGACCTTCCAGACAACCTTGGTTCGGGGGAATTCTTCCCGAAGCTGGGCAAGCACCTTATTGTCGATGCCGCAGTCAATGAGCCGGAAGCTTTCGCAGCCGGTCATAATGGAAAGAGCCTCCCGCAGCTCAGGTTCTCCTTCATTTCCGATGGATTGGCCGTTGAATTCCACCACCTGGTCGTTGGTGGAAATTTCTTTTCCGAAGAGGGTGAAGGTATAGTGGAAGTTGGTTTCAGGGGCAGCATCCACCAGGACTTTCACATCCTTCTTATCCAGCTGGCTGGTACCGCTGCCCATCAGCTCCACAAATTTCAGGTTGGGAAGCAGATTGATGGCTCTGGCTGCCTCGGGAAGCTGCTGCTTGGTGAGGAAGGAAAGATCCAGCTGTTCTGTTTCGGAGGGATATTCCTGCCCGAAAAGAATCACACTATAGGTAATCTCCACATCGGGGTAGGTCTCTGAAAGCTGATCCAGCTCCTCTTTGGTAAAGGATACATGGGAAAGGTTCAGCTTTTTCAGATTGTGGAGATATTGCAGGTTTTCCATCACCGCTTCATAGGTGTATTCTCCCTGGCTCAGGGACAGCTCCTCCAGATAGGGGTCAACTTCCTTTGCTCCCATGGAGACGGTGTAGGTGACCTGAACCTGGGGATGGAATTTGATATAACGGTCAATGGCAGCGTAACAGGTGCTGCCGGTGAGATCAAGGGTTTTCAGATTGGGATAGTCTTCCAGTCCCAGAAAATCAGCCTCTGTGACCACCAGGGAGAGGTGTTCCACCAGAGCGGCTGAGGCTTCCGTGGGGTCCATAGTGGTTTCTACCACGGCATCTGCAGGTGACTGACTGGCGGTCTGATTTCCGCATCCACCCAGGCAGAGACTGACAGAAAGGAGACATATCAGCGCCGCTGGCACAGTATGTTTCTTAAAATTCATTATCGATTGCCTCCCGGTAACATAACTAGATGTAAGTTTAGCATAGCATAGGTAAAAAAGCAATTATTTAGGGAAAAATTAAAAATTTCGATATATAAAAGTCATAAATAGAATGGGAGGGTTTTCTGTATTCTTTGCATAAAGAAAAGGGCTGGCCCTGTTGGGCCAGCCCGTAAAGGATGCTTAGCGAAGGCCCTGCTCGTAGGCCTCAACCATCTTCTTGAACGTGTGACCCGTACGAACTCTGAGACTGTTCAGGTATTTATCTGTAACCTCACCGGTAAACAGCTTAATCTGCAAGTGCAGTGTATCGGGCCCTTCCGGAGTGGCAATGATTTTGTCGATATAGCGGTCAACAAACTCTTTGTTGATGATCCCCTCTGCAGCATCCTTCTGGGCATCCTGAAGGCACTTCCGGATGGAGTTGATCCGCTTTTTAAAGTCTGCAGCGCTGTCCCGCTGACTTGTCATCGCCTCCAGCTCCTTCTGTGCCACTTCCAATTCTTCGGTGCATTCCTTGTTCATAGCGAGAAAGTCCCTGTCAGAAAGCTCTCCCATGGCATTAAAGGCCAGAAGCTTCTGCTTTTTCTTCTGTGTGGTTTCAATTTTTTGTTCTAGCCGTTCGATTTGCCTGCCCAGATCTTCCCCTTGATGGACTTGCTTGTACATTTCTATATATTCTTCGATGAGAGTTTCTATCTGTGGCTCTGCCTCCCGGAAGACTTCAAAAAGCAAGGGCTTTAACTCATTCTCATAGATCGCAAAGGAATCACAGGAGTCAGCTCCATTTTTGATTTTGCCGGAGCAGACCCATTTGCTGTTCTTGCTTCCTTGCCGATCTACGGAATCCCGGCGATAGTAGGCGGTGCCACAGCATCCGCAGAAGAGCTTTCCAGTGAGAAGATTAGCGTGATTGCAGATACCCTGACGGTTTTTTACATCCTCGCTGCGCTTTTTCAGAACAGCATTGGCAGCATCCCACACTTCTTCTGAGATAATAGCTGGAACAATCTCACCGGTTTCGTCCTTGAACATAACCCAATCCTCCGGTGGGAGGAATTTCTGCTTTTTGGTGAAGAGGTCCACGACCCGAACTTTATTGCCCACATAGTACCCTTTGTACTTAGGATTGGAGATAATCCCGGACATGGTGGTGTGTGCAATTTTTTTCCCGTTATGATTTCGATAACCTTTTTCCCAGAACAGAGTCTCCAACTGTTTCATGGAATATTCTCCGGTTGCATAGAGGCAAAATAGCTGCTCTACCATAGGGGCCTCGTCTTCATCAATGATAAGTTTTCCATTTTCCTTCCGGTATCCGAAGATCCGGCTGTTTCCGAGAACGACGCTGTTTTTGATGGCCTGCTGATGCCCGAATTTCACACGGCTGGAGAGCTTCCGCAGCTCATCCTGAGCAATTCCGGACATGATAGTCAGCCGCAGCTCAGAATCTTCATCAAAGGTGTTGATATTGTCGTTCTGGAAAAACACGCCTACTCCGGCATTCAGTAGTTCTCGGGTATATTGAATGGAATCCAGGGTGTTACGGGCAAAACGGGTGATTTCCTTGGTAATAATCAAGTCAAACATGCCATTTTTGCCATCTTCCACCATACGGTGAAAATTCTCACGTTTCTTGGTAGTGGCGGCGGACAGACCCTCATCAATGTATCCAGCCACAAATGTCCAGGAGGCATTTTTCTTTATCAGGTTTTCATAGTAGGAAATCTGATTGCCGAGAGAATTCAGCTGCTCATCAGATTCTGAGGAGACTCGGGCATAGAAGGTGACCCGAAGAGGCAGATCATAGATGCTTTTTGTTTTTAAAAGCTGCCGGGTATTGTGTATATCCAAATTAATCTCTCCTGTTTTGTTTTATCATGATTAATCTAACACAGGTCAGGATGAATGCCTACTGTATAGATTTGGAACAGCTGGAGAGTGATGGATATTTCCATACCGTGTGTCGATTTTAAACTTCATACGCCTGTGTTCGTCTTCTGTAATGAGTCCATGCCCATAGAGCTCACGGTTAAAATACTGCATCCAGATAAGGCTTGACATGGCAGTTTTCTGTAACTGGTATGGCTGATTGCTGTAATCGATCATAGGCCAATAATCCCTCCCATTACATTGTTCCCACAATCTGCAAATCTAATTGCTGCCCCTTGCAATCTTTTGTATATAATTGGGATTTCTGACACGGAATTTCGTAGTAAAAATTTATGCATAGGAACCATTTTGACTGTTACAAATTTAAATAGATGTAACAAATTTATAAAGAAATAAAGGAATATTTTGACAAGTTGTGCGCTACTTGTTACAATATAAGAGACTATAGCGATAGAAACAGAACAATGTCGATTTGGTGGCGGTATCCCCTTGAGACCGATAGTGGACGGCAGTGATTTTTGGGGAAAATGACCCGGTTGTTGCTGTGTGGTACAGTTACGGAAACCTGGTGTATCCATGGACCGCATCAAATGAATGGAGGCATATCGAATTGCGTTCCGGATTTGCTGGCAATAAGAATTTAGACGATTGGCATGGACATGACGAATTCCTCGATAACAGCGATGAGAACCTCTGTTTTGAAGATCCGTTAACCTCGCCGGATATGATGAACGATTATATTAATGAATATCCCAATGATTTGTGGGATGGGGAGAGCAGCTCACTGGCAAAGAATTCACTGCTCTATGCCCAGAATCAAGAAGGGGATTTTTGGCCCGGTCAAGGTGCGTCGGGCCTCGATTTCTGCTTCCAGCCTCTCTCAGATATAGCAGAGGAGGATTCCAGTTTTCAGCCGTCCTTGGATATGGCGGATTTGGATTTCCGATTTGGGGCTGCCTGTAATGAAACAGAGGATGATTGGAGCTTTCCACCGGTTCAGGAAGAGTTAGGGGAAGATTTGGATTTTTCGCCGGTTCAGGAAGAGTCAGAGGAAGACCTGGATGTTCAGTCTGTCCAGGAAGATGCAGAAGATGATTCCGGCGATCCACCTGTCCGGAATGCGGATGATGCTGTCTTGGATTCTCCGGAGCCGGATTCCGGTGAAGTCTGGTCAGAACCGATGATGCAGCGGGATCTGTTTGAAGAGGTGTCTGCACATTTGGACGATTCAGAAGATTGGTCTGCATATCTGGAGTCGGATAATTTCCTCAGGCTTGCGGAAGAGAAAGCTCCGGCAAAGAAAGCGCAATCTGCTTCGAAGCAGCCAAGCACATCCGGAGAGAAGCCGAAGAATTCCGAGATTCCCCAAAAGCGGCGAAAGACAAAAGCCTCCAAGAAGCCGGAGGCTATTCAGACTCCGGAGAATGATGCAGAGGCAAAGCCCGGTGTGCATTCATTTAAGGCTCTGCTCAACCGGCACAAGCTTGATATTGTGTTTTACCTGCTGCTGATCGCACTGATCGTGTCCATTTTTGCGTTCAGAGCCCAGGGCGGCCCGGTTTTGCTGGGTGGATACGGAGTATTTACAGTAGCTACAGATTCTATGAATGATGTCATTCCTAAGGGAAGCTTGATTGTGACCAAACGAGTGGACCCGAATCTGCTCACCGTTGGAGATGACATTACATATATGAATGGGCCGTCTTCCACAATCACCCATCGCATCATTGCTGTGAAGGAAAAGTCGGAAGAAAACGAAATGCGCCAGTTTTACACCCAGGGAACCATGAACGCTGAGCCGGATCTGGTACCTGTGGCAGCTCCCAATGTGGTTGGAAAGGTCATATATTCAAATCTGAAAATGGGAAATGCTGTGAAGTTCATCAAGGCTAACTGGCCGATCATTCTGGTTGTATTGCTTATTGTCTGCGTTTGGGGCACAGTGATGAAATGCCTGTTCCGCAGCAATAAAAAGCATCAACATAAATAACATGCAGTATTAAAGAAAGGATAATATGTATGGGAGAGAAATCAAAAAAAGTATCGATTGCGGTCATTTCCACAATTCTGGCGATAGTGCTTACTTTGGGCAGCACTATGGCATGGCAGTCGATCAGCCAGATTGCCCGAAATGAGAGACTGTTTACCGCTTCCTTGGGCGGCAGACTCCATGATGATTTTGATGGAAAGAACAAGGATGTATACGTGGAGAACTATGGCGATCAGCCCATTATCACCCGTGTAATGCTGAAAGAATTCCTGGAGTATGGCCCGGATGCCGGTCAGCCCTCCGGTGTGGACAGAGTTCCTGTTGACCCCGATACGGCTATGCAGGCACCGGAGAAGTGGAAGATCCATAAGCCTACAGGTGAGGATCTGACTGTCTGCGACAGCAAGGTTCATGCACATCTGAAATACAAGTTTGGCGGACAGACCACCTATCTGCCTACCTTTAATATGAACCAGGATAGCCTGGCTCCTGACATTAACGGTACCTTCAAAAAGAACTTTGAGGACTATGTCAATTATGCCGAAAAGGCCGATCCTGTAACCGGCAACGAGGTTTACGACAAGGATAAGAACAATGATGATGAGGGAGCAGCTTCTCAGGAGGGTGTGAACATCACCACAAAGAAAAATGTAAGCCATACACCCACCAAGACTCTGGAGGGTACAGTGATTTCCATGGAAGCCTGGCTGGCCAATCCCAAGCCCGGCCCCTACTGGGTGTACGATACCGATGGCTGGGCCTACTGGGCACAGCCCATTGAGCCGAAGACTGCTACCGGCCTTCTGCTGGATGAGGTAACTGTTACCAATGCTCCCGGTGAGAATTTCTATTATGCTATTGACGTAATCTGCCAGTGTACTACCATGGAGGACCTGGGTAAGAACCACGAAAACGGCTTCTACAATGTAGCCAAGGGTCCTGCTCCCTCCGAAAATGCAGAAAAGCTGCTGACAGCCATTGGCGGCAGCTCCAAGCCTCTGGTTGCAAAGTCTGAGGTTCTGAAGCGTGAGCAGCCGGATACTGGCGCAGGCGATCCTACTCTGACCATTGAACTGGACGGCATTGAGTTCTACGTCCTGGAGGTTCAGGGCAATAAGGCACTGATTCTGTCCAAGTACGGTCTGGAAAACAGAGCCTTTAATGCATCTTCCAAGGCATCCAGCGAACCTGGTAACAACCAGTGGAAGGACAGTGACCTTCAGACCTATCTGAACGGTGAATGGCTGAAAGATAAGCCGATTCTGTCCAAGATTGCAGTAGCCACTACACTGAACACCCGTGCCGAATACAACAGCAAGGAATTTGTGACTACCAGCGACAAGGTGTTTGTCCTCTCTGAAGCAGATCTGACCGGCAACCCCAAGGCAACCAGCTCTAACAACTACGAGGCAGAAGCTAAGGATTACACCCTGGGTGTAGCCAAGGTGGTTCCTACCAGCCTGAGACCCTGCCGGGATCTTTATGGCAACCACTGCTACAGCTGGCTGCGTTCTCCCACGTACTACAGTAACTATGCTGCCCTTACAGGCTATAACAGCACCTCTGCATCTTACGCCGGTGTCAGCAGCAGTTACTTTGTCCGTCCCGCTCTGATGATCGACCTGGACAAGCTGTCACCTCCTGAAGTTGCAGCTATGCTCGGCGGTTTAGAGTAAAAAACAGCAGCTGACAGTGAGAAAACTCACTGTCAGCTGCTTGACCAGAAACTATACAGTACAGTCCCAAAATTTTTGAAGGAAGGAGGAGATCTATGCACCGTTCCAGATTCCGCAGGTATGTGGTAATTTCCTTATGTGTATGCATTTTAAGCTTGTTTGTGCTGACACCTGTCAGCGATACATTCTGCTGGTCTTCTGCAAACCAGACAGCTGTTAATGAACTACTGGTCACGCCTGCGCTTCATCCGGTTACACTCCTGAAATACGAAAAGCTTGAGGACGGTACACTCACGGAAACTCCTCTTCCGGATGCGTATTTTTATCTCTATTATGAGAATGGATCGCAGTATGGCGGCAGATTTCGTACAGATGAGCTGGGAAAAATCATTACCCAGCTGCCTCCTGGTTCTTACTACTTTGAAGAGGTACAGCCGCCTCCCGGAATGACCTACGATCAGGAAAACGGGACGCCGAAAAAGCGGTATCCCTTTACCGTTCCGGCAGATGGAACGGAAGACGTGGTTGTAACTGCGTATAATATCCGTCAGAACGGCAGCCTGTCTCTGACAAAGATCCTTCAGAATGCAGACGAGTCGGAGCTGACTCCGGAGCAGCTGGAGCAGAAATTTACCTTTACAGTTACGTTCTCAGACGGAGGCACCTATTCCTACAGTGTAGACGGGGGACAACCCGTCCAGCTGGAAAGTGGCGGAACCCTGACCCTGCAGCATGGGCAGACCGCCGTATTTGTGGACATTCCGCTGGGTGTTACCTACCACATTGAGGAGAAGCTGCCAGCCGGATTCCGATTTGAGGCAGAAGGTCACACCGGATGCATCCATGAGGAAATCAGCAAGGCGGTATTTACCAATATTTACACCCCTGAACTGAATTCCCAGCTTGAGGTTACAAAAGAGGTTGTAGGCGAAGGCGCAGACCCCAATAAGGAATTTACCTTCCATGCCGTCATCAATGGTAAGGAGTACACCTTTGTACTGAAACACGGAGAAAGTAAGATCTTTGAAGATTTCCCGGCCAATACCGATTATATAGTATGGGAGCAGGATGAAACAGGGTCTGGTTATGTTCCTAAAGTTGGCTCTATGTCCGGTACTCTGGTAGGCGGCAAGGTGGTTCTGCCCTTTGTCAACGTGTATCATTCCACGGAAATCCCTCCCGGCTCCCTTACCATCGAAAAAGAGGTGATAGGAGAAGCACCGGAGGCTGAGTTCAGCTTCCAGGTCACTTTCTCAGACGGTGGAACCTATTCCTGCTCCATAAACGGAGGAGACCCTTTCCCTGTTGCCAGCGGCGATACCATCAAGCTGAAGGCGGGACAGTCGGCAGTGTTTCCAGAACTGCCCGACGGAATTACCTACGAGATTACGGAAACAGACTCCGGCGGACTCCTGCCGGATCTGACAAAACTGAATGGCGTTATTGTCTCCGAAAATAATTCGGTGGCACACTTTGTAAACCGTGTGGAGTCTGCACCGGCTTTGGGCTCTCTGCTGATTACGAAGGAAGTCATAGGTGAGGGGGCAGACCCAAATCAGGAGTTTACCTTCCATGCGATCATCGGCGGCGTTGAATATACCTTTGTTCTCAAAAACGGAGAGAGCAAACAGTTTGACGGTTTGATGATCGGCACAGATTTCGTGGTAACAGAAAATGCTCTGAATCTGGACGGATGGTTTACAGATACCAGTTCCTTCCAGGGCGTCATCAACGACTCTCTGGTGCGGGTACCTTTTGTAAACCGCTATGTAAAGCCCATATTACCCGGAAGTCTTGCAATTGAAAAAGAAGTGGCAGGAGACGAGCCGAACCTGGAGGCGAAATTCCCGTTCCAAGTTGTTTTCTCAGACGGCGGAACCTATTCCTGCTCCATTGACGGCGGTGAGCCCTTCCCGGTTGCCAACGGTGATATCATTGAGCTGAGTCACGGTCAGACAGCCAGATTCCCGGATCTTCCGGAAGGTCTGGGCTATACCGTTCGTGAGATGGACAGCGGAGACTATGTTCCGGCCTTCAAGGAAATACAGGGTGTCATCATTCAGGGGCAGAATTCCCTTGTGCATTTCACCAACACACCGGTTCCTCCTGTAGAAAACGGAAGCCTCTCTGTCACAAAAGAGGTAATCGGTGAGGGTGCAGATCTCAACAAGGAATTTGAGTTTACTGCCGTCATCGGCGGCGAAACCTATACCTTTGTGCTGAAACACGGCGAAACAAAGCTCTTTGAGCAGCTTCCTGTTGGAACAGAATATGTTGTAACCGAAAAAGTCTACACGGAAGACGGTTACCTGGCCCATGTACAGCAGTACACAGGTGTGGTAGGAAAAGAGCAGACGGTACTTCCTTTCCGAAATCAGTACATACCGGAGGTTCCGCAGTTCGGAGATCTGGCAGTTGAAAAAGAGGTTGTCGGCCCCAATGCTGACCCGGAGAAAGAATTCACTTTCATCATTACCTTCTCTGACGGCGGAACCTATGACTGCTCCATAGATGGCGGGGAACCTTTCCCGGTGGCAAGCGGCAGCACAATCCGGCTTCGCCATGGACAGACCGCCCTCTTCAAGGGCCTTCCTGCCGGTACAGAGTATCACGTTGAAGAAACCGATGCCTCCGGCTATCTGCCCCTGGTTACGGTGCAGGACGGAAAGATTGTTGCCGGAGTTACTTCCAAAGTACATTTTATCAATAATACTACACCGCCTGCGCCCGCTGGATCGCTGACCGTTACCAAAGAGGTTGTAGGCGACGGTGCCGACCTCAATAAGGAATTTGAATTTACCATAGAACTCAACGGAGAGCTGATCACATTCCCGCTCAAGCACGGAGATCAGAAGGTATTTGAGAAGCTTCCGATTGGCACTAAATTTGTGGTAACAGAGAAGAGCTATGACGAGGAAGGCTATCTTACCCAGGTGAAGCGGTATGAGGGCACGATAAACGGACTGAATCAGATCATCCGGTTTGTCAATGTATTTCAAAAGCCCTTGAACCTGGGCAGTCTCCGAATTGAGAAAGAACTGATTGGCCAGGACACAAACCCGCCTAGACAGTTCACATTCCAGGTGGAATTCTCAGACGGCGGAACCTATTCCTGTTCCATCAACGGCGGTGAGCCGTTCCCTGTAGCCAGCGGCGATACTTTCCAGATGTCTGCCGGGCAGTCTGCCGTGTTCCCGGATCTCCCTGCCGATATTACCTATATTGTCCGAGAGGTGGACTGTGGAGATACAGCACCTGACTTTACAGAGCTGAAGGGAACGATCCTGGCCGGCGAAACTGCACTGGTGCATTTCATAAACCGGGTATCTGAAACCCCGGCGACCTTGCGCATCACGAAGGTGCTGGAAGGAAATTACCCTCCGGAAGAGCTGGAAAGAGAATTCGAGTTTATCTTCACCATCAACGGTCAGAAGCATACCGTAACCCTCAAGCCCGGTCAGTCACTGGATATTCAGGTCCCTGACGGAACCCAATATGAGGTTGTTGAAAAGGACTACAGTGCGGAGGGCTACACCACGGTGATTCACCATGGCAGCGGTATTGTGTACGGCGGACAGCTGGTGGAAATTGAAGCGATTAACACATTTACCAGCAATGGAAATACGGATATTCAGGGCGAAAAGCACTGGGTGGTGGATGATGCCAACCGTGACAAGATACCTGAGAATATTCGTGTGCTGCTTATGCATGGGGATCGGCTTGTTGAGGAAGCAGTTGTTACACCGGATGAAAACGGAAAATGGTATTATGAATTCCATGTACCAAAGTACGATGAGAACGGCGAGCTGATTCCTTATACCATTGTGGAGCGCCCGGTTGAAGGATTCTCCACCAGCTATGAGGGGTACGACATTATCAACACCTATGTCCCGCCAGCCATTGTCCAGCTGCCTTCTATTGAAAAGCAGGCAAACGGACCTGAGGCAGTCTTCCGTTTCCTCATGCGTCCCGAACATGCTGCACCCATGCCGGAGGACAGTGTGGATGGGCAGAAAATTGTTACCATTACAGGAAGCGGAAAGGTGGATCTGGGTCAGATCAACTTCTCCCAGCCGGGAGAGTTTACTTACCGACTGACGGAAATGAACGATGGTCTTAACGGCTGGACATACGACTCAGCGGTGTACACGTTAACCATAACCGTTACATTGGAGAACGGAGTCCTGGTTCCCCGTTACACTATCCTCTGCAATGGAGTACCAGTAGACAGAATTATTTTCAGAAACCAGTATAAGGAGCCTCCTGCGAGCATTCTGATTATCAGCGGTATCAAGACCTGGGATCATGGCCCCAATCCTGTTGACAATCGACCCAAGGAGATTCTGGTATCGCTGTATGCCAACGGTGTTCTGATTCAGGAAAAAATAGTTACTGAGAACGATGAGTGGAAATACAGTTTCGAGGTGCCTAAATTTGATGAAAACGGCGTGGAAATTCAGTATACCATAACCGAGAAACCAATTCCCGGGTATGAATGTTCGGTGAACGGATTTGATCTGTTTAACAAATTCCGGGGAGAAGTTCCTCCCACAGATCCGATTCCCACTGAGCCTGAAACCACAGCCCCCATCGTACCGCCTACGGAATCTGTGCCTGCAGAGCCTACCACAGAACCGGAAACTACAGAATCGGAGCCGACAGAACCGGAGCCGATTGAACCGGAGCCGGTGGAGCCTCCGACCAGTAAGCCGCCCAGACCCCCCAGGCCGACCAAACCCGGTGAAGGCCCCCAAACCGGAGACCCGTTCCATATCCAGAACTGGATGCTTTCGACTATTTTGAGCCTGATCGGATTTGTGATCCTGATGTGGAACTATTTCAGAACACGTTACGTCCCCAAGTATCTGTACAGAATGCGCTATAATCCCAAGCATCTGCGCAAACGCAGATAACCCCGGTGCTCCCTTTTTGGGGGCACCGGAAGAAAAGCAAGGAGGCTTTCTAACGATTCCATGCGATTCTTTCAAAAGAAACAAACACAGCCGGAGCAGACGATAACCGGGGAAGAGGAGACTCCTCTTCCTGAGGCGCTTGATTCCTCCGGCGCCCAAAAGAAAAAAGCAGGTATTCTCACCTTTTTGGGCGACCTGCTGTTCTATTTATTCCTGGTGGTTTTTGTTGCCGTTGTTGCTATTTGGAGCAGCAACGGGCTGCCTAAGGTGTTTTTTGGCTACAGTGCCTTCACGGTGCTCACCAGTTCTATGGAAGATGTGATCCCCAAAGGCTCTTTGATTGTCACCAAGCAGGTTCCTCCCGAGGAACTGAAAATAGGAGATGATATCTCCTACCTGGCTGGTGAAACCACCGTTATTACACACCGAATTATTGGTATTGAGCCTGACTATCTTGAACAGGGACAGCTGGGTTTCCGGACGAAAGGTACGATGAACCTGGAGCCGGACGATCTGCTGGTCCCCCAGGTAAATGTGGTGGGAAAGGTTGTGTTCCATAGCCAGCTTGCGGGCTCTGCTGTCAGCTTTATACGAGCGCAGTGGCCTTTGCTGATTTTTATCGTCTTTGTGATCCTGATGTTGATTAAGGTGCTCATTGTGATCTACCAAAGCTGAATCTCCCGGCAAACTTCAATGATCCCTATTGACGAAACTCCCAACAAAAACTGCGAAAGAGAGGATTAACGAATGCAAAGAAAAACAAAAAAGATTCTTGCAGCCACCGGAGCCATTACCATTGCGGCAACTCTTGTTTTTGGCAGCACCCTGGCGTGGCAGTCAGTCAACCAGGTCGCCAGCAATAAAAACGGCGGCATAACCAACCCCGGCGGCAGACTGCATGATGATTTCGATGGGCAAAACAAGGATGTCTATGTCGAGAACTTTGGCGACTCCAAGATTGCAATTCGAATTCAGATTCGAGAATTTCTGGAAACCGGCAGAGATGCAGGCAAAGCAAAAGGAAATTCCCGTACCCCGGTCGACCCCGGTGCAGACTTCCAGAAGCCGGAAAAGTGGCCGGTCCATGTCCCTGTTGACAAAAAAGATGCGACCCTGTGTAAGAATAATTTTCATAAGCACATTGGCTATCAGTTTGGCGGACAGACCATCTTCCTGCCCACCTTTAATATGAATAAGGACAGCCTTGCCCCAGAGATCAACGGTACATGGGAAGGAAAGTCCGGCACCCCTTATGACGACTACGTGAAATATGAGACCGCAGATGTAGGGCATGAGGGAACAGAGTATTATGATGCCGATAGCAATACCGATGATGAAGGTAAGGCAACCGGTAAAAAGGGCAATGGCGGCGAGCTTGGTGTAAACTACACGGAAAAAACGGGTCAGACCCACAATACAAAGCAGACCCTGGAGGGTGAAGTCATCACCATGGATACCTGGCTGGCAGGAGCGGACCAGGGAGGTAAGGATAAAAAGCCCGGCAACTATTGGGTCTACGACAAGGATGGCTGGGCTTACTGGGCCAATCCCCTCGCTCCCCAGGAGGCCACCGGCCTGCTGTTGAATGGTGTCCAGGTGGTCAGTGAGCCGGCAGATGACTATTATTTTGCCATTGATGTTATTGCCCAGATGACCACGCTGGGCGACTTGGGCGAGAATTACAAGGATGGATTCTGGGACCCCAAATATGGAACAGCCCCCTCTAAAGATGCGCAGACCCTTCTTAAGACCATGGGTGCGTCCTCTCTGCCTATCTCTTTGAGTGACCAGATTCGTGATGCCCTTCAGAACCCCAATGACCTTGATCCTGAGAAGGTTGTCACCATTGACGGTGAGGACTTCTTTGTCACCAAGATCACCGAGGACAACAAAGCTCTCCTGGTACAAAAGATGGGAACGAAGAGTATGGCATATAAAAAGAATACACAGGGATATCAGTACTGGAAGTGGGACAACAGTGATATTCACGCTTATATGAATGGAGAATGGCTGAAGGCACATCCCACTATTCAGAGAATTGCAGAGCCCACTACCATCTATACCCGGCTGACCCCTGCAAAGACAGACTGGTATGCAACCACCGATCAGATTTTCGCCCTTTCCATGGCAGATGTTACAGGCCTGCATAACGGAACTGCGACCAGTGAGGCGAAGGACTATACCTTGGGCAAGGCTGAGAAGATTGCGCTGCCTGTAACTACTCAAAATGCATATTACTGGGGCAGAGATCCCTATTCAAGCATTGGTACTGCTGCACTGCTGTACTATAATTCGACCAGTTATAGCAATTCTGGAGTAACCTCTTCTTATTATGTACGACCTGCATTTATTGTGGATATCAGCTAAGGTTTCATAACTGATTCTGCGAATCACTTCTATTATGGGATGCATCCCTCTTGTCAGGGAATGCATCCCAGCCTCCGACTTTTTATATCACCTTAGAAAGAGAGGATACCATGCGAAAGAACATTAAAAAAACCGCTGCCGCAGTGGCTGCGGTCCTCTCGGCTGGCTTCCTGGTTTTGGGCAGCACCCTGGCCTGGCAGTCTACACGACAGCTGGCTGAGAACCAAAAATATGTAACCACCAATCCCGGTGCACGACTCCACGACGATTATAATGGAACAGATGTTAAACGGGTATTTGTGGAGAACTTCGGCGAAAACGATGTGGCTGTCCGGGTTCAGATTCGGGAGTTCCTGGAGTATGGCCCTGATGCGGGCAAGGAAACCGGCGAGAAACGGGTTGCTGTGGATATCGGCGCCCGATATAAGGACCCCAACAACTGGCCCATCCATATTCCAAGCGATAACGAGGATGTTACCAAGTGTGCCAACAAGTTTCATGACTATGTGACCTATACCTTTGGCGGCATTACCAAGTATTTACCCACCTTCAATATGAATAAGGACAGCCTGGCAGCGGACATCAACGGTACCTATGAGGCCCAATTTAAGGACTACAAGGATTATAATACCGCCACAGACGCTGTGACTCAGGATGAGGTCTGGGATGCTGACAATAACACTGATGACGAGGGCAATGGCGCTCAGGGCGGCAAGGGTGGTGTGGAAAATACCAACTACAAACTGGTTAAGAATCAGTCCCACCAAATTGCCAGCACCTTAGGGCAGCAGGATGATAAAGTCATTTCCATGGCCAAATGGATGGAATCTGAGGCGACTGGCGGCAAGGGCTCTAAGCCCGGTAACTACTGGGTCTATGATACGGATGGCTGGGCCTACTGGGCAAATCCCTTGTCTAAAAAGACTGCCACCTCTCTGTTGATGAATGCTGCCAAGCTTAGCAATAAGCCCGATGATGATTATTTCTTCACCATCAACGTGATTGCTCAGGCAGCTTCCCTGGGTGATCTGGGTGAATTCTATGAAGACGGATTCTGGGACCCGGTGAAAGGCACTGCACCTACTGCAAATGCGCAGAAGCTGTTAAAGGCCATTGGCGGCACCTCTGTGCCTCTGTCCCTGAAGGATCAGATCAGACAGGCCATCCAGAATCCGGATAATCTGGATGCAAATCTGACAGTGACCATTGACGGTGACGAGTACTATGTAGTCAGTGTCACCAAGGATCAGAGTAAGGCGCTCCTGCTTAAGAGAAATTACGTTCAGAGTGACATGTCGATGAAATTCCGGGCGGATTATGGTAAGGATACCAAATACTGGCAGTGGGAGCGCAGTGATGTTCGTGCCTACCTGAATGGGGAGTGGCTGGCAGCCCATCCCACGGTAGCAAGAGTGGCAGAGCTGACTGAGATCAAAACCAGAGAAACTGCGAGCGGCAGTACATATGCCACCACCAAAGATCAGGTTTTCTGCCTGACTGAGGCCGATATCAATGGAACAAATAATGGCTCTACAAGCAATGTGGCTGCTGATTACACCCTGGGTGAAGTGCAGAAGGTCATGATTCCTGTGGACAAGACCCAGTCCAGCTCTGGTTACTATTACTGGGGACGTTCCCCTTATAGCAGTAATAATGTTGTAATAGCCTACAGTGCCAGCGGTAGCAACAGTTGGAGTTGGAACACACCCAATACGGCTGGCTACTATGTCCGTCCGGCATTCATTGTAGACATTTCCGAACCTGCTCCGGAAGCGGAAACCGAATCGCCTGCTCGCCCTTTGAATTAAGTCGTATCCTGACCAAACCTGCTAAAATAATTCCAGCCGTGCACCCCCGGTGTGGAGTGCACGGCCGGTGCAGCGGGCTGTAAGACAGATTTCGGACTTCCGGTACAAAATCATTATAAAAAAGCAGATCCCTTATCCAGCGGATAAGGGATCTGTTTTTTTGTGGTCAATAAGGAAGCGGTCAGAGAATCATGTATGCACGGTATTGAACTGACACTGTGTGTCCGGCTTTTGTCCTGTCGTTTCTTATGTAGCTTGCAGTTCGTATGGGTGTCATCTTCTTGACCATCTGGCCGCCGACGGAGCCAGCCTGACGGGAGGTCAGGTCACCGTTGTAACCGTTGGACAGGTTGACGCCAACCTCGCTGGCGGCCTGCATCTTGAACTGGTTCATAGCTTCCTTTGCTGCGGGAACATTGATCTGATTATTGCTCTTCATAATGATCTCTCTCCTTTTATTTATCTCAGGAAGAAACCGCTTCCTGAGAAGTGATTTCTTTCTGTAGCCCTATCTTGCCCGTTTTGAAGAAAGCTATCACTGAGAAAGGCAGGAAGAGGAGGAAATAACTGACAATTCTGTGTGTGGGCAGAATGATACATCCTGTATGGGCGGTGTATCAGATCAGCAGGTTGTAAATGGACTTTTTATAACGTGTTCTTATTCACACACAAAAAGCAGATGGTTGGAAAGCTCCAGATGTCCGGATTTTTCGCAGGAATAGAAATGATAGCGCAGATACTGACGGTAGCTGGCTTCGTCCATGGCATTGATCTTATCTTTCATCAGCTCGCTGACACCGTCAGAGGCCACTTCATGCAGGATTTTCAAGTTCCTGGAGAGCAGCTCCCGACAGGCATCTACTGTGTGAAAGACAAAAGGAAAATCGTCCAGCCGGAAGGTTTCCTGATTGTAAGCACCGTTTACGAAGTAATCCTGATGCTCGTTGAACATGGTCAGAATCACCATGTCATTGGAGATAAACGCAAAGAACAGCTTTCCGTCGGGCTTGCAGACCCGCTTTGCTTCGGCAATGCAGCGAAGCTGATCCTCCCGGCTGTGAAGATGGTAAAGAGGGCCGAAGACCAGTACCACGTCGAAGCTGTGATCTGCATATCGGCTCAGCTCCAGAGCATTTCCCTGAACAAGATCAACAGTGTCTTCAGCGGTCAGCCTTTCCCGGAAGGCTTTCAGATTGGCGTCTGCCAGCTCCAGTGCAGAAACTCGGTATCCCTTTCGGGAGAAATAGAGACTGTATTCTCCGGTGCCGGCTCCAATGTCCAGAATCCGGTCTCCGGGTTTCAGATATTTTTCAATGTAATGTGTATTGGTGAGAAATTCTACTCTGGCGGCCTGAGAGCAGGTCAGACGGGTGCTTTCATCCATTCTCCGATATACCTCCTGCACCAGGGAAGTGTCGTCAGGATAGGC
>RCNH01000427.1_pt1 | contig 17774 bp, 14 predicted proteins | sample 2041161 | NCBI WGS metagenome assembly RCNH01 (sample SAMN09708215, study PRJNA481090) | Feces metagenome, whole genome shotgun sequencing project. | biome: feces | host: Leptonychotes weddellii | place: Antarctica: Sion Island | collected 2010-03-01 | reverse complement strand
ATCGTTACCGTCAACGGTCACAGCTATGAGGACCCCGCAAAGCAGACCGAAAATACCAACTTTGCTCTGCTGGTGGCAAAGCACTTCTCTGAGCCCTTCAAGGATTCTAACGGTTACGGTGAAAGCATTGCCCGCCTGAGCAATATGCTGGGCGGCGGCGTTATTGTGCAGCGTTTCGGCGACCTGATCCGTGGTCAGCGCAGCACCCAGAAGCGCATTGACGAGTCCTTCACCACTCCCACCTTGCACGCTACCCCCGGCGATTTGAGCCTGGTGCTGCCCAAGCGCATCCTGGATGGCATCATCGAGATGGTCTACGCACTGGACAAGATTGCTCCCGGTACCGCTAACGATGACACTCTGCTGTATGGCGTGGAAGTCAAGTTCTACAACATGGAAGTTTCCGTGGACGAGCACCTGCAGTCCCAGTACAAGAACCTGTATATCATCGGTGACGGCAGCGGCATTACCCACTCTCTGTCTCATGCTTCTGCCAGCGGCGTTCATGTTGCCCGCTGCATTGCGCAGGAAGCTTAATCCCCGATTTTTTCTTTCCCTCTTACTATAAAAAAGCCCGGCTGTGGAAATTCCGCAGTCGGGCTTTTTTATCTATCCAACCTAATTTTTGATTGTTTTATACTTTGGGGTCCGCCGGGAGTTTCTTTTCTGCGTCGCACTCTTGCATATATGCTTTTGCGTCTTTCATAAAACTCCATACAATCAGGACCATGACCGCACCAATGGGGAATGCCGCCACAATACTGACGGATTGCAGATTGTTCATAGAGCTTTCAGCAAAGACCAGTGCGATGGGCAGCAGAATCAGCAGGATGCACCACAACAGCTGGACCTTTTTGCTGGGCTGTTCTTTTTCGCCCAGGCGATGATAGCTGTAACAGGAAGCCGTCAGGGCAATCGAGTCAAAGGAAGTGGCATAGAACGCCACCATGGTAATCAGCACCAAAGCCAGCACCCAAGTGGAACCGGGCATAGTACGGATAATCGAGGTAATCAGCGCATAGGTATCACCGGTTTCCTGATACTGGGTCATAAAGTCCACTGCACCGGAAAGCTGCTTGCCCATAGAGTAGTTGCCCAGAATGATGAAGCTGGTAATAGTGGAGCCAACACCGAACACATAGCCGCCCAGAATGGTCTGACGCACGGTGCGTCCACGGGAAATGCTGCCGATAAAGAACGGCGCTGCCACACACCAGACCATCCAGTATGCCCAGTAATAAATGGTCCAGTTCTGTGGGAAGAAGCTGGTGCGCTGTGGGTCCGTGTAAGTGGAAAGCTCAAAGAAATTCTGTACCATGCGGCCCAACGAGGAGAAACCAGTCTCCAGAATATAACGGGTCTCGCCACCGAAGAACAGCACAAACGCCAGCAGACCAAAGAACATATAAATGCAGGCGTTAGCCAGCAGGCTGATGCCCTTAAAGCCGTGGAGCAGCGAGTAGGTGTAGATAATACAGGTAACAATCAGAATGAGGATGGTGACCATGGTACGGTTCAAACTCACATGGAACAGCTCATTGATGATGCTTGCCATCAGCGGTGTTGCCACGCTGAACGTGGTAGCGGTACCAGCCAGCAGTGCAAATACTGCCAGCAGATCAATCACACGGCCCCAAATACCGTCGGTGTGCTTACCAAGGACGCTCCGGCAGGCCTCGGAATATTTCTGTCGATCCCGCTTGCGCACATGCAGCATAAAGCCAAACGCCACTGCCAGTACCAGATAAAAGCCCCAAGGAATCAGGCTCCAGTGGAACAGCGGATACACACCCGCCCAATCCTGAATGGACCCCATTTCGGCCAAATGCGGGTCGTTAGCATACATGAACCACTCGGAAAAAGAGTAGAACAGGATATCTGCCGCCAGACCGCAGGTAAACATCATAGAACCCCAGGAAAAGAAAGAATACTTGGGCTTTTCATTGGGACCACCCAATACAATATCACCATATTTAGAAGTGGCAATATAAATAGACAACAGGAAGATACCCAGACCAATCAGCAAATAGTACAGGCCGAAGGTATCGCCAAAGAAAAAGCGAATCTGACTCAAAACGGCATTGGACTGCTCCGGTGCCACACAAAACACAATGCACAGTGCAATGATAATTGCCAGCGGCAGCAGCGTGATCATCCAGTCGATCTGTTTACCGGATGTCTTCTCTGTTTTTGTTTCCATAACGGTTCCCCCTTAGTTTTGCTGCAAATACGGTGCATAGCTGGGATCGATGGCAGCGAGCTCGCTCAAACCATCGATTTCCACCATGTCGCCGGGATGCATTTCGTAAATACCCAGCTGATACGCCTCCGGGTGGCAGAACAGTGCCACATCGTCCCAGTAAAGCTGGCGGTTTTGTTTCTGCTCAAATTCCAGCTCCAGATGGGTTTTCAGCCGTGCGCCGTCCTCGGCAGTCCAGCGGGAAATGCTGTACAGCTGCCAGCCCTTTGCACCGCCGGTACGGCTGCAAGAGGTCACAATACCGTTTTCCGTCTGCATCAGCCATTCATCGGTCTGCTTGTCAGTCCAAATGCTGTTATAGCCAGAGCGTTCAAACTCCGGGGCCAGGATATCGGGATTATAAATCATCTGGTCGCCGTCCAGAATCATAACGTCTTCCAAATGCTCCCGCGCCACATATAACGAAGATATATTGTTGCAGGTGTCGTAGTAGGGGTTTTCGATCAGAGTCAGACCCGGATACTGCTGCTCCAGACCCGCGAACTGTTCTTTCAGATAGCCAACCACTACATAAATCTCCGAGATTCCCTGGGTGTGCAGTCCCTGAATCACCGTATCGATCATGCGCTTTCCGTTTACCTTGACCAGCGGCTTGGGCGTTTTCAGTGTGACCGGAGCCATCCGCTGTCCCTTACCTGCTGCCATAATAATGGCACGTTTTACTGTATGTTTTTCCTTCATTTCAAGTCCTCACTTTTCCCACTTTTTCATCTCATTCACAGCCAGACGGTAGTAATCCTTTGCATAACGGTACTGCTTCAGGCTGTATGCACCAAATTCCACACCCAGGTTCCGCTTGTACTCGCACCAGTTGCTCCACAGCAGACCACAGACCGCAATGTAGCAGTAAATTTTAACCCGGGTGGTATCCGGGCAGCCTTCGGTAAAATATGCCTGAATTAGAGCTTCTACCTGCTCCCGGTCATACAGTGCATAGATGCTGAACATCGCAATATCTACATGAGGGTCCTGCATGCCTGCATATTCCCAGTCTATCAGCCGGATTTCTTCTGTGCCATCCGGGCCTTCCCGCATCAGGAAGTTATCTGGGACGGCATCAATGTGCGTCAGCACATGGGGTTCGGCATGAGCATCGATGTAGCTGCGCAGGGAAAATACCCGCTCTTTGGTCTTGGCATAATCCTTATATGCCGAAGGCTTGCCCTCCCACAGCGATTCATAAAAATCAATTTGCCGGAAAAGGTCAAAGGTGTGATCCACCCGCAAGGCCTGTTTGTGGAAGTCTCGCAGACGCTTCATGCATTTTTGTACATCGTCGGGATTCTCGGCGTCACAGCTCCGTGCACCTTCCAGATATTCCGTAATCTTGTACCCGTTTTCCGGATCGATATAAATTACATTGTCGCAGATGTTCTTGTCTGCAATGGTCTGGTAGACCTGCGCTTCCTGACGGCGGTTAATCAGGTGTTCGGTGCCCTCTCCCGGGATGCGCATGATATATCGCTTGCCGCGGCAGCTAAACAGGAACGAACGGTTGGTCATGCCTTTTTTCAGTGCCGTAATGTTGGTGATTTCTCCCGGCTCACAGTGCAGAGCTTCGGCAGCCAGATAGAGGGCCTTGGATTTCAGCTGTGCGGAATCCGGGTCCAGCTGGCGGAGCTGCTCATAGGTGTCAATTTCCACCACAGCTTCTTCCGGAACAACCTTGGCATGGATGGCACCGCAGTCGTTCTGGTACAACGCTTCGTCCCAGAACGACTGGTCACAGGCCACATCCTGACACATTTCCCGAACCTGTGACTGTACCTGCTTTCCCTCGCTGCTGCCCAGGTAGCAAATGCCAATCATCGCCTGACCGTTCTCTTTCGGGCGAGTCACAGTCAGTTCTTGCGCCCGGTTACTGCGCAGGCGACTGCTGGCATCCTCACGCTCCCGCAACATATACCAGGAATACAGCTCATGCTCCCGGAAAGGATTTTCTGCGCACCACAAATCACCGGGAACAATGTAGGTGTTGGTCAAGTCTCGAATCAGGGCCAGCGAATGCAGATTATTTTTGCTGCTGTACGCAGGGTTGACTACCAGATCCACGTTATAACGGTCCATCAAATACTCAAACCGTTCTTTCATATAGCCAACCACTACGTCGATTTTCTGTACGCCTGCTTCTTGCAGCTGGCAAATCAACCGTTCGATCAGCGGCTGACCGTGTACTTCAATCAGTCCTTTAGGCAACTCCATATTGATGGGCACCATGCGCATACCAAAGCCTGCTGCCAAAATGACTGCGTGGCGGGGCACACAATAGCTCCACAACTCCCGTGCAGCCTGGGTGGGCTGATTATCCGGGGAAAGATATCCATTTTCCTGCAGCACTTTCAAGCAGCGGTTCACACGGCCCAACGAGCAGCCTGCCTGTTCTGCCAGCTCCCGCTGGGTGGTGTATGGCTTTTCCAGTAACAAATACAATACATCATATTCTTGTTTGTTCATGGTTTATCTCCATTCATTTTTCGTGAACACATATGGAAAAAAATTGTGCAGCAGACAAAACCAATCCAAATTGGTCCTGCCGGCTACACTCTTTTATTGAGCGACGTAAGTATAGCAGATATGCTATCACACGTCAACCCTTGATTTACGACCAGAACATGATTTTTTCGCAAAAATCAGTTTTGAAAAAATCTGCATTTTGTTACATCTGCTTGAGCTGCGCCTGCAACTCATGATGCATATCGTCCTGCATCTTCTCATCATTGGAGAAGATGCAGATCTCATCGATATCGGTACTCAGAAAGTAATTCCGAACCGTATTGCCAAAACTGCCGGTACCACCAGTAATCATTAATGTTGCTCCAGGAAATGCTGACATAATCATCTTTCCCTCTTTTTCTATTGTCTTATCTGAAATATGCTTTATAGTCATGGTGTGTGACCCGCTTTTCCGGCGGAGGCAACTCCATGTAGCTTCCATACCATTCTGTCAGAACAGCATCATAATTTCCCGGCGCTTTGAAGTAAGTGCCTTCAAACTGTACTTCTATTTCCGGCACGAACCACTCTTTTTTCATTTTTTCCTTTGGACCGATCCACCGCTGACATACACAGGCAATCCACGCATCATTTTCTGGTGTTCCGATTTCCTGCGCAATTTGATCAATCTTGCTGGTAAACCATTTCATTGGGATCTGCCCCACAATCGCTTTCACCACTGCCGCACCAATCCACTTGGCACCGGTTCGTTCCATCCCCAGCTGTTTTCGTTCTGCATTATCCGGCATTTGTTTCCAATGGAACAACCGGAGTATCTGATCCATCTTTTTAAGTCGCTTTTTTCTTACATCAAAGTCTGCATGAACAACATCCAAAACAAATACATCAATATTTACGCCGATGTCATATTGTACCGATACATTTTCTACCAGTTTTGTGGTTGCATCTGCTACCTTAGCATATTCATAGGGAAAGTCCGGGTCCACGCTGGAATGTAGTACTCGTACCTGATCTGTGCGGCTGCGATTGAACGACTGGATGAAGCGTTCATAATCCGGTCGAAACATACAAATATCAATATCATCATCCCAAGGGATATATCCCTGATGTCTTACCGCGCCCAACAATGTACCGTATGCCAAGAAATACTGCACCCCATTTGTTCTGCACCACACATCGACTTTTTTCAAGATTTCGATTTGCTTTTTACGAACTTGTTCCGTGTTCATTAGCTTCATTGTTTTCGCCCCCTTAAATTGCAGCTGATGTTATTTTTTGAGCAGCTGCTTTTTCAAATCGACAACAAATGTCAGCATCTGTTTCAACTGGTCTCTGTTCCAAATCAAGAACAGAGCTATGCTGCAGCAACCAATTACCCACAAATACACATCCGGGAGATACGCACCACACATACTGATTATAATGCAAACGACTGAACTGACCAAAGGCTTATTGATACATTTCAGACCAACCCGATTTTTAATGCCCACTGTGCGAACCACAAACACAACCAGATAACTGACTGCAGTTGCAATGCCTGCGCCAACCGTCCCCATCATAGCGATCAGGCTAAAATTCAGTACAACGTTGACAATGGCACCTGCCAGAGCGGAATTCAAGTATTTTGCAGTATTCTTTTCCGCAATATAAAATGCACCCCAGAATGTTCCCAACGCCCCCATAAAAAAGGCAGCAATCAGCGGGGGAGAATAAACCCATGCGTTTTTGTACTCTTGTCCCACATAAATCCTAAGGGCTGTGCGATTGATCAGCAAAAGGCCCAGTGTTGCCAGACCCATCACAAAAATCAGCCACCGGTACATATGATTGCAGAACTCTTTGCTGCCATTATTCTCATGTTCATTGATGGCAGACATTTGCCACGACTGCATGACAATTGCAGCCACAACGTTCAACAAAGTCGGGAGCTTATAGGCAACTGCATACAAGCCATTCTCTGCATTGCCACACATATAACTGACAAAAAAGCGATCAGAAGCATTTATAACGCCCCAGAGCAAGGCGTTCGGAATCAGCATGACGCTGTACTTCATCATTTCCGAAGCCAATTTTTTGTCCCAAAGTTTAACCGTCCATTCCTTTTGAATGTTGCCCAGCAGAATAGCGGCAATCGATGTTACAGCGGGCGACAGGATCATCGAAATTTTATATCCGACAACGCCCCAATGCAACACAGCAATAAACAATATGTTCAGTGCCGCAACAATAAAAGCAGAAAGAAACCCTAAAAACGAATATAACTTGATATCGTCTTTCCCTCGAATATAACACAGAATAATCGTCATGCACTCCTGAAGGATGCAATAAAAATAAAGGAACTCACGATGTTCGGATATCACTGGGGTGCTGGAAAACATCAGCAGCAGTCCAAACATCCCCGAGGATACCAAGAATACCCGTAATCCAATGGAAAACACTAACTTATGATTTGCATCTTTATCCAGACAGAACCGCATGATGCCTTCATGGATCCCCAGTGCCAGGAAAGGTGAGATCACGCCTGCAAGCGATAACAGTAAGTCGATTTCGCCGTATTCCTGCGGAAGCAGCAGATTTGTATACAGCGGGACCATTAAAAATCCGATAAGTTTGGTTCCCATACTACCAAATAAAAATGCAATCACATTAGAAAAGAAATATCTATATTTTTTTCTGTTTTCTATGTTCATCCATTGACTCCGTTCTTCGTTTACAGCACTTTGTCAGACCCATTGGTCTGTACAATTTTACGATATACCGAAAGGGTAGTTTCTTTTACTTGTTCCACATCAAAGCGTTTGCGGGCCATTTCTCTTGCGTTTTCACTGAACGTTCGAGCAAGGTCCTCTCTTTCAAAAATGTCACAAACATAATAAGCCAGCATATATGCTTCATCAAAGGGATATAAATATCCGTCGGTCCTGTCCCGAAGCATATCCTGCATTCCTCCTACGCAAGATGCTACACAGGGCACACCCAGCAGCATGGCCTCCCCCAAGGAATTGGGGGAGTTTTCGATGGCAGAGGGCATTACCGAAACATGGCACTGCAAATATTGTTCCAGCATTTCGTTGGCGGCCAGCGGTCCGGTATACTTGACTTTTTCCTTTGGAATCTGCAGTTTTTTCAACAGGCGATTCAGATACTGCGCATATGTCGTCTGCTTAATGCGTTTTATCACTGTATCACAGGTCATAATATCGTTGCCCGCAACATAAATTTCTGCATCCGGGTACCGTTTTAAAATTGCAGGGAATGCTTCCAGCAGAATATGGATTCCTTTTAAGGGATAATTGCCCTGACTGACAAAGATACGATGGGGTTTTGCCTGATCCAGCTGCCATTGATGATCAAAATACAGCGGATTCAAGATTTCTCCGCAATAGGTATAATCAATTTCAGGATTGAGCTGCTTCACACAAGCATAATCCCAAGTAGTCCGACCCATCACATATTTTGCCTTTTGGATCAGCTGCTTTTCATAAACACCCCAGCGAGCAAATCGTTTTTTTCCTTCAATGGGGCCGCCGGTGCGTCTGAGAATATCACCAATGGACCGGACTCGAAAATTCTTTTCATCGATACCAGCCAGAAAATGCCTTGCGATATAGCCTACCATACCGGTAATCGACACAACGGTTTTCTCCGCACCAGCTGCTTCCAGCAGCTTGAGATCGAATTCCTTTTCCGTACCGATGATATGGACCACATCCGGCTGAACACGCTCCACCAGTTCCTGCAAGTCATGGCACATCTGTGCATTGCACACGGAAAGGTCCCGAATTCTGGCAGGCAGTGCACAATAATGGACGCCGTTAAATTCTTTGATTTCCACCCGATCCGTAAAGTCTGCATAGGCAGCAACAAACATCTTGATGTTTTCACCGCATAGTGCATTCACCAGATTTTCAACCCAGCCGCCGCCATTGATATTGGTTGATTTTCCAAAGCAGCGATACAAATTTGTAGTCGGAGCTCCCATCAAAAGTATTCTCATTTCAGTTTCCTTTCTCCCTCACATCGCTGCAGGCACAAATCTTTCTTATCCCTCTGCTTTATGTGATGAAAGTTCTGTCATTTCGTTACTTGCAGTAAGTATTATTCCGGTTACTTTTATCATTCTTGACACCATACCATGCAAAGCACAGGAACAGCGGGCGCCAAATAAAGGATTCCGTAGAGAAAAACATGACCAACATCAACAGCAGTACAAAGGAATGTTTCATTTTTCTGCAAAACATACCGTACATCGTTGCCAAGCTCAACAAGAAAGGCATACCCAAGGTGACCGCTGTATGCGTGATCGAATTTGCCGATTGCGTATTCAGTAGCTGATACCGTTTAAAGCCGATTCCCAGCATATTGACTGGCGAATCAAAGAGCAGCTTGAGGTCTCCCAGCGAAAGTCTTTCGAATAAGACATTTAAGTCTCCAAATTCACGCGCCATTTTATTAAACATCGTTAAAGTCGAAACACCTTTGCGCGTAACCGCCAGAATGCCAAAGGCAACTCCAACTACAGCAATCAGCGTTATGCTGCGGGACTTTAAGATTAGATTCGTCACCTTTTTCAGATGCACCAGCAAGCTGAGGGCCAGCACGAGATAGCCCGTTGTGGAATAGGTCGTTCCTATTGTTACAACCAGCAGCACAACTTTTGCCAAATCATATTTTCTGCTGCCTAATTTCGAATCCGACAAAAAGAACCAAAGTGCCAAATTCAAAATAGCTTGGTAAGCTCCGGGCTCCCAGCAGATTCCGGCATTTCTGTAAAACGGGACCAGAAAATCATAAGCGCCAGAGGCCTGAAACACATGAACCACCGCATTATAGTAACTTAGGCTATTGACAGCTTCCGTTTTGGGAAATAGCAGTGCTATGCTGGGATATATATGGTACAGTCCAAAACAAACCAGAGAAATCGCTGCAAATATCATTACAATATTTACATATCGTTGAATGAACACCTCCATGCTAAACAAATGCGTTATTAAGAGTGTTCCGGTTATTTGCATTAAGATGGCAGCATACGAATTGATGGATTCTGCATAGCAATTATTGATCAGAATCACTGACAGAATCGAGAATATCATTATATAATAAACAATGATTTCATTTTTAGAAAACAATAGTTTATTTTCTTTATTTGACAGTACAAACACTGCACAAGAAATCAGCAGGAATAGTGTAATCGCTATGCTATAGTATATCTCAATAAAAAATATGGAACACGTTGTATACAGTACCAATATAATCAAGACATTTTTATTTATAAAATTTTTGATGCCTTTCATCGTCACAAGTCCTCTTTGCTTTCATTGAATCTAATAAATAGATACGTTTTATTCTCCTTTGGACACAGACGTTCCCGAAAGCACCTGCCCTTGTTCGTTTGCTTCCTGCAAAAATCCTGCTATTTTTTGGCATTGCTTTTTCCAGGATTTTTCCTGCGCAACAAAACTCTGTGCAGCTTTCGCTAGGTTTTGCAGCTGCATTGCGTCCATTTGGTTGACCTTGTTGATGCCATCTGCCAAAGCCTTGACATCATCTCCGTTGGTAAATAGCATATAACCCTTATATTCCGGACCATATGTTGCAAGCGGTGTTGTCAGTACCGGGGTTCCACTTAACAAATATTCGAATGTTTTAGAAGGAAATGTCACTTTCGAAATGATATCATCTACCTTCCGGGGATTCATCAGCAGCCACGCTTCCCGCTGCCGCTGCAATACGGTATCATTGGCTACCCGTCCATGGTAGCGGATATGACTGTTTTGCTTCGCTGCCATCCGGACGTTTTCATCCAGATAGCCAGACCCGTAAATATCCAGATAAATACTTTGATCCTCTATCTGATCCATTGCCTGAATCAGCGGCATGATACCATTATACTCGGTCAGTGCGCCGCTGAAAAGAATATTCTTTTCCTTTGATTTTTCTACTGGAACCTGATATTGAGCAATCACATCGTCATCCACACCGCCATCTATCATAATGTACGGCTTCCCCGGCAGATATGTCTGGGCCACATAGTGGTTCAGTGTAATAAAACGATCACATTTCTCCATATTACGCCAAGTGGAATAGTAAAATTTTTTTCGGATCCACGCTGAAAATCCTTTTCGGTCGGTCCTTTCATCCAGCGGCAAATCTGCTAACAGACACACCGTATCCAGCTCAGGAAATTTCTTTTTGAGCCATCGCATCGGGATCCCGACTTGTGGGAACAAATTAAAGCACAGCAGTGTTTTGGCCCCAGTATCCTTGATTTGTTTTTTTGCCGTCCTATAAACGCTGACAATCTGCCACAATTGTTTTATGATCGGGAAGTTAAAGTATGGCACACAAATAGACTTAACACCACATGCAAGCTCTTTCACTTGCTTTTTTTGCCACAATTGTTTCTCTTTAGGAAACACGGCCAGCGGTGTAACTGTAATGCTTTTCACAGCAAGCCCCTCGATTGAATTCAGGTTTTTTAGCACATTCCACTGCATCTTGTTCCCTGCTACGGAAGCACCTGACATTTGATTTGCTTCTTCGGGGGAAACTACATATCCCAAATATAAAATCTTATTCACCGAAAATATTTCCTCCACAACACCTATTCTGCGCTCGCCGGGTCTTCTTTATCGCATCATACTCCTCTGACCCAACTGTCCCCTCGTGCCACTATCCTTCTGATTTATGCAAAGGACTGCACTGTCCCAAAGGGAAATCCGTTGTTTCTCTGCAACGATTTCTGCAAAGAGATATTTTCTATTCCGCGTGATCTTCCAGCAGTTCCTTTATAGCCCGATATAAGTATGAAACCTTTTGGGGTACAGCTTTTCCACCCTTGTGTGCTACAATTTCCTCACAAGCGGTATTCTGGTAAACAATACCCGGCGTCCCACAGGCCTGTGCCTCTACTGTTGTAAGACCAAATGTTTCTTCTTTGCTGGGGTTTACAAATACATCTGCTGCCGTGTAAATTGCTGCCAGCTCCTGCGGATTATTCGTCTGTTGAATGCCCAACATATTGGGCTTGCACATCTTCATCTGCGCATCGCTCAGACCCACTAGAACAATCCGGTACGAATCATCCAGCATATCTGCTAACCGGAAGAAATCATCCAGCCCTTTTCGGTCATCCCAAGTGCTGGCTACACCTAAAAGAATTTTCTTATGTTCCAGACCATATCTTTTACGAAAATCGCTGGGCGTGGGCTGAAAGATGTTTGTATCAATGGTGTTATAGTGGACCTCGATAGGGTACTCGCCCAAGAAACTCTGTTTGACCAAATTGGCCAGCCACTGGGACGGCGTGATCAAGGTCATATCGTGAACTCCCGTAAAAGCCGCTTTTTTGCGGGCATAGTTTTGTTTGCTATTGTCCTTCAAAACACTAGCCGGATAGCGATCTTTCTGCGGACAGTTGGCGCAGCCTGTTTTCCATTTCTCACAATGTGCCATGGTAAAATAAGCGCAGTGCCCCGTAAAAGCCCAGCAGTCATGTAATGTCCATTTTACCTTCATTTGTGGACGGCTCTTGATCCAATCAAACAGCATTTCAATATTGATATAGTAGCCGTGGATATTATGCAGCCACAGCAAATCAGGGTCATATTCCTCTGCCCATTTCAGAAATGCCCGTGTTGCCTTTTTTGAGCCAAAACCATGTTCATCTAAAACACGGGTGCGAATGGCATGCAGCTTTAGGTCCTTATCACTTCCAATACGGACTGCATATTTTTTAAATTTTTCCGGAACATCTTCTACACGGCCGTAAGCAATCTTCACTTCATGGCCGTCCTGCTCCAGCTGCTGTGCCAAATCGGTACAGATTCGGCCCGTACTGCGAATGCCGCAGACAGAGTTTATCATCAATACTCGCATATTCAGCCCCTTTATACGTTCATATAATTCTTTTGGTCTGCCGCTGCCTTCAGCTCACTTTCTAGGCAGTCCATGAACATATCCTGTGTAAAGTTTTCTTGATAGTAACGCTTGGCATTTTGCCCAAGCTCTGCCTTGTTTGGGCAGTCCAGAAATTCTTGTACCGCCAAGGCCAAGCCGTCTGCGTCTTCTGCTGCGGCACAAAAGCCGCATTTTGCCCGTTCAATCGTTAGCGGTATCTCACCTGTGGCCGCTCCAATGATGGGTTTACCGGCGGCCATATAAGTCTGGACTTTACCGGGCAAGGTCAGCGAAATGAATGCATCTGATGTCAAAGTTACCAACATAGCATCTGCCATTGCGTAGTATTTGGGCATCTCCTCCACTGGCTTGCGGCCATGGAAAACGACCTGCTCCAACCCCTTTTGCTTTGCCATTGCTTTGAGATTTTCCAATTCTGAACCATCCCCCACAATATGCCAACGCAAGTTTTTCACACTTCGCAGTTTTTCTGCTGCCGCAATCACAGTGGTCAAACTCTGTGCTGCGCCAACATTACCAGCAAACATCAAGTCTACCGTGTCTTTGGATTCCGTATTTAGTTGTATCTCATCAAACACAGCATTGGCATACTGTGGCAGATAACCGATTTTTTCATCTTCGACTTGGTGCTGCTGCACCAGGTAATCCCGGAACATCTGTGATGTAATCAAAATTTTATCCATCTTACGGTAAATCCGGCCAGAAATTTTCCCAAACAGCTTGTAAATCGGTGACTCTGGCGTCATACCGCCTGCCGCCAAGCAGGCAGGCCACAAGTCCATACAATACATAACTGCTTTTTTATGATGTTTTCTTGCGTATGCAATGGCCGCCGTGCTCATCATAACCGGCGAAGTTTGATTAGTGAACACTACATCGTACACTTCTTTCAGGCACAGTGCCTTGCATGTAGATGAAACCGCATAGCTGTAATAGTTCAGCAAACGGAATACAGCATTGTGGCGGCGGGCAATTGTGAAGGTACGTGTAATCTGCACACCATTATGTTCCTGCTTTCGATTTTTACCATGTGTGTATTCTGGATATGTAACGCCCATCGGATAGTTGGGTACATCTGTAATCAAATGCACGGTATGTCCCCGTTCAACCAATGCTTCACAGATATCCGGCAATGGATACGGCTCTGGCCAGTAATGCTGGCAAATGACCAAAATTTTCACAGCGCACCTTCCTATCCCCACCTATTTCTTTATCGCAAACGTCTGCTCTTGTTGCGCCGAATTCAGGCCTTCTCCAATGTATCTTCGTTTGCTCCGCTTCGCATTTCATCTTTGTATGCTTGGTAGCCATTCCCGATGGGTTCTTTTACGGTCAAGTCTTTCTTCTGGGAATCCCCATCCTCAATTCCTTCGCACCGCAGCACTTTCAACATAGTCTGCCATAAAATTTTGCAATCCAACGCAAAGGAGACATTACGCGCATATACGCGATCCCACCGAACTTTTTCGTAATTTCCCATAGCATCTCTGCCATTGATCTGGGCCAAGCCGGTGATTCCCGGTTTTAACTGATAGATGCCGTAATAATTACGCAAAAAATGCACTGCGTCTTCACGCAAAATAAGTGGTCTTGCCCCGATCAGACTCATTTTTCCAAAAAGAACACACCACAGCTGTGGCAGCTCATCCAGACTGGTTTTGCGGATAAATTTTCCAATTTTTGTGATGTATTGTTCCGCATTTACAAATTCATTGGTCCCAAGCTCGGGTGTCCCATTTTTCATGCTCCGGAACTTATAAAGACAAAACGGGTGGCCGTATTGGCCGATTCGCTCCTGCTTAAAAAGAATTGCTTCCTTTGGTGAATCAATTTTAATCAGAATTGAAACAATTAAAAAAACAGGTGACAGGAGAACAATGGCAATGAATGAACACAGGAAATCAGCTGCCCGCTTTACTCTTAGGTATCTTTTTTGTTTTTTCGTAAAAACAATTTGATTGGCACGAATCAAATCGTCCAGTGTGTTGGTCACAACTTGTCCCATAACCTTCTTCCTTTCGCCGTTCTTCCACTTCTATCAAATATCACACACCGAATGTTGACCTGCTCATTTTCTCGCCGTTGCCGACGGCCTGGTTCTCACGGAATATCTGTATGCCAATTCTTTTTCTAGGCTCCACCTTTAATCGTCTTTCTTTCCGTAGAAAAACTCATTCAGGATCTTTGCATTGGCATCAAAATCAACCGCAATCATCTTTCTGCCATCTACGCCCACACTATTCCAGCAGGTATCCTTAGTGGGGATCGTCATCTGATCCATTTGCACACCATCTGCCAGAAACTGCGGGACCTCCAAAAGCAGCTTTGTGATCTCGCCCTTGGTGAGGTTGGTCTGGATCATCGGCAGAATCGTATCTGCCAGCTTATTGATGGTCAGCACGTTAGAGTGCACCACCTGATTCAGAGCAGCCTGCACCACAGTGCGCTGTCGTTCAATTCGTTTCCAGTCACTGTCAATTTTACGTATACGCGCGTAGCACAATGCCGCCTCGCCGTCCACATGATTCAGGCCAGCTTTGACTGTCTGGATGCCGGCGTGATTCATATATTTTGCTTCTTCGCTGGTAAGGTTCAGATCCACACCACCAATTGCATTGATGCCTTCTTCAAACATATGAAAGTTGACACGGATATAATGGTTTACGTTGACCTTAAAGCAATCCCGGACCGTCTGCATGGTCAGAGCAGCACCACCGTAACGGAAAGTATGGGTGATCCAGTCATCATTGCGGCCAGGGACCGGCACACCGATGCCGCGCTCAATACTGACCAGCTTGATTTTATGATCGCGTGTGTTCAAGCTCAGGATCATAATTGAATCCGCACGGGCGTTATCGCTGAAATTCTTACTTCGTTCGTCTGTTCCCAGCAGCAGGATGTTAATGACATCTTCATCTTTCAGGATCTCACCTGTGGCTGCATTGCCACCTATGCCGTTAGGGCCTTCACCCACATCAGGAATATCCAAACCGTCCAGCGGCAGTTCTAAGTCCGTATCGATTTCCCGCTTTCCGTCATCGAATTGCAGCAAATCCAGCTTTCCCTGATAGTACAACCAACCGCATCCAAGCAGCACAACCAGAACCACACCGACAACACCTATAATCAGCCATCCTCGCTTGATTTTCTTTTTCGCATGTTTACGTATCACTTCCACTTACCTCCAACAAATCGTTGATCTGTTCACGTTTGTTTGTTGTTGCCCCTATTTATACTACAAAAGTATCAAAGCGAACCAGCAGTTTCCGTCTTACCGGTGCCCTTTCCACATATTCATGGTAAAGACATCCCGCGGTCGAAATCTCCCGTGCGTTCCCGCAAGATTGCTTCGTAGCGATTGCACCGTATTCGACTATAAAGTATAGCTTTTTTCACACGCAAAATCAATTTTCGTATCGCTTAATAAAAGGCTATTCTTTTGCGAAAATTGTCGCATTTTTCTAGTTTTCATAGTTCTAGAGCAAAAACGACAATCTATCATCTTGCATTTGTTCTACATTTTACGACTTTGTGCATTTTTCATCCATTCCAGCCACTATTTTACACTATTTGCTGAAATTTCTTTTTTTATCTATTTTACCTGTTTTTCAGAGAAAGTGCACTTTCCGCAAGCTATATTTTATATTTATTGCTCATTTTAACAAATGAATCATCCGTCATGCCATGCGGTCTTACAACAGTTATCTATATCCCGAGTTCTTTTTCTATAAAAAGAAAAAGCACCTCATTGTTGTGCCGTAAGGATACCGACGAACAAAAAGGTGCTTTGTGATTGCGCTGCTCAAGACTGCGAAGTGATCTGGGGGATGCATCCTGCCAAAAGCTGTTCTGCCTGGCATGTCAGCTCCTCCAGTGTAATCGGCAGTTTTCCTGTAAACCATGTCCGATACAGCGTAGCAAGACCGCCTGCACAAAAACGAATCGTCAGGCAGTATTCCTCATGGCTGCCAAAACCGAAATGTTCCTCATGCTGCATCAGATAGTCCAATACCAGCCGGATCAGTCCGTCCTCCATCTGCGCAGAGGCACTAGAGTTCATTACCTTACGGCAGAAGTCCATATCTTCTTCCAGAATTTCGCGGATCGCCAGCAGCATTACATGGGGTACATCTGTCAGTTGCTGCCCAGAGTCAAATGCAACCTGACGGATGCGCCCAAAAACCTGCTCGATGAGGTAGTGCAGCACATCCGGAATATCGGTGTAATGTGCATAAAATGTACCCCGGTTGATTTCTGCCCGCCGGACCACATCAGTTACTGTAATTTTATCCAATGGCTTCTCCTGCAGCAAATCCCCCAGTGCTCTGGTAATCAGCTTGCGGGAGCGAATCGCACTACGATATTCTGCTTTTGCCATGTACGGGTTTCCTCCTTTGCGTCTAAAAACAGACATAATGCAGAAATATGTATAAAATTATTACTTTTGCATGATTTTTGTCTGTTGATTCCTTTTCCGCAGACTATTATAATAAGCTCCGCAGTAAAAATCAATAGTTGTCTGATTTTACGCCTTTGCACGATTTTATACATTTGTAAGAAAGGAGTTCACTATGGACCAAAAGGAAGCTCCCAATGGCTTTTTCCAAAAGCTGGCCCGCTTTATTGTGGATAAGCGATACCTGTTTTTCCTGCTGTACGGTTTTGCCGTCATGTTCTGCTTGTTCGCCATGAACTGGGTCAAGGTAGAAAACGACGTTACAACCTATCTGCCGGACGATACCGAAACCCGGCAGGGTTTGACAGCGATGAACGAAAACTTTTCCACCTACGCAATGGCAGAACTGATGATTTCCAACATCACCTACGAAGATGCTGTATCGATACAGGAGATGCTGGAAGAAATCGACGGCGTGGACATCGTTAACTTTGACGACACGCCGGACCACTATCAGAACGCCACTGCCCTGTACGATTTGAACTTTTCCGCAACGGAGGATGACCCACTGGTTTTGGCGGCTATGGATACCATCCATGAAAAGCTGAAAGGCTGGGATGTATCCATTGACACCACCATCGGCTACGATGAGATTGCCGAGCTGGACCACGAAATGAACAGCATTCTGGTGGTTGCCGTCATCATTATCATTGCGGTACTGACCCTGACCTCCCGCTCTTATGC
>RCNH01000426.1_pt1 | contig 17848 bp, 8 predicted proteins | sample 2041161 | NCBI WGS metagenome assembly RCNH01 (sample SAMN09708215, study PRJNA481090) | Feces metagenome, whole genome shotgun sequencing project. | biome: feces | host: Leptonychotes weddellii | place: Antarctica: Sion Island | collected 2010-03-01 | reverse complement strand
AATTTGTTATATATATACACATACACACGAAAAATGGATAACATTCTACTGCAAAAATATCTCACAGACACTGCGTCGGAAGAGGAACTCGTGGAGGTACTCGACTGGTTGGACGCCTCGGCTGAAAATCGCAGATACCTCGACAGTCTGGACTTCGCTTCCAACGCCGCACTGCTGCATACTCCCCTCGTCGAAAAGAAAGAGGCTGCACCCCAAGCGCCCATCGTCCGTTTGTCGTGGGGCAAGGTGGTAAAGTGGTGTTCGAGCATCGCCGCCACCCTCCTTCTTTGCGGCTTCTTCAGCCAGTTCCTGGCCAACAACATCGTCAAACACCGTGCAGGCCAAATGATGAGCATCACCGCTCCCCAGGGCCACAGCATATCACTCACCCTCAGCGACGGCACCAAGGTTCACCTCAATGCGTGCGCCAAACTCGAATACCCCGCCATGTTCTTCGGCAATGAGCGCAATGTGAAGATTTCGGGCGAGGCCATGTTCGATGTACAGCACGACCCCGGACATCCGTTTGTGGTGGAGACCTACGTCTGCAAGGCCGAAGTGCTCGGTACAAAATTCAACATCATCGCCGATGAAGACAACACCAACTTCTCGGCTTCGCTTCTGGAAGGCTCACTCAAAATCTCGACCAAGGGTAACGGCAAGGAGGGCGAATCGGTGATTCTCGCCCCCAATCAGCAGGTCAAGATGGTCAACGGACACCTCCATCTCGACCGCATCGCCGACTCCGACGACCTGCGCTGGGTCGAAGGTCTGATGAATCTCAACGGTCAAACCTTCCGCGAAATCATCGCCAAATTCCAGAAATACTACGGTATCCCCATCATCATAGAGGATTCGTTCCATGCTTCGGAAAGTCACTACCATGGTAAAATCAAAGTGGCAGACGGCATCGACCGCGCGCTCAACCAGCTCCGACTGCTCTCCGATTTCAACTATTCGCGAGACGAAGCCCAAAACACGATACATATATATAAATAATAACAAACAAAAATAAAAATTACTAAATTCAACGTATGATTTAAAACTCACCAACACCACTGATTTATTAACACACAAACTCTGTCGCCTCCTCTTACGTGGAGGAATTTGCGTCTAATAGGAACAGATAAACCGCGATGGAGCAAAACAGTTTAATGTAAAGCTATTATTCCTAATTAAAACGTTATGAAGAAAGTAAGTTTCAGGCACTTAACTTGCCTGACTACACTCATCCTCACCATGATGTTCGGCATACTCAGCGTAGATGCTCATGCTCAAGACCTCAAGGTGAGCCTCAATATGACACAGGCTTCGTTGAAGAGTGTCATGAGCGAAATCGAAAAGCAGACCAATTGCTTGTTCCTTTACAAGGACGATATCAACACCAGCAACAAGGTTGATATCCACGTTCAGGCCAATCCTCTGAACGAAACTCTCGCGACTTTGTTCGCAGGTACCGATGTCACTTACAAGATTTCGGTCCCCAACATCGTTCTCTCGAAGAAGACAACCGCTGCTCCCGACAACAAGCAGCCCGAGACAGTAACCGGTATCGTTAAGGATGCCACAGGCATGGAGGTTATCGGTGCCACTGTCATCATCAACGGTACCACCATCGGTACTACCACCGGCATCGACGGTGACTTTATGCTCAACATTCCCAGCGACGTGGAGAACCCCGAGTTGCAGATTAGCTACATCGGCTACGAGACTCAGACTTTCCCCATCGGCTCTCGTTCGTCATTTGACATCGTCCTCAAGCAGGAGTCGGTGCAGATGGAGTCGGTCGTAGTTACCGCACTGGGTATCAAGCGTGCCGAGAAGGCCCTGTCGTACAACGTACAGCAGGTTAACGCCGAGTCAATCACCACTAACAAGGATGCCAACTTCATCAACTCACTGAACGGTAAGGTAGCCGGTGTGAACATCAACGCCTCTTCTGCCGGTGTGGGTGGTGCTTCGAAGGTAATCATGCGTGGTATGAAATCTATCTCGCAGACCTCCAACGCCCTCTACGTCATCGACGGTGTTCCTATGTTCACCAAGGCTAAGGACGGTGGTACGGAGTTCGCTTCGCAGGGTACCACAGACCCCATCGCCGATATCAACCCCGAGGACATCGAGTCGATTTCGGTGCTGACCGGTGCAGCCGCTGCCGCACTTTACGGTTCCGATGCTGCCAACGGTGCCATCGTTGTCACTACAAAGAAAGGTAAGGCAGGCAGCCTGTCGGTAACTGTTACCGGCGGTGTGGAGGTGATGACTCCCTTCGTATTGCCCGAGTTCCAGAACCGCTACGGCACCGGTAACCTTTCGTCTCCCGCAGGTGCCGAGATTTACAGCTGGGGTAAGCTCCTCAACTCGGCTAACCGCAGAGGTTACTCGCCCAAGGACGACTACTTCCGTACCAGCACTGCCAACAACGAGAGCATCTCGCTGTCGACAGGTACCGAGCACAACCAGACTTACTTCTCGGCTGCCTCGATTAACTCTCGCGGTATCGTTCCCAACAACAGCTACGACCGTTACAACTTCACCTTCAGAAACACCACAGCGTTCCTCAAGGACAAGATGAAGCTGGATGTCAGCGGTAGCTACGTACTCCAGGAGGACTGCAACATGGTCAACCAGGGTACTTACAACAACCCTATCGTTGGTGCTTACCTCTTCCCCCGCGGCAACGACTGGAACGACATCAAGATGTATGAGCGTTACGACCCCGTAAAGCACTACTCGACACAGTACTGGCCCATCGGTGATGCAGGTATGACCATGCAGAACCCCTACTGGGTAAACTACCGTAACCTCCGCGAGAACCGCAAAGACCGTTATATGTTCAGCGCATCGTTGAGCTACGAGATTCTCGACTGGTTGAACATTTCGGGTCGTATCCGTTTGGATAACTCGCACAACACCTACACTGAGAAGGCTTACGCTTCGACCAACACCCAGCTCACCGAGCTGTCGCAGTATGGTCTCTACGGCATCGCCAAGAGCATGGACCGTCAGGTTTACGGTGATGTGCTGTTGAACATCAACAAGTCGTTCGACGACTGGTCGATTCAGGCCAACATCGGTGCTTCTATCTCGGATATGAAGAACGACGTAATGAAGGTTCGTGGTCCTATCTCCGACGGTTCTAACGGCGAGAAAGAGGGTATTGCCAACCTGTTCAACATTCAGAACTTGAGCAACTCGACTCGTACAACCCGTCGTCAGGAGGGTTGGAGAGAGCAGACTCAGTCTATCTTCGCTTCTGCCGAGATTGGTTACAAGGGTACTTACTACCTCACTCTGACCGGTCGTAACGACTGGCCCTCACAGCTGGCAGGTCCCCACTCGACTACCAAGTCATTCTTCTATCCTTCGGTAGGTCTTTCGGTGGTTCTCTCGCAGCTCATCGGCAATATGCCCAAGAACCTCTCTTACATCAAGCTCCGCGGTTCATTCGCTTCGGTGGGTGTTGCCTTCGAGCGTTACATCGCTAACCCCGGTTACGAGTGGGACGAGAACGGTCTGTCGTGGAACACTCAGACTCAGTTCCCCGTCTTCAATTTGAAGCCCGAGCGTACAAAGTCGTTTGAGGTCGGTTTGACCATGCGATTCCTGCGCCACTTCAACCTCGATTTGACTTACTATAACTCGCGTACTTCGAACCAGACCTTCGACCCCCAGATTTCGGGTGCTTCGGGTTACTCTTCGATTATTATCCAGTCGGGTAATGTACGCAACCACGGTATCGAGTTGGCTTTGGGTTACAAGAACACCTGGAAGAACTTCACTTGGGACAGTAACTTCACCTTCTCGACCAACAGCAACAAGATTCTGTCGTTGGCCAACAACGTGCTGAACCCCTCGACCGGCGAGTACTTCTCGCTCGACCGTCTGGATATGGGTGGTCTGGGCACCGCACGCTTCCTCCTGACCAAGGGTGGTACACTGGGTGACCTCTACTCTCAGGTAGATTTCCGCTACGACGACAACAACGCCATCTACGTTGACGAGAACGGTAAGATTGGTACCGAGAACATCAAGGACGTAAACCAGTACATCAAGCTGGGTTCGGTTCTGCCCGATGCCAACCTCTCGTGGAAGAACGACTTCCGTGTGAAGAACTTCAACTTCGGTTTCTTGCTGTCGGCTCGTATCGGCGGTATCGTATTCTCGAGAACACAGGCTCTGCTCGACCTCTACGGCGTATCGGAGGCTTCGGCTGCCATGCGTGACATGGGTGGCAAGGTCATCAACGGCCGCGACCACATCGACGCTTACAACTGGTACACCACTGTTGCCGGCGGTACTGCAATGCCCCAGGCTTACACCTACTCTGCAACCAACGTTCGTCTGCAGGAGGCTTCTATCGGTTATACCATTCCCCGCAAGAAGTTGCACAACGTGTGTGAGATTACCTTCTCGCTGGTCGGCCGCAACTTGTGGATGATTTACAACAAGGCTCCCTTTGATCCCGAGGCTATCGCTACCACCGGTAACTACTACCAGGGTATCGACTACTTCATGATGCCTTCGTTGAGAAATGTGGGATTCAATGTTCGACTCAAATTCTAACGCACAATCGATATGAAAATGAAATTTGCAGCCGTTGCAGTCGCCCTTCTTTCGGTAGCCTGCACGGGTAACTATATGGAAATTAACACAAAGCCGTTCACTCCCGGTGCTGAAGACCTCGAACACAACGGCTACGCCACAGCATCGTTCCTCAAGGCGATCTATGGTACTGTGATTTCTCCCGATGTCAACACCACTCAGTTTACCGACTGCCTTCTGGGCGGTACCCAGGGTGGTTACTTCGCCGATTCACAGAACGGTTGGACCAACACCATCTCCAACTACAACCCTACCAATGACTGGACTCGCGTGTTCATGTACAGCGACCGTATCATTCCTACCCTCTACGCCAACATTTCGCAGTTGAAGGGTGTGAGCCAGGATCCCATCATCCTCTCCATCGCAGAGGTAGTGAAGGTGGTAGCCATGAACCGTATCACCGATACTTATGGTCCTATCCCCTACTCGGCAGCAGGTGCCAGCGGTAGCGTACAGGTAGCTTACGACTCTCAGGAAGAGGTCTACAAGCAGATGTTCGCCGAGCTGAACCACGCCATCAGCGTACTCAAGGAGCACGAGGGTGAGGCTATTCCCGCTTCGAACGACCCCATATACAACGGTCAGGCTGACCAGTGGCGCAAGTTCGCCAACTCGCTCAAGCTGCGTATGGCCATGCGTGTGGTTTATACCCAGTTCAAGACCGAGGACGGTCAGGGTCCCAAGGAGTTGGCTGAGGCTGCCGTTGCCGATGGCGTGATGACTTCGAACGCCGACAACGCTGTCATTACAGCCGTGATGTTTGGTAAGGACGGTAACCCCTTGCGCGCCGCTTGTCTCTACAACCAGCCCAAGAACTGTGTTACCGGTGGTGATACCCACGCCGCTGCCGACATCATCTGCTACATGAACGGTTACAATGACCCCCGTCGTGAGAAATACTTCACCAAGTCGGAGTGGTCGGAGATGGAGTATGTAGGTATGCGCCGCGGTATCAAGATTCCCGCACTGAACACTATCGGTCGTAAGTACTCGGGTGTGAAGTTTGCCGACGCATCTGCACCCCTCTGCTGGATGAACGCTGCCGAGGTAGCTTTCCTGAAGGCTGAGGCCAAGGCCATCTTCAACTTCAACATGGGTGGCGGTGACGCACAGTCGTTCTACGAGGAGGGTATCCGCCTCTCGTTTGAGCAGTGGGGCGTCAACGGTTACGACGAGTACATCAAGGGTAACACTCCCGCACAGCCCTACATCGACCCCAACGGTGGTGCCGAGACCGACAAGGACAACGTACTCTCGAAGCTGGGTGTTGCATGGAACGCAGGTGCAAAACCCGCCGAGATGCAGGAGCGTATCATCACTCAGAAGTGGATTGCCAACTGGCAGCTGGGTAACGAGGCTTGGGCCGACTTCCGTCGTACAGGCTTCCCCCGTCTGCTCCCCGCTACCAACAACATGAGCAGCGTGGTGAACACCAAGTTGGGTGCGCGCCGTATGCCCTACCCCACAGAGGAGACTACCAGCAACTCGGAGAACTACCAGAAGGCAGTGGAACTGCTGAAAGGTGCCGACAATATGGCAACCCGTGTATGGTGGGACTGCAACCCCGAAATTAAATAAGTCAAACGAAGTTTTACATTTACAGACAAATACGATTCGTAATGAAAAAAGTATTCGTTTCCATGATCATTGCCGCAGCATCATTTGCTGCGTGCAGTGACTGGACAGAAGTCGAGAATAAGAATTTCCTGCCCTCAATGACGCAGAAGGACGAGGCGTATAAGGCTTCGATTCGCGCATTCAAGGAGTCAGAACACAAGAAATCGATGATGATGATCAAGGGCTCGGAGCAGCTCCCCAACCATCAGAACCAGCATCCCATGGCCATGCCCGACAGCGTTGACTTCCTTCTCATGGAGCAGGTAGACAACCTCAACGCGGCTATTGTGGCTGAAATCGCAGAAGTACACGAGCAGATGGGTACTCAGACCCTCAACGTCGTTGACTTCAACGCCATCCGCGAGTCGTGGGAGGCACTCAAGAACGCAGCCATTGACACCGAGAACGAGGCAGACTATGACGAGAGCAAATTCCCCGCATACTGCTCGGCTGAGACTCAGAAGCAGCTGGACAACTGTACAGAGTATGGTTTCCACGGTATCGTTGTCAACTACATGCGCCGTCGTTCGGAGGGTGTGACTGCCATCAAGCCCTTCATCAATGTCATCAGCGCATGGATGAGCCAGAACAGCGACAAGCGCGTCTTCTACCGCGGCTATCCCTCTTACGTAAACGATGCCCTGGCACAGGAAGGTGGTGACAAGGAGTTCTTCAAGAAGTGTGACTACATCATCATCCTCACCAAGGATAACAAGAGTAACATCGCCATCAACCGTGAGATCAGATCGCAGATGGAGTCGAAGACTCTGCCCCGCGACCGTGTGGTTCTCGAGGCTTCGGTTCCCGTACTGGCCGATGGTGGTGACGATGCACAGGTAGGTGCTACCGCACAGGAGGCTGCCAAGTGGGTAATGCTTGAGGACGCCAACGCTGCAAAACTCAAAATCGTGAAGGCAGGTTTGTGCCTTTCGAATACTCAGGAGGACTACTTCAACACCCCCAACTACAAACGAGTTCGCGAGGCCATCGGTATCATGAACACCGTGGCTGAAGAAAACTAATTCCCGAAAAAAACAGTAAAGACAATGAAAAATATTTTTAAAGTTGCATTGTGTTTGTCGGTAGCCGCTATGGCTGTCGGTTGTGAGGGTAAGCTCGAGAAAGAGCAGGAGCATCACTTCGGCAACCGAGTATTCTTCTCGAAGACTGACTATACCGACAATGTGTACATCAAGCGAGACAACCTCGATGTAACCAAGGATGCCAAGTTTGAGTTCTCAGTATCGATGGCACAGCCCGCCGGCCGCGACATCAACATCTCATTCACCGAGGCTCCCGAGAAGCTGGACCACTACCGTCTGTTCTACGAGGACAAGGAGGCTAAGTTGCTGCCCGGCGACAACGGTTACTATGACTTCTCGGCACTGACCACCGTCATCAAGAACGGTCAGGTGAAGAGTACTCCCGTGGAGGTAGTGTTCAACAACCTTGAGCAGCTCCCCATCGAGGAGAACCAGCGTTACGTTCTTCCCCTCTCCATCTCGTCTGCCGACGGCATTCCCGTACTGGAGAGCGGTAAGACCCTCTACTTCATCTTCTCGAAGTCGGCTCTGATCAACGTTGTTGCCGACATCAACAACAACTGCGCTTGGCCTATGTGGGACGAGAACACCGCTGCCGTTAAGGATATGCACTCGTTCACTTTCGAGACCATGCTCTACGCCAACTCGTTCAACCGCAACATTTCGACCGTGATGGGTGTCGAGGATATGTTCCTTATCCGTTTCGGTGATGATGGTCGTCCGAAGAACCAGTTGCAGGTAGCTTACGCCAAGAAGCTCAACGAGGAGGTAACCGCTCCCGCACGTGGTACTCTGCCCTCAAGTCCCGACGCCAAGTTCGACCTCAAGCCCTACAAGTGGTACCACATTGCAGTAACCTTCAACGAAGGTGATCTGAAGGTTTACATCGATGGTAAGCTCAAGGGTGAGACCAAGGTTCAGCTCAGCGATGCAACACTCGGTATGGTAACCGTAGACAGCTTCAACTTCGCCATTCCCCACTCTGACGAGACCGAAGGCAAGCCTCGTTGCTTCTGGTTGGGTCACTCTTACCGACTCTACACCGATGGTGATTTGTTCTTCGAGCGTCGTTTCGACGGTCGCCTGAGCGAGGTTCGTATGTGGAACAAGGCGCTCTCGGCTGACGAAATCAACGCCCCCAACCACTTCTATAAGATAGATCCCAAATCTGAGGGTCTGGTTGCTTACTGGAAGTTTGACGACAACGCCATGAATACCACCGTAAAGGATTACTCGGCCAATGGCTTTGACCTGACCACCGAGAGTCCCGTAAACTGGATTAACGTAACTCTTCCCGAGGAGTAATCTTCGCACAACCTAACCATTGAATTAGACTAAAATTCTAATACATTTATTTATTAACTAACCAATTAAAATTTCAACATCAAACATGAAAAAAAGTTCTATTTTTTGTGTTTTTGCCGGTTTGCTCTCATTGGCCGCAAGTGCATTTGTATCTTGTGACGATGGCGAGATAATCGAAAAGCACAACACACTGAAGGTTTCTCCCAAAACCGCAATCACGCTGAAAGCATCGGGTAACGAAGATGTCGTTCTCAATGTAGAGACTGACGCTGAAACTTGGAGTGTAGAGAAGACAGATTGGATTCTCGCAAAGCAGGATGGTGCCACTTTGAAGGTAAATGCAGAAGCAAATACTACCGATGCACCCCGTCCGGGTCGTATCATCATCAAGGCCGGTAATGCAACTCCCGTCAAGATTGACGTGATGCAGGAGATTGCCGAGGAGGGCGAAACTGTTCTTTCAGTTACTCCTTCAGACGCCATTACATTCGAGGCTAAAGGTAACAAGGCTGTTGAGCTGACCGTTACCACCACTGCCAAGGATTGGTCGTTCACCGCTCCCGACTGGATTGACGCTACCAAGGCTGAGAACAAGCTGAGCGTTAATGCAAAGGACAACGCAGGTGACGAGCGTAACGGTGAGATTGTATTCAAGACTTCGGAGAGCGACGCGGTAGTGAAGATTGCCGTATCGCAGAAGGCCGGTGCCGTAGCAGGTGAGACCGTTGTAGCTACCGTGAAGGTTACCGACAAGGCTCCCATCAAGTTCACACACAATGCTACCGAGCCCGTTGTCAAGGTCGTTACCGTAGAGTTGGACAAGGCCACTTCGACCAACGTATCTGTTAAGTTCTCGTTCGATGCTCCCCACGTTATGGAGTACAACCTGATGAACGATACCGAGTTCGAGACATTCCCCGAGAAGTTGTTCTCGGTAGAGAATGACGGTGTTTTGACCATCAATGCAGGTGAGACTTCGGCTAACATCAACGTTACTTTGACTCCCGGTGCCGAGATTGCTTACGTAACCGAGTACATGGTTCCCGTGAAGGCAACTGCACAGAGCGCAAATGTCACTGTAAACAAGGAGGCTACCTACGCTAACTTCTTCGTATCGAAGGTCAGCTCGAAGAAACTCCGCAACATCTGCTACTTCGAGGTTAATGACTGTAACCCTCTGAACGCTCTTGAGCTGATACTCGAGGACGGTCAGCCTTTCTTCGACGCTGTGGTTCTCTTCGCAGGTAACATCAACTGGAACGCTGAGAAGGAGGAGGTTTACATGAACGCCAACCCCAACGTACGCGCACTGCTCGATGAGACTGACGTATATCTCCAGCCCCTGCGTAAGAAGGGTATCAAGGTTCTCTTGGACATCCTCGGTAACCACGACCAGGCAGGTCTGGCAGGTCTTTCGGACTATGGTTGCCAGAAGTTTGGTGAGCACCTTGCACAGGTTTGTCTCGACTACAAACTTGATGGTTTCGGCTTCGATGACGAGTACTCTAAATATGGTTACAGCACTACCCAGTGGTTCGTACCCGCTTCTAAACAGCAGGCAGCACGTCTGTGCTACGAGACCAAGAAGGCCATGACCGAAAAAGTACCTTGGGAGACTTGGATGCACCTCTACTACTTGACCTACATCCAGTCCGACCTGCCTTCGGTAACTGTTGACGGTGTAACTCACGAGCCCGGCTCGTTCATCGACAACGTATGTGCCGATTACGGTCGTCCCGCATCTCCTGTAAAGGGTATGAGTCTCGATCGTTGCGCAGGTACTTCGATTCAGTTGAACTATGGTAACAGTATGTCAGAATTTGGTGCCAAGAACATCATGGATCAGGGCTACGGTTGGATCATGTGGTTCGCCTACGATCCTTCGGGTACGGGTACCGTAGGCAGCAACCGTGCGAGCTCGTTCAGATCATTCAACGCGACTGCCAAGGGTTGCTACAATCAGGAGATTCTCCCCATCAAGAATGTTTACGACAAGATTGGTGAGGGTGTATACGATCCCACTCCGCATCCCGTAAAGTAATTGATACCGACAATCGGGCATTCCGACACCACCGTGTGTCGGATGCCGCCCGACTGTCAACAACCAACAAAAACGTGGAAACTATCCACATCAACTATTAAAACTAAATTCTAAAAGGAAATGATCAAGTTTTCAAAGTTATTTCTCTTAGCCGCAGCCTCTCTTTCATTCTTCGGAAGCTGTAGCGACGACGATACAATTATTTATCCCGAACCCGAATTCGGCGATTATGTTTCAGTGAATCCCGAATCCGCCAGCGTAAGCAGCAAGGGTGGTAAGGCGTCGGTAATGGTCACCAGCAACGGTGAGTGGACACTCTCGGGTGAGAGTGCATATGTAACTCCTTCGGCTACCACAGGTAAGGACGGTGAAGTGGTAACTTTCACCGTTAATCCCAACGACAAGCACGAGGATCAGGTATTCACCTACACATTCAAGAACGGTCAGAAGACCGCCAACTACACCATCACCCTGCTCCGCAAGGCATTGGACGAGCTGACCCTCAACTTCGCAGAGGGTAGCAACAATGTACCTTACACCGGTGGTGAGGTGAAGGTTATCGTTGTCAGCAACAACGCATGGACTCTGGAGGGTACTTCAGACTTCGCAACTCCTTCGGCAACTCAGGGTACTGATGGTGACGAGGTAGTATTCACAGTCAAGGCTAACGACACCGACGCCGAGCGTACTGCCAAGTTCCAGTTCAAGAATGGCGAGAAGGTCGTAGATTTCGTAATCAATCAGGCTATATATGTTGAGACTATCGAGTTGGCAAAGGCTGAAGCTAAGTTGAGCCACAATGTCAACAACAAGTATCAGGTAGCTGTCAAGACCAACGTATCGAACCGTGACCTGACCGCAGAGATTCCTGCCGAGGCTACATGGGTGAAGTTCAAGGGTGCTCTTCCCGGAACCGACAGCGTTAACGCAATACTCGATATCCAGGAGAACAGAACCACAGAGACTCGTACCGCAGCCATCACATTCAAGGGTCCCAAGGGTACATCGGCAGTCTTCACTCTGACTCAGATGCCCGAGGTTATCTTGAGCGTTAAGTCGAAGGGCTACTCGGTAAAGAAGGACGCTACTTCTTTCGAGGTTCCCGTAACTGCTAACGTAGAGTTTGACGTAAAGGTTAGCGCAGAGGGTAACGGTTGGTTCACCTTCAACAGCGTTACTGCCGAGAAAGCCGTTAAGTTCGATGTTCAGCCCATGGAGAACGAGACTCCTCGTACATGTACTGTAACTCTGACCGAGAAGAATCCCGCAGAGGACGTAGAGGCAGCTTCGATTGAGTTCACCGTATCGCAGAGACCTGCCGGTCTTATCAGCTGTGTAGCCGATATGCGTAAGTCGCGTACTCACTTCTCTTCGTTCAAAAATTCAGCCGCTCTGAATGTAAATTCTTGGACCATGGAGGCATTGATTAACGTTCAGGAGGCACGTAATACCGGTACATTGTCAAGTATCATGGGTATCGAGGATTGTTGCTTGCTCCGTATGGGTGATGCAAGTATTCCCTGGAACCAGTTGCAGGTAGCATTCACCGGTGGCAATGTCACTTCATCTTCGTTGAAGTTGGAGGATCTGAACAGATGGTACCACGTTGCTGTCGTTTACGACTACGACACAAGAACCATCAGCATCTACATCGACGGTAAGAAGATGCACAGCGAGAAAACCACCGACCGCAGCCAGAACTTTGCCAAGGCATACCAAGGCTCCGAGGCAAGCTGGAACCGTGCATTCTGGATTGGTTACTCTTACACCTCGGAGCGTTACTTCCCCGGTTACATGTCTGAGATGCGTATCTGGAACAAACCTTTGAGCGAGGAGGAGATCAATGCCACCAACCACTTCTATCAGGTTGAGCCCACATCGGAGGGTCTGGTAGGTTACTGGAAACTCGACGATGCTTCGGGTTACATCGTCAAGGACTACTCGCCTTCGGGTAACAACATGGAGGGTGAGATCAATGTTCGCCACCACAGGGAAGACGATTCGCACAGAGGTGAGCAGGGTATGAACTGGGTGGAGGTTAACATCGGTTAATTTCTGTCCGTCATACGGAAAACCCAATAACGACAGCCGGGCCGCAAGGTCCGGCTGTTTTTTTTGTACCCCTGCCATAGGGGAGGCGGGCGCGACAAGGGAGGCGGGCGCGATATGCCGATTTCCGCGTTATGACACTCCGATTTTACTGTCCCGATATGAGAAGACCCTAATTCCGCCACCGATTTCCCCGTTCGACAGACGAATTTACAGATGTTCACCGCGCGGGATATTCCCCATTCTCCACGCACCCCGAATTCCGCCCCATTTGGGGCTGTTTGGAGCCGTTGCATCTCCACGATGACACATTATACCTCGCTGCATACCGAGACCGTTATACGGGATATTTTGAAGACACAGCCGAGCCACGAGGTTCGGCTGTTTTGTTGGTGCACGCCACCCCACTTTCCTGAGAGCAGCCACGCACCGCGTGGGAAGTCGGTGTGACGGAAAAGGGAAAGAGCGGAGGGGCGGAAAGTGGCGGAGGGAGTGGGGAGGGGCGGAGGAGGAGGGAAACGTAAAAATGGGGAGGTCGGAGTTTACGACAAGGGAACGGAGGAGAGGTGTCGGGAAGATGCAGAAAAAAGGGAGCGAGCACGCCCTCCCCTCCTCCCATGGCGCACAAAAAAAGAGGAGACGACCGACTCTGAAATTTGTCAATCGTCCCCTCTTTAACTATTGGGACAACATTTTCTACCTGCCGAGCCGAAAACCGACAATCGGCGGCAGTTCAATGTTATGTTTCACTAAGGAATGCGAGTGTCAATCCAATTCACACCGGCTACGAATGAACCACCCTCGAGGTGCTCCACAACCAGGTGATTTCTCTTAACCTTCTCGTTGAATGCGCTACCCGAACCCTCATCGAGTTTCCAGTAAGCTACCAGACCATCAGCGTGGGTGGGATCCTCAATCTGATAGAAGTGGTTCTCGGCCAGAATCTCATCGGGCTGGAGGTCACGATTCCAGATACGAACCTCCGACATGTAACCGGGGAAGTAGCGGGTCTCATCGTAAGAGTAACCAATCCAGAATACAGGAGAGTACTCTGCACCACCGAAGGTCTTGTCGAACGAAGCACCACGGTTGGAAGTCTTGCACTCACCCTCATAGACCATCTTACCGTCGATGTAGAACTTGGCCTTCGAACCGTTGAAGGTAACGGCGATGTGGTACCAGCGGTTGACATCCTTGAGAATCAACGATGCATCGGTGGTAGTGGTATATTTGGTTCTCAGTACGAGCTGATTCCAGGGAATCGAGGTGTCTTCGGCATCACCCATGCTGAGGAGGAAGTCGTCACGACGACCCAGCAGAGTAGAAACATCACCATTCTGACGCATATCCTGAATGTTGACCAGAGCCTCCAGAGTCAGTTTCTTCAGGTCACGGAGAACACGACCGCTGGTCAGATACTTGAAGTAAGCACGCGACTGACGCATATCGGCTACCTTGCTGATGAGAGCCGAACGGTTCTGCTTGATCTTCACTACGGTAACCACAGGCTGGATACCATCGGGAACGTTCTTCTCGGTGAGAGTGATGTCAATCGAACGGTCGGTATCACCCAGTGCCTCGATGGCGAAGTGGAGGGCACCGTTGGTGTAACCGTTATAGGTAACCCATGTCTGACTTTGGTCGAAGGTTACATCGAACTCGACATTGGCAGTTACGGGAATATCCAGATTCGAAGCCTCGGTCTCGGCATAGTAGAAAGGCTGCTCAACGCTGATGACCGACTTGGGCATCTGAGTCACCTTCATGGCAGCCTCGCCGCCCTTCTGACCCTTGATGACGATGTCGGCAACACGTGCCTCGATAGTGGTGTTCTCCTGAATGTCGAAATAGAGGGCTGCACCGCCGTCGATGGGACGAGTGGTGTTGAAGGTAATCCAGTCACCGGTAGTGGTAATCTCGGCAGAGAGCTCCTCGGGAAGCATATCGGTCGATACCGACACCATGAGCTTCTCCTTGGCGTGGAAGTCGAGGTGTACGTCCTTGTCCGAGAGGATTTCGAGGTGTACAACATGACCCTTCTGCGAGATGAGGAAGGTCTCCTTCAACTCACCCATTGTGAAGACATACTCTGCGGTACGCTCATCGACAGTCTCGTTGGCTGCAACGGTGAACTCTACCTCTGCACCGTCCTGACCCTCGGTAGCCGAAGGAGTGACGAAATCAGATGTACCGCTCAAAGTCCAAGAATCGGAGCTGGTAACGAGTACCGAAACCTTACCGCCCTCAGCCTCGAACATATTGGCACCCTCGACATAGGTCAGCGACAACTCGGGAACCTCTTCCGAAGCCTTGTGCATGAGGTTGATGGTGTAGTTGGCGGTCTTCTCGCCACAAGTGAACACATAGCTGAATACCTTGTCCAGCTCGGTGTCGTTGGCCTTCACGGTGAAGGTAACCACCTCACCGTCCTTACCCTTGGTGGCAGAAGGAGTCACATAACCGTCACCTTCGCCGGTCATCTCCCACTCACCACTGCTGGTTACCATGGCATAGACCTCGCCGCCACGGCTGCTTACGTTGGCCGTCTTGGGCGAAACCGAGATGGCCTCCTCCTCTACGGGAGGAATAAAGATTTCTTTGCTATCGTCACAACTTCCGAATACTGCAACCGATGCTGCGGCCAGCAGAAGCCATTTTGAAAATAATTTCATTATTTTATAATTTTTTTTTGAGCAACGTGCCCCGGTGGGCAAATCGCTGTATATTCAACGGTTATTGCATTGCAGTGTCTCCCCCCGTCCCCCAAGTGGGGACAGGGAATGAACACTCGCTAAATTACTTAATGGGATGGGGAGTAGCATCGTACTCACCGGGACGAATCTTGTCGTACTTGTACTTGGGCTCGCGCAGACGCTGGTTGTAGCAACCCTTGGCCATGTTGTTGAACTGACGCAACGAGCTCGAGAGGTTGTTATATACGGAACCTGTTCCCGAAGGGTCAAATGCGAACCACATAATCCAACCGTAGCCCTCTTCCATGTAGCGCTGTGCGCTCTCCATCGAGAGCTCACCCGACTGACCGGTGTTGAGCTGGATAGAAGTACCGGCGCAACCGCTCTTGTCCATACCTCTTACGGGAGCGGCGGGCTGTCCGTAGTCAGAACATACGTTATCGACAAACTCACCTGCGAGGTGCTCAACGCCGTCGATGGTTACCGAAGGCAGCGAAGGCCAGATATTACCCAGATAGTAGAGGTGAACCCAAGTCTCCCAGGTGCACTCCTGACGCATGGCCTTCTTGGTCTCGTAGCACAGACGGGCAGCTGCCTGCTGGCTGGTACCACCGATGAACCAATCTGTTGCACGGCCACCGTAAGACGAGTACTCGTCATCGAATGCCACACCATCGAGTTTGAAGTCGCGGCAAACACCTGCCAGCTCCATACCGAACTGCTCGCAACCATAGTCGGTAAGACCTGCCAGACCTGCGGCATCGTGGTTACCGAGGATACCCAGCAGCACCTTGATGCCCTTCTTACGCAGAGGCTGGAGGAAGGTGTCGGTTCCATCGAGCAGCGCCTGAACATTGGGGTTGGCGTGCATGACTACGCGCTCGGAGCTGCGGTCCCAGTTGATGTTACCTGCGAAGAGTACGATAGCATCGAAGAACGGACGACCGTCCTCGAGGATGTACTCGATAGCGTTCAACGGGTTGCAGTCATTGACCTCGAAGTAGCAGATATTGCGGATTTTCTTGTTGTTGGTACGCTTCATGAAGAACTCCACGTAGGTGGCATCGAACTTCATGGTCACGTTTGCAGTGGCGGGAACAGCCTTCACGGGAACCATGTACTCCGAGATGAAGCTCATCTCGTTGGAGAAATTGACCGTAACATTGACAGTAGCCGAAGTTGCACCTGCGGGAATGGTCACCTCACCGTTGTTCTCGAAGCTGCACAACTTCACGGGATAGAGTTCATAGTTCGAGCTGTGGTTGAAGTTGTAGTCCTCGATGTGCTTCTCATCGAAGATGACGTTGAATTTGGTCTCGGTCTCCGAAGCCTTGTCCAGAGAGATGGTCAGCTTCTTCACCAGAGGTTTGGGGTCTGTGATATCGAAGTTCAGGTCGGAAACCTCCTCGGTCTTCAACGAAGCCACCAGCTTGTCGGTATTGTCGGGAGCCTCACCGACACCCTTCTGCTTCAAACCGATTTTTACCTCCTTGGCACCGTCGTCGGTCTTGACAACCAACATACCCAGACGAGCATCGCCTGTATTGTCAGTGGCTGTGAGGATGATTTTAGCCTCCTCTTTTGCCACATTCACCCACTCGGGAGCTGTAACGGTGAAGTCGGCAGCGTTGGTATCGACAGTCAGCTCGACGGGAGCGTTGTCGGCAGCGTTGAAGGCGATGTCATCGGCAGGAGTTACACTCAAAGTGGTCTCGCCGAAAGCCACACCGTCCTGAAGAACGCTAATCTTGACGGGAAGAGCCGTACCCGACATTACGGTAACACGTCCGGGGCGCTGTGCCTCGAGAGTGTTGGCAGTAGTATTTACGATGAGTTTGTCACCCTCCTTCTTGGCGGTCAGCCATTCGCTCTTTTCGAACGACCACTCGTCGGCATCGGTCTTGACAAGAAGGACGACATTCTCATTGCCATCAGCCTTGAAATGGATTTCATCCGAGGGGGTAACCTCGAGATTTGTAGCCTGTATTATCGTGTCCTCATCGGAGCAGGAAACCATAAAGCCCGCGAGGATGGTAAACAGACTCACAAGAAACATAAAAATAGATTTCTTTCTCATGTTTGTTTGAAGTTTTATTAATTTTTTATTGGTTTAAATTTTTCGGTTTAGGTGTATTGGGTTACCGCCGGACTCCTACCTGTGACATGGGTGTGTGACAACACATCGCGACATCGTCAAATTGGTGGATTCTTCGACATCATCGATTTTGGTGAAGGTAGGAGATGAGGCTTGGCGGTTAGCGGAAATGCACATGGACGGGACGTGATGTGGTGGCATCACATCGGGTGCGTAAGGTTCTTTTTGTTAATATTTCTTCTTTTTTAGGTTATAGTTAAGTTTTAACGGTCGTTTTATGGTCGGCTAGTAATAATAACAATTCAACTGAGAGGGTGAGTAGTAAAAAAAATATTATTTTTTAATCTTTTTTTCGCCAGAAATCTACAACCACATATCAATCAACCGATTACAGCCAAAA
>RCNH01000425.1_pt1 | contig 17863 bp, 17 predicted proteins | sample 2041161 | NCBI WGS metagenome assembly RCNH01 (sample SAMN09708215, study PRJNA481090) | Feces metagenome, whole genome shotgun sequencing project. | biome: feces | host: Leptonychotes weddellii | place: Antarctica: Sion Island | collected 2010-03-01 | reverse complement strand
GTCTATTTTTTACCTTATCGGTAATATGTATAAAAATGGAAAGTGGAGTTATTTATGTACACAAAAAATGAAAGAAATTGGGTGCTTTATGATGTTGGTAACTCAGCATTGTTTATGCTCATTACTGCATTTGTCCCAATGTATTTCAAGACCTTGCTCGGAGCTGACTCATCTCCAGATGAGCTCGTAGTTCTTTGGGCAAACGCACAGACTGTTACCTCATTGATCGTAGCAATTCTCGTGCCTATCCTTGGACCTTTCGCAGACTACCCTGGAAAGAAGATCAAGTTCTTCAACATCTTCTTTATGCTCGGAGTATTGGGCTGCTTGGTTTTGGGATTCATCACAAACGTAACTATGTTCTTGGTTATTTACGTTTTGATGGCAATCGGCCTTAACGCTTCTTTGGTATTCTACGATGCAATGCTCGTTGACGTTACCGATGAGGATCGTATGGATCACGTTAGCTCTTCAGGTTATGCTTGGGGCTACATCGGATCTGTATTCCCATTCATCCTCAGCATGCTTGTATTCATGTTCCCACAGTATGTAGGACTTGGCGAGGACCTCGCACATCGTATGCCATTTGTAATTACTGGTCTTTGGTGGCTTATCTTCACTATTCCTATGCAGAAGACCTATGAGCAGAAGCACTCCAAGGATGTTTCTGAGATTTCCGTTAAGCACACTTTGTGTGAACTTGGACAGACGGTTAAATCAATTTGCACCGGTGAGGATCGTAGGGTTTTCTTCTTCCTCCTCGCATTCTTCTTCTACATTGACGGTGTTCACACCGTAATTTCAATGTCTGCTACTTACGCAATTTCTCTTCAGATCCCAGATGAGCAGATGCTTCTTGCATTCCTCTGGACTCAGTTTGTAGCATTCCCATCTGCACTTCTTTACGGAAAGCTCTCCAACAAGGTTGGAACTCTTCGCATGATCCGTATTGGTGTAGCAGCTTACGTAGGTGGCGTATTCTTCGCTGCTTTCTGGTTGAAGACCTCAACTGGCTTCTATGCATTGGCAACCTTGATTGGTATGTTCCAGGGTGGCGTTCAGGGACTTTCCCGCAGCTACTTCGGTCGCATCATTCCTAAGGAGCGTGCTAACGAGTACTACGGCTTCTTCGACATCTTCGGAAAAGCAGCTGCTGTTGTTGGAACTGTAATGGTTGCAGCAATCACAAGCGCTACTGCAAATCCTAGCTACGGCGTATTGTCTATCGCAATCTTGCTCTTCATCGGATTCGTTCTTCTTATCAAGGTACAGAAGATCGACACCGCAATGGAGAACAACGCATAAGTTCTTGTAGTATGTATCAAAGACCTCAGATTTTATCTGGGGTCTTTTTTATTTAGGGTATGATGTAGGCTATAATTAACGTACAACGTTATATAAAGGGTGAAGTATGAATCCAGTTATTATTATTCCGACCTACTGGGATGATAATCAATTGAATACTCAGGATCTTACAACTCTCAAATCATATGACCATACCACTCATATTGATTCTTTCGATCCTGAACTCGAGACTTGCCTTGCATCTCTCGATGGAGTCAATGGCGTCATGCGCGTCATTGTCCTTCTTGTTTGCCCTCCTGAAATTCAAAAGCGTGCAAAGAAGCGTGTTCTTGAGATTTGCAAACAGCACGCAGATCTCAATATCTTGCTGATTACCCAAGACGAAACACGCGTTATTCAAGATAAAATATTTAACATTGTCCCTGAAATGCAGGGGGAGTACATAAGCCTGAGGGGCTATGGTTCTATCAAGAATCTCGGTCTTTGCGTTGCTTCTGTTTTAGGACATGATGTTGCCGTATTTATCGACGATGATGAGATTGCACTCGATCCGAATTTCCTCATTGATGCGGTCTATGGACTAGGTCGCAAGAATCGCCAGAATATTCCCCTTCTTGTGAAGTCGGGATACTATCAGAGGGCAGATGGTTCTCCTTATGCCGATGACTCTAAGGTCGCCTGGGCTGATAAGTACTGGGATAAGAAGAAAGCTTTCAATGCTTGGATGGCCGGAGCTCTTGCAGGAACGCGTATCAGCAAGTCTAACATCCTTTGTAAAGGTTGCATGGCTCTGCATGCTCAAGCCTTTACCAAGGTTGCCTTCGACCCTTACATTACGCGTGGTGAGGATTTGGACTACCTCATCTCACTGCGTATGTATGGCATCGATGTATGGTTCGATAAAAACTGGTATGTCCGCCATCTTCCTCCATCACAGCCTCATTCTGCCCCTCGCTTCTTAGCAGATGCCTACCGTTGGCTCTATGAGGCACAGAAAGTGAAGTGGGCAAATGCCTATACAAAGCTAAGGCCAATTACCGTTCGCTCTCTTTCCCCTTATCCTGCAGAATGGATAAGGCCTGAGGTATTCTCCAACATCTCTACGACCTGCAAGAGAAGGATGCTGACCTCGCATGAGAAGAGTAGTTACTTCAAGATTTGGACAAGTGGCTTGCCGGAGGCTATGAAGTACGCAAACACCTACGCCCACAGCTATTTTGTATTTATGAACTTCTGGCCTACTATCATGCTTGAGCTTTGGAAGGACAACACCTTGGCGGAGATCATTATGGAAACCGCTCAGGTTCAAGGGGACGCGGCTTCACCTATCCTTGATGATGACGACGTTGAGCTTTTAGAGCCAACGGATTAGATATGCACGACGATTACGTATGAGGTTCTATGAAAGACTTCGAATATTACTATTTGCACGTTATGAAGCTGAGCTTCTTTCTGGGTACAGTTTCATCTTTTATTTTGCTCGCTTTAGGATTTGTACAGAATAGTCCTGGAATGATGGGTGTTGGTGGCATCAGCTTTGCGCTTTTGCTCTTCAGTGATGTGGTATTTGCCCTCATGCCTTCTATGTTGAAAGATCAGGCAACGGAAAACACCCTCAAGCTCACTACCATTACCCTCGATGAGATGCGCCGTGGATTCGATCAGGATTCCTGCCAGGCTATCTGCGATGCGCTTTTGCCTCAAGTTCAGGCAATTGGAATTGAGATCACCGATACCGAGAAGGTTTTGGGTTACGCGGGCTTTGAGCCTGAAAGGCATATGCTGGGGGAGAGAATCTACACCGAGGCTACGCGTGAGGTAATCAAGCACGCTAAGATGCAGACCTTCAGTGCTATTCCTGAAGATGAGGATAGAACTTATCGCAGAAGGCAAAATACAACCTTCATTCCAGCTGGTGTTGTTGTTCCTCTTATCGTTCAAGATAAAGTTGTCGGAACGCTCAAGTTCTTCTATGAAAAGCGCCGTGATATCAATAAAGCCCAGCTTGCAATTGCTTGGGGATTCGGACAAATCTTGAGCATGGAGATTTCTTCTTACGAGCTCGATAGGCTTGCTGAGCTGACAGCAAAGGCCGAGGTCAAGGCCTTGCAGGCTCAAATTAACCCTCACTTCCTCTTCAATACGCTCAATACGATTGCGTCTTTCGTTCGTACAGATCCTGTAAAAGCTCGTAATCTCTTGCGTGAGTTTGCGGTCTTCTATAGGCAGACTTTGGAAAACTCCGAGTCAAAGATTCCTATTCACAAGGAAATTGAACAAACGAAACGCTATTTGACCTTTGAGTATGCTCGCTTTGGTGAAGATAGGCTGACTGACTACGAGCACATCTCTCCAGCTTGTGAGGATGTTCACGTTCCAGCGTTTATCATCCAGCCTTTGGTAGAGAATGCTGTTCGTCATGCAATGCGCGACGATAGGCAGCTCAACATCAGCATCCTCGTTGGATCTGATGGTCCTGATTGCCTCATTTCAGTTATCGATGATGGTATTGGAATGGAGCAGGAGACGATTGAGAAGCTCTTGGATAAGAACCAGACAACATCTCCTTCCGAGAAGGGTTGCGGTGTTGCTTTGCGCAATGTAGCTGAGCGAATCGAGAAGTTTTATGGTGCAGGTTCTGGTTTGGAGATTATGTCCAAGCTCGATGAAGGTACCTGTGTTACACTTCGATTGGCTAATGTTATTAAAGAAGATAGTGAATAAACGGTAAGGTAATCCCTTAATTTTTATAAAGGAAAGTATCTTTATGTTAAATGCAATGATTGTAGACGATGAGGCTCCAGCACGTTCTGAGCTCCGCTTTCTTTTGGAGGAGACCGGTAAGGTCAACTCCATCGTAGAGGCATCAAGTGCTCGCGAGGCAATTGAGCTCCTTATGGAATCTCGCCCTGACGTGCTCTTTTTGGATATCTCAATGCCAAAGACGAGCGGTATGCAGCTCGCTGAGGCATTCTATAAGTTGAAAAATCCACCTTCAGTGGTATTTGTAACTGCATATAGTGAGTATGCTCTCGATGCCTTTAACGTCAATGCGGTCGACTACCTCATGAAGCCAGTTGAGACAGATCGCCTCAATCGAGCTTTGGATAAGGTAGAGAATCTCATTCGCCCTAAGGTAGCAGCAGCTCAATCCGTTGAGCGTCTTCCTGTAGAGAAGGCTGGACACAAGGTTCTCTTGCCAGTTGATGAGATTCGTTTCATCGAGGCCAAGGACGACTACTCTTGCATCTACACTGAGGGAGATCGTTTCCTTACCAACACAAGTCTCGCTCAGCTCGAGAAGAGGCTTCCTTCCAGCAGTTTCTTCCGTGCTCACCGCAGCTACATTGTAAATATTGACTCAATCGAGGAGATTGAGAGCGTATCTACGGGTGTTCTCAAGCTTGGCCTTTCCGGTATCACTGATCGTCAGATTACGGTATCTCGCAGGCGCGTAAGTTCCCTCAAGCAGATCTTGGGTCTCTAAGATGGATGGAGAACTTCTACGCATTGATGTCGTGAGCGACACTCATGGGCATCTCTCAAAAGAGCTCTTAGAGCAGCTCAAAGGTGCTGACCTTATCATCCACGCTGGTGATATTTGCAGTGAAGAAGACTTCGCAACCCTTGAGTCTATAGCTCCTGTGCGTGCGTGCTTGGGAAATAATGACTTCTCTGGAGCATTTGGCGACGAGGTTGGAAGAATTACTAACTTCATTTGGAATAACCTGCGCTTTCAGGTTTGCCATTATGAAGAAAGACTTGTGATGGGTAGCGCTGACATCTATATTTGCGGTCATACCCATAGACCACAAGTTGTAGTTCCTTACGAAGGTGCTTTGCTGATGAATCCAGGAAGCCCTACGTATCCTCGCTCTATCATGGGTCCGACCTTAGGACGTATTTATATAAAAGGTACTACTATCACAGATGCCTCTATTATTGAGCTCTAATTAAAAACCCGCCTCGAGCGGGTTTTTCTGTACCGTCAAACATCTTACAAGGTCGTTGTATCGAATCTTGTATATACACGTATTCATCTGTACAATTGGGTTATATATAAAATTATTGCCCGTACAATGATCGGAGCGTTATGCTAACGACTCGCGATAGGCTTAAAGTGATATACATGGATAAAATTAAGGAACAAATTCAAGTCCTTATAGATCAAGGTCTTATTGCTACCGGAAATGCCCTCGGTAGTGTACTTATCCTTAAAGGTGATCTTTCCTTTAAGGATCTCAATAGTGGCCTTTTGTCAGGTGCTGATGGCATTGCCTTCAAGGCAGCCCTTACACATCCAAAGATGAAGTATGCTCCAGGTGATTGGTCTGCATTTGCAACTAAAACTGCTGATGGTAAAGAATTTGATGCCATTCAGCTTCGTGAGGCTATAATCGCTGCAGATGTTCAGACGATTATCATCTGCGATGATCATGCTCAGGAAGCATTCCGAAATGCTTTTGCTGAAGAACTATCTGATCTTCCGAACCTCCTGGATGCTCTGTTGGCTCCTGGTCAGGTCGTAAAGATACTCGGCATGCGGGTTTTGAACCTTGACGGTTTTGAAAAATCCCTCGGATTCAAAGACCAGAAGGCCCTTCGTTGGAAGTGGCTCCAGCAAATTCCTGCACTCGGCGAACCACTTGCGTAAATACATCTAATGCATTCGTGCATATAAAAGGCTCCTAAGCTTAGCGCTTGGGAGCCTTTGTCGTATTGAAATGATTGGGTTTTAGTCGACGAAGAGATCTTCGAATTGGAAGGTGAGGGTGTTGACGTATCCCATGTCGGTGAGGCGAAGCTCTGGGATACAGGCGAGGCATAGGGCCCCGAGCGTCATAAATGGTGATGGCATTGCGCATCCCATTGTTTTCCATGCGTCTTCGATGTGAGCCACCTCATCACTTACTACTTCAACCTTCTTTGGACTCATGAGTCCTCCGATTGGAAGTTCTACTTTACCTAGGAGCTCACCATCCATGACAGCGACTTCTCCGCCACCGCATTCTACGAGGAGTTTAGCTGCAAGTGCCATATCCTCGTCATTGTCGCCCATTACCAGGAGGTTATGGGCGTCATGGGAAACGGTCTGAGCGAGGGCTCCGTGGATTCCAAATCCCTTAGTGAAGCCAATTGAGTAACTACCTGTATTATGATGACGTTCAAATACGGCTACCTTCAAGACATCGTTCTCCAGGTCGTTTTGGACAATGCCGTCGACAACAGGAAGCTCAACTTGGATGTGCTCGTTGTCGGTTCGACCTCCGAACATTTCCATGGCGTTGACCTTAACCCTTTGAGCATCTGGATTTGGTGCTTTTACAACGAAGGTTTCAGGAGTAATGTCGAGGTCGAGGTGCATGGTGTGAGTAATCTCATCAGGCCACTCGTAAGGAGCTACCTCGAAGTGAATCTCACCGTCCTCAAATACGACATCACCATCGATCATGGTGAGAGAGACATCGAAAGTTTCGAGGTTATCCAAAAGTACAAGGTCGGCGCACTTGCTAGGACCAACAATTCCCATTTCGTGCTGGAGACCAAAGCAGGTAGCTGCGTTGATGGTGACCATTTGAATTGCCTGGACTGGATCAATGCCTTCTTCTGCCGCAATTTTGAGAATGCGGTCCAAGTGACCTTCTCCTACCAAGGTATGAGGGTGATTATCATCTGATACAAGACAGCAGAAGCGCGTGTCGATATCGTTTTTTGTAATAGCAGGTGCGAGGTTTCTTAGGTTGTGCCAGGCGCTTCCTTCACGAAGCTGCACATACATGCCGAGGCGAAGCTTGGCGATTACATCCTCAGGGTTGATCGTTTCATGATCGCAGGAGATTCCGCAGGAAATGTAAGCGTTGAGTCCTCGGTCATTTTCAGGAATAGAATAGTGGCCGGTGACAGTCTCTCCGTGCTTGAGGGTGACGTTGACTTCCTCAATAGGATTATCGTCGCAGTTGAGGATACCTGGGAAGTTCATCATCTCGCCAAGACCAACGACATTGTCAAATGCCATTGAAGTCTCGATATCGCTTGCGTAAAACTCACTTCCCGAGTGTTCAAATCCTGGAACTGCAGGAACGCAAGATGGGGTAGTGTACATAACCTTAAGTGGGGCGCTCTTTGCGTCGTTGATCATTGCTTCGTAGCCTGCCATACCACAGACATTCGCAATTTCGTGAGGATCGGCAGCTACAGCTGTGGTTCCATGAGGAGCGGTAGCGCGTGCATATTCAGATGGGGTAATCATAGCGGACTCAATGTGCATATGTCCGTCAATAAATCCCGGAGCTAGGTAGCGACCATGTGCATCGATCACCTTGGTATTAGAGCCGATGGTGTGATCTGCTGTGTATGGCGGAATACCAATATAGGCAACACGCCCGCATGCAATAGCAACATCTACATGATCGATAATCTCTGCAGTGCAAACGTCAATAAGCCTTGCATCTTTAATTACTGTCTCAGCAGGTAGTTTACCCTGAGCTACTTGAATCAAAGTGCGGTTGCACTCCCAAAGCGGTGCCTTGCAAAATTTATTAATCACTCGCCACTCCTAACCTTAGGGGATGTCTATACGTTAATTATAGGAATGATTGCTTAATGATGTTATGTAATTTGAATATAGTTTATTGACGTTTACCATGAGTTTTACCAAAAGTGTTATAAACTAATCGAACAGGGTATACTCTCATAAGCTGTGTGTATCGCAGAGTGTAGATTGTATCCCTAGTATCTTCGACGGGGTTGGACGACATTATGTTCTGAACTGGGTCAGGACTGGGAAGTAGCAGCCCTAAGGAGCCTCTGGTGGGCGTCCAATCTCGTCGAGGGTACTTTAGAAAACCTCCAGTTTTCCTGGGGGTTTCTTTTTTTAAGAAAATATATGAGATAGGAGACTGCTGTGTCTTTTATTAACGGATTGTTTGAGCTTCTCGCAAATCCTCGCGATGCTATCGCTGCATGGATTGAGATGGGTCCATCCATCACTTACGCTTTTATCTTCCTTATCATCTTTATTGAAACAGGCGTTGTTGTTATGCCATTTTTGCCAGGTGACTCTCTGCTCTTTGCTGCAGGATTCTTTGCGCACCTGGGATCTTTGGATATCTGGACCTTGCTATTTGTTGTATGGGTAGCTGCTATCTTGGGCGATCAGTGCAACTTCGTTATCGGTCATTTCTTTGGTCAGAAGGTAATCGCATCAGGTAAGGTTAAGGCAATGACTCCTGAAAGGATCGAGAAGAGCGAGGCTTTCCTTGAGAAATGGGGTCCTCTTGCAATTTTCTTGGGTCGATTCTTCCCATTCATTCGTACCTTTGTACCATTTTTGGCTGGTATGGGTCGTATGCATTGGCGCCAATTCATTATCTTTAATGTTCTCGGTGGCATCGTTTGGTCATCGACCTTTGCTTTGCTTGGCTACTTCTTCGGATCTATTCCAGTAGTTCAGGAAAACTTCGAACTTGTGGTAATCGCAATCGTTGTAGTGAGTGCAATTCCTGCAATCATTGGATTCTTCAAAGCACGTCAGGCACGTAACTAACTTCATACAAAAGGAGGAGATGGAATAGTCCATCTCCTCCTTTTTCGTTTACTTAAGCTCCGAAGTTAGGTGCAGCGGAACGACGCTGCTCAGCCTCTTCTGGAGTTTCATATTCATACACTACAGTCATCTCGTTCAAGATCTGGTAGAGACCCTTTGCACGAAGAGCGTTTGCGAGTACCTTCTCGTAGACGCCAGCTTCCTTAGCTGCAGCGAGCATCTCTTCTACCTGCTCAGGTGCCTGGTTCAAGATCTCAGGAAGATCCTTATCCTCAAGGGTAAGATCGGTGTGCTTTACATAGGCATCGAGAGCTGCATCGTAAGCTGCAATGTCGCTTGCTTCCTGGCGAATAGCAGCGTCCACAATCTCCTGACCACCCTCGAGGGTCTTGAGGAGGTCTTCCTCAGTCATTCCCTCCTGGGAAAGCTGGGAGACATAGTCCTGGTGAAGTGCAGCAAAAAGCTCTTCTACCTGCTCAGGTGCTACCTGCTGCTCAAGGCGTCCGATAAGTTCCTTCATGCAAGCGTTTGCCTTCTGCTCCTTGGTGAACTCCTCATTGAGGTAAGCGAGCTGCTCGCCGATTGCCTTCAAGAGGTCTACCTTGGTGGTAATGCCACTCATGTTCTCTGCAATCCACTCATCAGTTACTGTCTCGAGGCTTTGTCCTGCCTGGGCAAGAAGCGCACGAGCGCCCATCTGAATTTCTTCATCGTCAATAAGAGGAACCTTAATGGTAGCCTCTACTGGCTCGTAAGAAGAGAGGGTGTAGATATATGAATCTCCAACCTTCATAGGTTGTGGTTTAGTTACTTCAATAGCCATTGAAACTCCTTCGTTAGTGGCTTTAAATCTTCAGTCAAATACATACGACTTGACTCTAATACGTATTATATACGTTGTTGAATAGTATCTCACCTCCCACATACGAAACGTATTTCAAGCGGTGCGAATTCGAACTTTTTGAACATGTGTACAAAAGCGTGGTCATTCTGCGTAAACTCAGAAAAATATTCACGTTATAACAGGTTATACTGTTCATAGTGGTATTCTTAAACGTTGAACATAGAGGAATAATTTTTCCTGTATATATAAGTTAGGAGATATATTATGCGCGATAAGCTCGAAAAACTCATTGAGGCTTATGCAGATCTTGAGGCAAGATTGGGAGATCCTGAAGTAGTTTCAGATCCTAAGGAATATGCACGTCTTGCAAAAGAGCATTCTAACCAGGCTGCACTCGTATCACATGCTCGTGAATACATCAGTGCGCTTGATGATATTGATGTTGCAAAGGAAATGCTTTCTGAGGAGAAGGACCCTGAGTCCAAGGAAATGCTTCAGCTCGACATTTCTGAAAACGAAGCAAAACTTCCTGCCCTTGAGGATGAGATTAAGATCATGCTCATTCCTGGAGATCCAAACGATGAGAAAGACACCATCGTTGAAATTCGTTCTGCTGCAGGTGGAGACGAAGCTGCAATCTTTGCAGGTGACCTCTTTGCTATGTACGAGCGCTTCTGTGCAACACGTAATTGGAAGGTAGAAGTTTTGGCTTCCAGCCCTTCTGATGCAGGTGGATTCAAGACTATCGAGTTTAAGGTTCAGGGCGATAAGGTTTACTCCGTTCTCAAGTATGAGTCTGGTGTTCACCGTGTTCAGCGTGTTCCTAAGACCGAGAGCCAGGGACGTATTCAGACCTCTACCGCTACGGTAGCTGTTCTTCCTGAGGCAGACGAAATCGATATTCAGATCGACCAGTCAGATCTCCGTATCGACACCTTCTGTGCATCTGGTCCTGGTGGTCAGTGTGTTAATACAACCTATTCTGCTGTTCGTATTACCCACCTTCCAACCAACACCGTTGTTCAGTCACAAGACCAGCGTTCTCAGATCCAGAACCGCGAAGTATGTATGCAGATGCTTCGTACCCGTTTGTACGAGAAGGAACTTGAGCGCCAGCAGCAAGAGCAGGGTGCTAACCGTTTGGGACAGATTGGATCGGGCGCTCGTTCCGAGAAGATCCGTACTTACAACCAGCCTCAAGACCGCGTAACTGACCACCGCATTGGTTTCAATGGAACTTACAATGGTGTTCTTCTTGGCGATACACTCGCTTCAGTTATCGATGCTCTTGCAGCAGCAGATCGTGCAGAGAAGCTCTCTCAGGCGGTATAAGTAATGTTTGCAGATGAGAATGCACCTATCGCAACCTTACTTTCTGAGTGCTGTGATTTTCTTAACACTCAAGGCGATCAGCATCCGCAGCTTTCTGCGGAGTGGCTTTTGTGCCATATTGCTGGCTTAACCCGTTCTCAACTGTATACAAGTTTTGATCGAACTCTTACCGATTCAGAGCTCACCTGTCTGCGCTCAATGGCTCAACGCCGCGCGGCAGGTGAGCCTTTGCAATATATAACCGGTGAAATGCCTTTTCGCTACATCGTTTTGAAGTGTCTGCCTGGGGTTTTGATTCCAAGGCCTGAAACCGAGATTTTGGTGGATAAGGCACTTGAGGAGATAGACCAGAAGGCACAGACGTCCCAGAAGGTGCGTGTTGTTGAGGTGGGCGTAGGTACGGGTTGTATCTCATGTTCCATTGCCTACGAGCGCAAGAACGTTGAGATTATTGCAACTGATATCTCTCCTATAGCCGCTGAGCTGGCGCGCGAAAACGCCAAGCTTGTGGGTGTGGACGAGCGCATGGAAGTTATCGAATGCGATCTTCTGTCAGGTATTCCTTCAGGCTTCAAGGCTGATGTCTTGGTCAGCAATCCTCCTTACGTGCCAACCCATGTCATCGATGAGATCGATGCTGAGGTTTCTGACCACGAGCCGCATCTTGCCCTCGATGGAGGAGAGGATGGCATGGATATATTCCGTCGCCTCGTACAGGATGCGCCAGGGGTTCTCGCAGACCAGGGTGCCCTCGTCGTTGAGCTTTTTGAAACGAAGCTTGAGGTTGCTCGAGATATCCTTGAGAGCGATGGTAGATGGACTGATATTGAGATCATTTACGATCTTACGGGTCGTCCGCGCCATATTTTTGCTCGACTCAAATAGATTCGGGCAAATAAGTGCCTAAATATAAATAAAATCACCAGTTGTAGTGCACTTTATCGTCTAAAGTTCGATAAAATATAATACAATGAGTGATTCAATACAGATTCTCAGATTGAGTACGGAAGGTATATATGCAAAAGATGTACCACACATCCCAATCCAATCCTGATAAGCAGGTGATAGAGGAGGTCAAGCAGGGTCTTCTTGACCGTCAAACCGCTTTACTTCCAACGGATTCTGTATATGGTATCGCGTGTGCTGTTCTTCCAGACAACGATGCCTACGAGGCAATTTATCGCATCAAGAATCGCCCTTCTGCAATGAAGCTCCCGTGGCTTATTGCCGATGTTGAGCAGCTTGATGTGTATGGTAGGGATATCCCCGCTTGGGCTTATCGTCTTGCTGATGAGTTTTGGCCAGGAGCTTTAACGCTTATCGTCAAGGCGACAGAAGAAGTGCCTGATAGCTACCGTGCTCCTGATGGAACGGTCGCTTTGAGGATGCCTGATTCGGAGTTTATCCGCGACCTTATTCGTCAGATGAAATGTCCTCTTGCAGCTACGTCTGCAAACATTCACGGAAAGCCCTCGGCTACCTCAGACCGTGAGTTCGACCAGCAAGTTATCGATGCTGTTGATATCGTTGTGAATGCGGGAGATACTCCCGTAGCTATAGAGTCGACAATCGTAGATTGTACAAAAGAGACTCCAAAAATCGTGCGCCAAGGCGCGCTGTCCGCCCCAACTATCGAGGTGATATGCAGTGAAAGAAGTAATTAAAGAAGGTATTCATTTCCCTTCTCGTGACACCAAGCACGAGTGCGTAGGAGACGTTTATATTCCAAGCGTTGGCAAACCCCAGGCTGTTTTGCAAGTAGTTCATGGAATGGTTGAGCACTTTGGATGCTACGAGCTCTTTGCTAATACTTTGGCTAAGCGCGGCATCATTGTATGCGGTATTGACCACACAGGACATGGACGTTCTTGTCCTAATCCTGAGGAGTATGGAACCTACGATCCTCATAATGGAGCAGATCACCTGGTAGAAGACCAGGCTGAGTTGACTCGCCTTATGAAGGAGCGTTTCAGTGGAATCCCATACTTTATCCTCGGTCATTCCATGGGCTCCTTTGTAACCCGCTGCTACCTCCAAGAGCACAGCGACCTTGTAGATGGCGCTTTCATCTTGGGTACTGGATGGCAGCCTGGATACATGATTAAGGCAGGAGCTGCAATCACCAAGACTATCGCTGCATTCCGCGGATGGAACTACCGCAGTAAGTTCGTCGATAACCTCGGATGCGGTGGATACAACAAAGCATTTGAGGGAACAGGTGCTAAGACCGGATACGAGTGGCTCTCTCGCGATGAGAATAAGGCCCTTGCTTACGCAAACGATGAGCTTTGCGGATGGACCTTCTCCGTATCTGGCTACTACATGATTTCTCACCTTTTGCGTCGTGCTCAGGATGCTGAGCGCATTGCCAAGATTCGCAAGGATCTTCCAATCATGGTTATCAGCGGTACCGACGATCCTGTAGGAAATGCAGGAGCAGGACCTGCATCAGGTCCTATCAAGGTATATGAGACCTACCAAGAGGCTGGTATTCGTGATGTGTCTATCAAGCTCATTGAGGGGGCTCGCCACGAGGTTCTTCACGAGATTGATAAGTTCGACACCATGGATGATATTTACACTTGGATTGTCGACCACATCGACGCTGAGTAGCATGATTAAATGCCCTTCATGAGAGGAAGTAAGGGCAGGTATATAAGAAGAAATGAGCTTGAAAGCTCATGATGATAGACAAAATGTCTGTTCTTTGCGAAAGCAAGGAAAGGAGTGGTAAATGGCTACATTAATGGATAGCTTGATGGAGACAATGGGAGAGCACTTTAGAAGTGATGCTCCTGAGTACATCATGTCTTTGGATGCGGGAACCACCAGTGTTCGTGCGATTATCTTCGATTCCAAGGGAAAGAAGATCGCTCAGGCACAGCGTCCTTTGACCATGATTTATCCTCAGCCAGGTTGGGTAGAGCAAGATCCTGTTGAGATTCTCAGTAGTCAGATTGCTTGTATGATCGAAGTACAGCTCAAGAGTGGTATCCACTCTGACTCAATCCAGGCAATTGGTATTACCAACCAGCGTGAGACCGTTGTAATGTGGGACCGTACAACCGGAAAGCCTATCTACAACGCAATCGTTTGGCAGTGCCGCCGTACCACTCCCGAGGTAGATCGCCTTAAGGAAGAGGGCTATGCTGACATGATCCGTCAGAAGACCGGTCTTGTTTTGGATGCATATTTCTCCGCTACCAAGATTAAGTGGGTTCTCGACAATGTTGAGGGAGCTCGCGAACTTGCTGACAACGGCAATCTTATGTGCGGAACCGTAGACACCTGGCTTGTATACAACCTCACCCACGGTCAGGTACATGCAACCGACTACACCAACGCATCTCGTACCATGCTCTTCAACATCAATACCCTTGACTGGGACGATGAGCTTTTGGCTATGCTCGACATTCCTCGTAGCATTTTGCCTGAGGCAAAGCCTTCTGCAGCTGACTATGGATACGTTATGCCTGAGCTTATGACCTGCCACCCAGCAATTGCAGGTGTTGCAGGCGACCAGCAGGCAAGCCTCTTTGGTCACGGATGCTTTGAGCCTGGAGACGTAAAGAATACCTACGGAACCGGCTGCTTCATGCTTATGAACCTCGGCGACAAGCCTACCTTGTCTGACACCGGACTCATCACCACCATCGGTATTGCTGATGGCACTGATGTTCACTACGCTCTTGAGGGATCTGTATTCCAGGCAGGAAGCGTTATGCAGTGGCTTCGCGATGAGCTCCAGATCATCGATGATGTATCTGAGTCTGCAGAGCTTGCAATGAGCGTTGATGATACTGATGGTTGCTACATCGTACCTGCATTCACCGGTCTCGGTGCTCCTTGGTGGGAGGCTGACGCTCGTGGTCTCATCTGCGGAATTACCCGTGGTACCAACAAGCCACGCTTGGTTCGTGCAGCTTGTGAGTCTATGGCATACCAGACCTACGATGTTTTGAAGGCAATGGAAGTTGCAAGTGGCCACAAGCTTAAGGCTTTGGGCGTTGACGGTGGAGGATCTCGCAATGAGTTCACCATGCAGTTCCAGTCAGATCTTCTTGACATCAAGGTAGAGCGTGCAGAGGTAGACGAGACTACCGCACTTGGTGCAGCTTACCTTGCAGGTCTTGCAACTGGCTTCTGGAAAGACAAGAACGAGCTTCGTGAAATGCGTGCTGTAAGCGATTCTTATGCTCCTCATATGGACCGCGACCGCGCAGAAGAGCTCATCGTTGGATGGCACAGGGCTGTATCTCGCACAATTGATTAATAATTATTTAAATACACCCAGTTTCAGTGAGTAAACTGGGTGTATTATTATACGAAGAAGTATATGGGGGAATTACGTATCACCAGTTTTAGAGCCCCTTATCCAAATCTTTTCTGTATCATTTAAAAGGTTTATATTTCTAAGGAGGACACATGCGTGTAGCAGTAGCATCAGATCACGGTGGATTTATCCAGAAAGCAGATATCTGCGCTTATATCGAGAGCTTGGGACATGAGGCAATGGATTTCGGTCCAGAGACTGACGACCGTTGCGATTATCCTGATTTTGCTCAGAAGGTATCTGAGGCTGTTGTCGCAGGTGAGGCAGATGCAGGTATTTTGATCTGTGGAACCGGCATTGGAATGTCAATCGCTGCAAATAAGATTGACGGTATCCGTGCTGCTGAGATTACTACCCCTGATTTTGCACGTCTTTGCCGTGAGCACAACAACGCAAATGTTATGTGCTTGAGCGGACGTTTTGTAGACCTCCCTACAAATGAAGAGAACGTAAAGCTCTTCTTGGAGACTGACTTCGAAGGCGGACGTCATGCTGACCGCGTTCAGAAGATTATGGACCTTCAGAATAAGTAAAGAAATACAACGTTAATTGCAAAGAGCACGTAGGTGCTCAGAGATAAAGGAGTGAATATGGGAAGCCTTAGAGACGCCATTATGAGCGATGAGCGAGTTGTAGTTGTTGACCACCCATTGGTTCAGCACAAGCTTTCAATTCTTCGCGATGAAGCAACTACCACCAAGCAGTTCCGTGAGCTTGTAGGCGAGCTTGCTATTTTCGAAGGATATGAGGCTACCCGCGATTTCCCTCTCGAGGACATTGAGATCAAGACTCCTTTGGAGACCTGCACTGCTAAGCAGGTAGAGGGAAAGAAAGTAGCTATCATTCCTATCCTCCGTGCAGGACTCGGTATGGTAGACGGTCTTCTTCAGCTCGTTCCTACCGCACGCGTAGGCCACGTTGGAATGTATCGTGATCCTGAGACTCACGAGCCACACGAGTACTACTGCAAGTTCCCACAGGACATCGATAAGCGTACCTGCCTTGTTGTAGATCCTATGCTTGCAACTGGTGGTTCTGCGATTTTGGCAATCGAGCGCTTGCGCAAAGAGGGCGTAAAGGACATTCGCCTTCTTGTATTGGTTGCAGCTCCTGAGGGTATCGAGGCAGTTTTGGAAAACGATCCAAACGTAAAGATTTACACCTGCTCTGTTGATACTAAGTTGAGCGATACTGCATACATCCTCCCTGGCTTGGGTGATGCAGGTGACCGTATCTTCGGTACTAAATAATCAAATTTACTTCTAAATCAGCCAGGCTCCTGGGTTGTCAATCCTGGAGCCTGGCTTTTTATGTTAGTAAGATCCGTAATTTGGGTAAGAAGATAAAGTTCTCGATTCCAAGTTAAGTAATGCAGAAAGAAGGTGTCCGCTCGATATGGATACACTACTTGCTGTGCTTGTGGGTATTTGCATCGGGGGTTTTGGAGCTTTCATCCCTTTAGGTATACTTTATAGAGGGAGGGGGCTTTTTACCTCCACTTCAACAGGCCTTATGGCCGAAGGACTCTTAGCCATTGTTGTGTCTTTCGCTCTCATGTCACTGGGTATATATGTCAGTGTTATGTACGATACGCTAAGGGTTGTTACACCAGTTTCTGTGGTGCTAACATTTTTATTTGTTTGGATTATAACGGCATTGCGCCTTCAGAAATCACGCGGACGCATGCAGAGAAGAAGAAAGGGGAATTAGTGGAAGTTTTTAACGAGTTGCCAGCTCACGTAAATGAACTGGTTAATAGTTTTCTTCCGACGCCGGTTATTGGTAACTCGACGTATGGGCTTACTCAATATATGGTTTCATACTTTGTAGCCCTCTTCATTTTAATTGTAGTTGCTATCGTGTTTCTCAAGAAGCAATCGCGCTCTTTAGTGCCTCAGGGTCGCTTTGTAAATGGATGCGAATCGATGATTGAGTACACAAAGAAGTCTATAGTTAAAGACGTTTTGGGTCCTACCTGGAGAAAACATTTTCCATTCATCGCAACGATGTTTTTCTTTATTTTGATTAACAACGTTATCGGTGTTATTCCTGGTGGTAAGCCAGGATCTGGCTCAATTGGTGTTACGAGTGCTTTGGCAGTTGTATCGTTTGTTTACTTTATGGCTGTTGGTATTAAGAAGCACAAGACGAAGTATCTCAAGACGTTTGCACATGGTCTTAAGGGACCTATCGGTTTTGCAATCGCTGTTATTGAGATTTTCTCTACTCTCATTCGTTTGTTTACCCTTGCTATCCGTTTGTTCGGAAACATGTTCGCAGGACACGTTGCAATGGGAACATTCGCACTTATGACCAGCCTTTGTGCTAGTCAGATCATCGGAGGACTCAATGCTGCAACTGTTGGCATTGCAAGTACCTCACTTGTTTGGCAATCCATCTTGATCATCATCTACATGGTTGAGATTATCGTTGCAGGTATTCAGGCTTTCGTATTTTCAATCCTGACAGCTGTATATATTCAGCTTGCCGAAGAAGACGAATA
>RCNH01000424.1_pt1 | contig 17887 bp, 13 predicted proteins | sample 2041161 | NCBI WGS metagenome assembly RCNH01 (sample SAMN09708215, study PRJNA481090) | Feces metagenome, whole genome shotgun sequencing project. | biome: feces | host: Leptonychotes weddellii | place: Antarctica: Sion Island | collected 2010-03-01 | reverse complement strand
TCGATGAGAACGCGGTCTCCGAAGGACTTATTGATATCCTTAGCCTCAATTACCTTATCGCCCAAACGTGGACCAACAGGAATCTTAATGTCGGAGAATTCAACCTTCTGGGACTTAGCAGCCTCAGCCATCATTTCCTCGTAACGGGAAAGACGTGCCTTATTCTTTGCCTGACGAGCCTTAGGGCTACTACGTACCCACTCAAGCTCACGACGAAGACGTTTTGCGAGCTTAGCGTCGCGGTCTCCCTGAGCCTCAAGACGTGCAGCCTTAGTGTCGAGGTAGGTTGAGTAGTTACCCTCGTAAGGATAGAGGGTTCCACGGTCAACCTCGCAAATCCACTGCGCTACATTGTCAAGGAAGTAACGGTCGTGGGTTACAGCCAATACAGCGCCGGAGTAATTCTTCAAGAACTGCTCGAGCCAAAGAACAGACTCAGCGTCGAGGTGGTTAGTAGGCTCGTCGAGGAGAAGCAAGTCTGGAGCTTCAAGCAAGAGCTTACACAAAGCAACGCGGCGCCTCTCTCCTCCACTCAAGATGTTGACAGGAGTGTCAGCTGGAGGGCACTGAAGTGCATCCATTGCCTGAGAGAGCTGAGAGTCAAGATCCCATCCATTAACAGCGTCAATGTCGTTTTGGAGCTCTCCCATCTCTGCCATCAAAGCATCGAAGTCAGCATCTGGATCGCCCATCTCTGCTGAGATTTCGTTAAAGCGATTAACCTTAGCGATGGTCTCGCCAAATGCCATCTCGATATTCTCGATAACGGTCTTATCGTCATCCAGAGGTGGCTCCTGCTGAAGAAGTCCTACTGTATAGCCTGGTGAGAGCCATGCCTCACCTGCTGAGTAGTCCTCAAGTCCAGCCATGATTTTAAGAAGGGAAGACTTTCCCATTCCGTTAGGTCCCACAACACCGATCTTTGCACCAGGGAAAAAGCCCATGGTTACGTCATCGAGGACAACCTTGTTGTCGTATGCCTTGCGGACACCCTGCATTTGGTAGATAAACTCTGCCACGTGTATCACTCCACATCATTGTAGATTTTAGTTCCTAATTAGCCGCTCAAACAAAAGTATGAGCAGGTATAGTGCTATTTTATCAGAGCATAGGATTGATAGTTAAAATTGGTAAATAATACACTAGCTCAGCGATTAGTGGATCTCATACGACCAGGTATCGTTTTGCTTTGAGTACACGAACTCAGACTTACTCTCATCAAGGAAAATCTCTAGGAGCTTATCCATATCCTGCGAAAGATTGAGCTCGAAGATGGTCTGGATATCCGTCCAGAAGATCTCGCCCTCATCAGATGATGTGAGCTCTCCTTCGAACTTATCCGTTTTATATAGAAGTGCTATGTAGCGAGAGTTGTCATCTTCAATCCAATCCTTTACCCCGCACAGCACTGGGTCAAAGATGGTAAGACCCGTTTCTTCTTTCATCTCACGGATTACAGAATCCAAAAGAGGCTCACCTGGCTCTACATGCCCTCCCGGAAAAGTGATGCCACCCCAGTTTTCACTTACACGATCGAGGACAAGGACTTTATCTTCCTTGTAGATCATGCACATATTTGTGAGCTTTACAAGCTCTTTCCTATCCATATTCACTCCTCTAGCTCCATTGTTGCACTGCATACAGATACATAATACGTTGAAACCTGCTTTTGGCTCAAGGACCAGCTACCGGCAAAGAAAAAGGAAGCGACAAAGTCGCCTCCTTTAAGGTATGTCTAATTATTCTTCAAACGTATCATGTGATTCAGAACCTGCATCTGTTGGATTATCCACTGCTGCCTGAAGCTCTTTCTTCTGCTTGTGCTTGCGCCTCAAGGTGACAACACCATAGAACAGAGCACCAAACACAACACCATCTACTGCTACGTCCTTAGCGAGCTTAATTTTACGCTGTTTAGCGTAGTTAGGAACTTCTTTATCCGTTGGAGCAACAAATGCCTTGATAAGGTTATTTCCGTAGGTAAGACCCTCGGTATTGAAATTCTCATTAGAACTGAGCGTGGTGTTATCCATCCATTCATCAGCGTAGCAATAAGACTCACCAGGATTTACAACTGTCTTATAGATTGCATCCTGTTTTTCCTGGCCTTCCTCAAGGTTTTCAGTGAACGTCTCATCGTATCCTATTTCAACAGGGATTTCATAGACCAAGTCGTCCTCAAACGAACCTTCGATCTCCTCTACGATACTAAACTTCATGCCTTTGCCAATGATGATTGGCTCATCGAGCTTATGAGTATAGTATCCAGGATGTTTAAACTCTTCGGAATTTGAGTAAACCAAAAGGCCATCTTCAGGATCGAGAGCATCTTCATTCAGGACGTAAATGCTGAAGGTGACTTTGCCGCTTTCAATATGAGGAGCAAAGCTCACCTCAGAGATCTCGAGGTTGTAAGGAGCTTCAAAGACATTAGCAACGCGTGGATTATTGCTGAAAAAGAAGGTATCGAACAGACCCGTCTGGAACATGATTGGAGTAAAACCATAGTTATTCATGCCAATAAAGTCATATTGCATAATATCGAGTGGCTGGCCTTCAACCTTCTGAATATCGTAGGTTTGGAAGGATTCAATTCCCTTATCGTAGTAAGAAAGATAGAACCATCCCTCATCATTAACGCCCCAGCTGCTGGTATTTCGATCTCCACCGTTCTTTCTACCCCAGCTGTTCTTTACCTTCCAAGCTCCATCTTTAGGAGGGAGCTGACCGGATGCATTGGCAAACTTTTCTTTCGGGAATGAATCATCCCAACCAATAATGCTTACCGCGTGGTCGGCAAGAGCTGGCTCATCTCTGTACTGAGCCCAGTTTTCATAGTTGAAGGTGGTAATATCTTCCTCTTGATCTGGCTCGCTTTCGTCAGCTGCGTAGTTCAAGGTTACCGCACCATTATCCAAAATCGTACGCTTGACCTCGTCAATCGTCTCGTCGCGATAACCCTCGAAGGTAATATCGCCCGTCTCCTCATCGACCTTATTGATTGCGGTACCAGGAATGAGCATAGCTTTAGCGAGACGATAGGTTGTCTCATCAGCACGACTTCCTGAAACTGTCCAATCACCCTCTGCATCAGGAATGCTAAAAGGCTTACCGTCAATGTCTTGTCCAGAGCTCAGGGAGCCTTCCCTATTCTGATAAGGACAAGCACTTTCATCCTGGATCTTAAGTCCTGAAGAAAGCGCAGAAGCTACCGCCCAATCGTACTGTCCCAAATCAAAGCGATTAGACTTGTTGGGATCGAGGATATACTCTCCCTCTCCCTCCTGACTGTGCTTGTCAGGGTTCAAAAGCGCTGATGGCTGCTTGAGGGCAGTTTCTTTACTAATAGGCTCAGTTGCAAACCAGATGAGATAGCGCTCAGAAAGGTCGACTGAGTCGTTAGCATATCCCTTCTTTATCATGTTTGATTCAATGGAAGAAAGGGCACCAAAAGCCCAGCAAGAAGACCAAGGACCTTGCGATTTTGCAGGCGTTACCAGCTTTTCGGCATTGAGGTCGTAAGATGATGGGACATTTCCCTCATACGCATAGGCATATCCATGAGGAGCAACCATACTTGCTGATAGGGCAAGGGTTAAAAGTGCACCAACGAATTGTTTTCTTTTCATAAGATCTCCGTTGTAAAAGTTTCATTAGGTAAAGAATATCACATTCATAAATAAGGAAATTATATACTTTCCGCATCATAGTACCTATATCATAAGACCGCTATCCACAGCAAGACGTCCGGTCACAGAATTGTAATGTTGTTACCCTGATAAATGATGTACAAAGAGACTAGTGAACATCTACGATCAGGAGGGAGTATGAAAGAAGTGGTCTGCATTTATAATGCAAAGGGCGGCTTGCTCGGTGAGATATCTTATCTATGCAAAAGAGTAACTGCTCAATCTCACTGTGAGCTTTGTGAGATTAGCCACGGCGCTAACCCTCTGGGAAAGAAGGAGTGGAAGCTTCTCTCTGATCGATTCCCTCTTCCTGTGCACACCTACCATCTGAATGAGGCAGATGACTTAGCCTGCAAAGCTGCCGAGGGTAATTTCCCTGTCGTCTTGCTCAGGTCGGGAAAGGACTACGAGGTCCTCATGGATGCCTCGGACCTCAAATCCTGTAGGAAAAGCCCTTCGATATTCTTTCTGAAGCTTGCGAAAAAGCTCAATATCTTATTCTGATTCAAACACTTCAGCCCCTATGAACACCGTTTCCATAGGGGCTGATTTATATAGGTGTGCCCTGTCTTTAGTGTTGGAATTCAGAGTGAGCTCGATTTAGAATTTCGTCACGTTTTTATAAATAGTAAAATCATCAGGATCGTCAAACACCTGTATAGTGCGGTCGTGTACGTATACAAACTTGTTATAAAGCTTGAGATTTTCAGGATGTATAGCATGGGAAACAACGACTAGAAAGTCATTGGAGCTCACAATCTCTTGCTCTATCGCAGCAGACTGCTCCAAACTCAAACCTTGGAATGGCTCATCGAGGACGAGGAGCTTATTCTCCCTTGTACTTAAAGCGCGAGCAACATTGATCCTCTTGGCCTGACCTCCCGAAATCGTATCAGATGTGATCTGCGCATTGGTCCGTGCAAGGTCTTTGAGACCCATGACATGGGTAAGATATCCCTCGGGTTGCTGGTTGTCATCGAAGGTCACATTAAAGTTATAGGTTCCGCTAAAGATTACATTGTCTTGAGCTGTGTATATAATGTCCTTCGCAACCTTTGCTCCTTCTTCAACCGTGAGTATGCGGCTTCCTTGAGCAGGAGAAATATCACCCTCAATGCACTTTGAAAGTATCGTCTTTCCGCTTCCGGACTCTCCGGATATAAAGACCTTATCGCCATAGGTCAAATCAAGATTGACCCCCGTCAGCATCTCCTGACCATCAAAGGCAAGTGTGACGTCTGAAAGTTCAATGCGACTGAACTGCTGATGAGCTTCCTGCTGAGGCTCGGATGAGAGGATTTGCTCAAATTTCTCCCTAATTGGCTTTGCAGTATTTACCTGGTTATACATCTCAAGGGCCACCTGCAAAGGAGTGAGAATCTGATCGCTTGCCATAAATATTGCAAGCAGGTTTGCAACGGTAGAATATCCCGCACTCACCATAACGCCTCCGATGCAAAGAGGAACAATGAGGCTGATAATTGAGGTCATACCCGTAGCCGCAATGGAGAGACGTTGGAGGTTGCGCAGGGTAAAGAACTGCCTCTCTAAAATAACGTTTCTCTCGTTATGCCTATCCTCAAAGAGCAGGTGTTTGCCATACTCGTTGATCGTCGAACGATTTTGAATGGTCTCCTGAGCACGCTCCGTATACTCGGCTGACTTCTCACTCCATTTTTCTGTCTGACGAGCAAGGGGCTTCTTAAAAACAAAGGCCCAAATTGATGGAAGGGCTGAGAAAACTATGAAGATGATTGCCAGTTTCTTATCAATTACCAGGGTAAATACAAGTGAGCAAAGCGACCAAAATATATAGCGGAATATATCGAAATAGACGGATGTAAAGTTTTCCTCGAAGAGCTTTACGTCGTTCAAAAGCGCTGAGAGTGTCTTTGACTCATCGTTATAAGGATAAGATGGGTCATTGGCCAAGAAATTAGCGATAATCTTATTGCGAATTCTGACATTACAATCTCTTACGAACCGATTGATCATTACGTTGTAAACGTAGTTTGCAGAAATAAGAACAACGTAGACGCCAAGGAAGAAGAGGCTCAGCTTATATATATCATTCGTGCTACCTGTTTGAATTGATTCGGAAAGGCTCTTGAAGAGCATACCGATCGCCACACCATCGAAGGAGCTTAAGATCGCAAAGATGGCGGTGATTAAGTAAAGATGAAGTGGCCATATCTTAAATATACTCATGGCTTCTCCTTAGTAGTTATATCAAAGCTCTAACAGTGCAGAACGACACAGATAATTACGTATAACGAGACACATTGCTATCCGTTGAATTATACAAAACGATTTGTATATCGTAGGTATACCCTGTGCATTTAGTTTCATAAACTATGTTACAGACTTGAAATTCTGTAACGTTTAGCAGTCCTTTGGACCACATCATATCACTCTCAACCTGTATAGTTAGTTATTTTAGTTAAACGCTCCCAGACCGTGGAGTCAGGAATGTTCCCCTGTATAATCTTCAGTGCACATTCGTCGATTGACTACATCTGGAGCATGCATGTCCCCGAAAATCAGCAAGAGGATAACTACTCTAAACTTTATATTTACCTGCACCATCGTTCTATATCATGCAAAACGATACTATACTCCGGATGGAGCTGTAGATGCATATCTGAACGTGTTTCACAGCTCAGTCATCGGTCTTGCAGCAACACTGGCCATGTGTTTCTTCTTTTGCGTAACGGGATTTCTCCTCTTCTCATCGCTCACGATGGAAAACTACGGGAATAAAATGAAGAAGCGCGTAAGATCACTCTTGGTGCCTTATCTTGCTTGGCAGGCAATAGCTGTAGCAATTGGTCTGCATTACAACGAGTATTGGAGTTTATCCAGCTTGTTCAGAACCATGTTCCTACTCGAATTCACATCTCCTGATGGACCACTTTGGTATGTGTATGCCGTCTTTGTACTCGCCCTCTTCTCACCCCTCATGCTCGTATTCCTGAAAGATAAGAAGACAGGTTTCATCTATACAACCACAGGGGCACTATTTGTGATTCCCGCAGTGCAACACATCATGCCTCGGTACTTTATGGACGAAACCTTCGTGGCAAATATTCTCTGGTATTTACCAGCGTATTTATTCGGTGCATATTTCGGACGTTTCTACTCAGACGGATCTGACAAAGCACAAGTATATGAGAAGTGCGTAGCGATCATATTCTTCTCCATGCTGGCAGACATCGTGATTCCAGACCAGATGAATACCATCACTACGTGCATTATGCCAATCTTCTTGCTCTTCAGCTGTCCTTCATCAGAATGGCTTGTGCAATCGAGTCTCCCTAGCATGTCCTTTGTGCTTTATGCCTTGCATATACCGCTGATGCGCTTTACTGCAGGTCCAGCTTTCAATATTGCATACCATCTGTACTTCGCCTCTGCTATTACGACGGCTGGTAGCATATTGGTACTCGTGTTTGACCTCATCTTCGTTGTAATATTCTTTACAACACTTCAGAAATTTGCACCTCGTACTCTCAGCATCCTTACCGGAGGACGTGTTCAGGAAGCAAAGTCATAAATGAAAATGCATACAAAAGACCCCATCTGCCAGGATATAAGCAGGTGGGGTCTTCTCATAAAACGATAATTAAGGAATGCAACGGTCGAGCTCTTCTCAAGAGAATATGCTCCCGTTTCCGAGAGCATGTTGAATAGATTAAAGGTGATCGATTGCGTACTGAGCCTCTTCGGGGGTGAACTTCTCACCATAGTCAGAAGTAAGCTGATCGTAGATTGCACTGGATGACATATGCAAGTCATCCTGATACGTCCTGGCAGTCTTCAAAGCATTTTCCTTATAGTCAGCATCAAGATTATCGATAGCATACTGAGCTGCGTCTGCTGGGAACTTGTCACCGTATTCAGACACAAGCTGTTCGTAGATGCCTCGCTTGGACATATGCATCATCCTTGAATAAGTCTCAGCTGAAGCAAGGGCATTCTCATACTCTCTTGGTGGCTGCTTACCCTTTGAAATAGTTACATAAACTTTTGCATTTTCCTCTACTGATTCACCAGCTTTAGGACTTTGCTTGGAACATAGTCCCGCTTTAACATCATCAGAATAGTACTCACTGAAACTGCAGCGAATCTTATGCTCTTCTGCCCACTTTTCAATTTCTTCCTGGGACTTATTGGTAAAGTCGTCGAGGACTACCATGTTCTTCTCAGGAACAGGTTCTGCCTGGGTAATCTGAGAGCTAGAATTCTGAGATGAATTGGCTGGATCCTTCTTTATGAAGTTGCCAGTTATTCCAAGCACAATGAACGCAATAACGCCGTAGGTAAGATATTTCTTTGTCTTTGAAGGTGCAGGTGCGCCCATATTTTGAGGACTTACCTGAGCAGAAGATACACTAGCGTCTACGTTGTCCGTAGGCATTTTAGCTTGAGCATTGTCGGCCGTCTCGGTCTCGAATACCTCGGTATTGTCGGCAGCTTGAGCGTCGTCGGCAGACTCAGCTTGAGTCTCCTCTACCTGTGGCGCTTCTGCCTCTTGAGACTTTTGCTCAAACGGTGTTCCGCAATTGGAACAGAACTTGCCCTCTGATTCAAAGCCGCATTGATTACACTTCATACCCTTCTCCTTACACGAAGAACAATATTTCTAGATAGGTATAATAATAATAGCCCCATCGAAAGGAATTTGCTTCCAATGAGGCTATTTATGAATCACCACTATAAAATATATACAATCCTGCACTAAAAAACATGTTTGACGTGCTTAAATAGACGTAAATAAGAACATGACCCTACAGAAATCCTACTCGGACTCGAGGAGCTCTCGAGCAGTGCGAGCAATTCCCTCAGCATCCATACCCAAAGCTGGATACAAAACATCAGGGGTACCAAACTCAATGAACCTGTCAGGGATTCCGATCTTTTTCAGACGGGCTGGAACCTGAGCCTCCATGAGCACGTCAGCGACGATACTTCCCAAACCACCCAATACGTTGTGGTCCTCAATTGTCACAATATTGGTACTTCTACGTGCAGCATTGCAGATGGCTTCTTTATCGATAGGCTTGATGGTATGCATATCGATGACACCCACATCATAGCCTTCTTCCTCCAAGATACGAGCAGCACCTACTGCATGGAAGACTCCCATACCCGTCGCTATAATCGTGAGATCTTCACCCTGCTCAAGCTCAATAGCTTTGCCAATTTCGAAGTCATACTCATAATCCTCAGGATATACAACAGGCTCCTCACCTCGAGGAATACGAATATACATAGGGTGAGGGTAATCCATGGACGCACGGATGAGCTTTCTTCCCTGGTTTGCATCACAAGGAGCGACGATGGTCATGTTTGGAAGTGCATTCATCGTTGCAAACTCGATAATGGTGTTGTGGGTAGGACCATATCCTGAAGAAACTCCTGCATGAGTACCAATCAAACGAACCGGCAGGTCATTGTAGGCAACATCGTTGTGAATCTGGTCAAGTGCACGAACGCAAAGGAAAGGTCCGAAAGTCTGAGCAAACGGAATACAACCTTTGAGAGCCAAGCCTGAGGCAATGGTCACCATATTCATCTCAGCAATGCCGACATCCAACACACGATCAGGATACTTTTGCATCAGATCTGAAATCATATTATTGCGACCCGTACCGTCTGAATTGATGTAGCAAACACGAGGGTCTTCCATAACAAGATCGAGGATTTCGCGGGTAATAGAGCCCTTTGCATCCATGACGAAGTCTGCGCAACTAAAGGTAAATCCAGCCATCTTAGTTAACCTCCTCAAGCTTACGTGCCATGTAGTCAGCAATCTGCTCCAGCGCCTCATCGAGCTTATCGTCTGCAAATCCTCCAATATGCCAAGCAGCAGGATTGTCCATCATAAACTGAACGCCTTGACCCTTAATGGTATTGCAAATGATTGCCTGAGGTTTTCCTTCGAGCGTTACTGGAGGTAAAGAAGACAATGCCTCATCGATCTGAGCCATATCAGAGCCGTCGATGACCTGTACCTCCCAGCCAAAAGAGCGCATAGCGTCTGCGAGGCCTTCAGCTCCACCTTTCTGACCCCACACGATATTCTCTCCGCATTCAAACGATGCTGAGCAGTTATTAAAGTCAACGATAGCTACGATGTTATCCATCTTCTTGGATGCTGCATACAGAAGAGCTTCCCAGTTAGAACCCTCTTCCATCTCACCATCGCCGAGCAAGCACCAGATGCGCGAAACAATACCCTTATTGCGATTTGCGTGAGCAATACCACAAGACCATGAAAGGCCATGGCCTAAAGATCCGGTGGAAACCTCAATACCCTTCACACGCTTGCGATTAGGGTGAGCACCAAAAGGACCATCAATCTGGTTGTAGGTGCTCCAAAGATACTCAAAGTCGTAAAGACCAAGGTCACAGAAGATGGTGTAGAGCAAGATTCCATTGTGGCCCTTACTTAAGATAAACGTATCACGCTCAGGATCATCGAGGTGCTCAGGATCGAATCCTAGGTGCTTGTAGTACAGAGCAACCGCAACATCAGTTGCCGACATTGGTCCTCCAATATGGACATTTCCAATGTGGCGAGTTGCCTCTGCAAGCTTCGAGCGAATAAAACCTGCCTTCTGAATGAGTTCCTTGACATCATCCACGTAAACTTTCGCCATATATACCTCCCATCACGTACATGCTATACGATGCAAAAGATGCATTCTCACACTGATTTCACTATACCCAAGTAATCAAAAATTGAATTAGCCTACTTGTAGAAAGGAAAGCGTAGGTTCTATCTGAAGAGATAGCCGCAAAGAAGTTCATCTGTGATTGAGGAAAGCACGTAATGCCAAACTTCCCTCTGCAATGTCAGCATCCCTCGACGCTATACGAACGAAAAAACCTCCGGAATCCTTCTTGGACTCCGGAGGTTGAAAGTTAGAATAACTTATTCCCACTCAATAGTTGCAGGTGGCTTAGGGGTGATGTCGTAAACTACGCGATTTACGCCAGGTACCTCAGCTACAATGCGACCAGAAATGCGGGACAATACGTCGTAAGGAAGCTTAGCCCAGTCAGCAGTCATAGCATCGCTTGACTCAACTGCACGCAAGATTACAGGACGAGCATAGGTACGCTCATCGCCCATTACTCCTACTGACTTGATGTCAGGGAGAACAGCGAAGTACTGCCAGCAAGCGTGTGCAGAGTTGCGGTCACCAGTCTCCTCAAAGAGGCGCTGGTTGTAAGCATCAAGCTCTTCACGAACGATAAGATCTGCATCCTTGAGGATGTCGAGCTTTTCTTGATCGATGTCACCGATGATGCGAATTGCAAGTCCAGGACCAGGGAATGGCTGGCGGTGAACGATGTGATCAGGAAGGCCAAGAGCGGTTCCCAATGCACGTACCTCATCCTTGAAGAAGTGATCCAAAGGCTCGATCAAATCGAAGTGAACACCCTCTGGGAAAGGAATAAGGTTGTGATGAGACTTAATGGTAGAAGCCTTGCCACCAGTCTTGCGAGCACCAGACTCGATAATGTCAGGATAGATGGTTCCCTGAGCGAGGAACTCAATGCCGTCGAGCTTCTGAGCCTCATCGAAGAATACCTTCCAGAACTCAGTACCGATGCGCTTGCGCTTTTCCTCAGGATCCTGAACGCCCTCAAGAAGCTTCAAGTAACGATCTTGTGCCTGAACGTGTACTAAAGGAATATCGAACTGCTTAGTGAATACTTCCTCAACGCTCTCTGGCTCGCCCTTACGCATGAAACCGTGGTTTACAAATACGCAGGTCAAACGATCGCCGATTGCACGGTGTACCAAAGCTGCGGTCACAGCTGAGTCAACGCCTCCGGAGAGAGCGAGAATTACGTTGGAATCTCCAACCTGCTCGCGAATCTCTGCAACCTTGTCTTCGATAATGTTGTCCATGGTCCAAGTCTTCTCAAGACCACAAACCTCAAAGAGGAAGTTAGAGAGGATGGTGTTTCCATACTCAGTGTGCTTTACCTCTGGGTGGAACTGAGTTGCAAAGAGGTTCTTCTGTGCGCACTCAATAGAAGCAACTGGGCAGGTGTCAGTAGTAGAAGTAATGGTGAAGCCCTCAGGAACCTCACATACTGCATCGCGGTGGCTCATCCATACGGTCTGAGTATCCTCTGGGGTGTTAGCCAAGATACGAGACTCGCCCTGACGATGAAGCTCAGCAGGACCATACTCACCCTTCTCGGTGTGTCCTACCTTACCGCCAAGCTTGGTTGCCATAATCTGCTGACCATAGCAAAAGCCCATTACTGGAATGCCCATTTCGAAGATCTTCTCGTCCATATCTGGAGCATCCTCAGCGTAAACGCTAGCTGGTCCTCCGGACAAAATGATCGCAGATGGGTTAATCTGTGCGATTTCCTCTGCAGTAATATCACATGGCACTACTTCAGAATAGACATTAAGGTCACGAACGCGACGAGCGATAAGCTGTCCGTACTGTGCACCGAAGTCTAATACGACTACAATTTGCTTAGGAGTAGTTTCCTGCATGCAATTCCTCCCTTAAAAATTACGTTAATATTGACATTATACAAGTTACATAGGATAAATAACCCCGTTACTCAGTGTCTTTTTGGATATAATCAAAACTACACGTATCAGCCATGTGCGAGTGTCAATAACGCACTATATATGTAGTCAACGTTGACGATACGTGGAGTTCTCAATACCAATTATCAGTTTGTTATATAATACAATGCTATATATCTGGATATTCATCCAATTTGAATGAATACGAAGATACACAAAACAAGAATGCTTCTCTAGAAGGAGATTAATTTGGCACGTTTCAAAAACGAAAGCGAAGGCAACCTGCCAGCTTCGTCACGTAGTTATATAAGCGAGCAAAATGCCTCATATACTGATGAGTCAGGTGCACGTTCTCGTGCAGAGGGAGCTTCCTATTACATTGGCTTGAGAGAGGAAGAAGACGCCCTCAAGCGCAAGAAGCTCATTCGCAATATTCTTATTACCATAAGCATTATTCTTGCTGTCGGAATCGGTATCGGGGCGTTTATCTACTACAATCTTCCTCAGTTTAATACCATTAAGGACGATGAATTATCCTCCGCACTAACTCAGGAAGCACCAGGCGATCCTTTCTATATGCTTTTGCTTGGTATCGACAAATCAGAAGAGCGAGCTGCAGGCATTGCAAACGGTGATGATTATCACAACTACCGTGCAGATACTATTATTCTTGCACGTGTTGACCCTAAGACGCCACGTCTGACCCTTGTGTCCATTCACCGAGATACCCTTGTTAACCTCGGCCGAAGTGGGGAGCAGAAGATCAATTCAGCTTACGCAATCGGTGGACCTTCTTACATGACCAAGGTTGTATCTGATTTTGCAGGTGTTCCTATTTCTCATTATGCAGAAATCGACTTTGATGGCTTTATGGGAATCATCGACACACTTGGTGGAGTTGATGTAAACCTTCCAATCGATGTTGTCGACGAGCGCTACGCTAAGGGTAATCTAAAGGCAGGTCAGCACCACCTCACATCAGAAGAGGCTCTCTTCTTGGCACGTGCACGCCATGCGTATGATGCTTATGGTGATGGAGATGCTTACCGTGCGGCAAATCAGCGTATGATTATCTCCGCTATTATCAAGAAGGTGCTTGCTTCAAATCCAGCTCAGTGGCCTAACTTGATTAATGCTATGACAGAGTTTGTACAGGTCGACTCCGGACTTACCTCTCAGACTATTTTGTCTCTTGCTTGGCAGATGCAAGGTCTAAATACCGCAAAAGACATCTACACAGGAATGGATCCAACCATTTCCAAGTACATCAATAATACGTGGTACGAGATTTGCAACGTTCCTGCATGGCAGAAGATGATGAAGCGTGTAAACGAAGGACTTCCTCCTTACGAGAACGACAAGGATGACCCAACAAAGGGCATTGCAGTTGAAGCAGACTCAGAGGTTGAAACTCAAGAAGCCACCTCTTCAGGAGATAAATCTCCTGTTAAGTCAGGAACAGCATCCGTACTCAATGCAAGTGGTGTAAGTGGAGCTGCAGGAAGCATTGCAAACAAGCTTAATGCTTCAGGATTTACTGCAAGTGCAGCTAACTTCGACTCCAAGAAAGACTCTTCTCTCATTATCTTTAATAGCGAGAATGAGAATAAAGCTCTCGGCGCTAAAGAAGTACTTGGCGATAAGTACGAGATAAAGAAGAACGATGGAACCTATCCTACTAATACCGACATTGTAATTATCATTGGTAAGGACTACCAGTAAAATCTAGGTATAACAAAAGACCCGCGAGAGCGGGTCTTTTTTCTTATTGATTCTAAGTTATGATGCCACGTTCCACCAATGCTTGATTGATCTGATGTGTGGATTCGAGCCACTTCACGGTGTTGATATCAGAAGCTCCAAACCATCGAGCCTGATGATGCACATGCAAAACAGGATCTGCAAGCGGCCCCTCTATGAGATAGAGATGCAAGGATATCTTGATCTGAGGATACTCGTGATAGAACGTCTCAAGATAGGTAAGGTCTTCAGGGCATAGAGCAACTTCGAGCTCCTCTTGGAATTCACGCACGAGTGCTTCCGTAAAGCTCTCGTGGGGCTCTACCTTACCTCCTGGATACTCCCAGAATCCCTCGTAGTCGCCATAGCTGCGCTCAGCACCAAACGCCTTGCCCTCATGCAGGACAATTCCTGCTACTACATCGACATAGCCCTCACGCTGCACCGAAAACTCTTCTCTTCTATCCATCAAACTCCCTTGATAGCAAAAGACCCCGGGAATCTCCGGGGTCTGAAAATATTAAACATTAAATCTAAAGTGCATAACATCGCCGTCTTGTACGATGTAGTCCTTGCCCTCCATACGGAGCTTACCTGCAGCCTTGCAGCCAGCCTCACCGTCATGAGCTACGAAGTCATCATAAGATGCAACTTCAGCCTTAATGAATCCACGCTCAAAGTCAGAGTGGATAACGCCTGCTGCCTGAGGAGCGGAAGCACCTACTGGAATAGTCCAAGCGCGAACCTCAACCTCACCTGCAGTAAAGTAGCTCTGAAGGCCCAAAAGCTCATATGCAGCCTGTGCCAATACCTCAAGGCCAGAGCGCTCAAGGCCAAGGTCCTTCAAGTACTCAGCAGCCTCATCTGGCTCGAGCTCTGCAAGCTGAGCTTCAACTTCAGCGCAGATAGGAATAGTAAGCTGTCCATCGAGCTGCTCAACTGGGTCAGCTACAGCATCCTCATCAACATTTGCCACGTACAATACAGGCTTCATGGTAAGGAGGAACAAATCATGTGCAGCCTCTACCTCCTGCTCGTTCATCTCAAGCGTGCGAGCTGGGTTACCTGCTGAAAGCCATGCCTGAAGACGCTTTGCAATCTCGAGGCGTGGAAGGTTTTCTTTATCGCGACGAGATTCTTTCTCGAGCTTTGGAATTGCCTTCTCGACCGTTGCAAGGTCAGCGAGCATGAGCTCAGTATTGATGATGTCGACGTCATCAGAAGGATCAACGCGACCCTCAACGTGTACAACTTCAGGATCGGAGAAGTGGCGAACTACCTGGCAAATTGCGTCAGTCTGACGAATGTTTGCCAAGAACTGGTTTCCGAGACCTTCTCCTGTGTTTGCACCCTTTACAAGTCCTGCAATGTCAACGAACTCAACGTTAGCAGGAAGGATACGTGCAGCATTAACGATATCTGAAAGAACCTGCAAACGATCATCAGGAACGTCAACGATTCCTACGTTAGGTTCAATTGTTGCAAAAGGATAGTTAGCAGCAAAACCGCTTTTCTTGGTAAGAGCAGTAAAGAGCGTGGACTTACCAACGTTTGGCAAACCAACGATTCCAATAGACAATCCCATTATGTATTTCCTTTCAAAAAAGTAACTCCCTCTATAGTAGTGGTTTACTCCTAAAAATGCTTGTAAATCATTGCAAGAGCAAATTCATTACACACAGAGGCACATGCCCCACACCCTACACAAAGCTCTGGAGCCACATGAAAGTTACCCCTTCGGTCAATTTCACAAGCACCTACAGGGCATGCATGAGAGCATTTCATACACCCTGTACAAAGCTCGGGAGAAACGCAAGGCACCCGCATTGGCATATCCTGAGCGAATTCATGGTTATGAAGCATACAAAGAAGATCGAGCTTTTTTGCATCCGTTACCCGGCGAAGATGCTTCTGAGCATTTACGTTCCCATTTTTCTGAAGTACCTGCTTCTCAATATCCCTAAAGGAGCGCTTTTGCTCTTCGATTTCCTTGAGAGCTTCTATTCGATGTCGGGCAGAAAGCGTGTTTTTGGATGCTTGAACAGCAAGGTCTTCACGCTCTAAGTGAGGTTTCATGCGCGTATCGAGCTCTGAAACATTGCGCACAAGCCCAAGGGGATACAAGGCCGACTTCTCTGCTTCATGAATCTGAGCCCTAAAGAGCGACTCCCCACATGACACCGCACACCCCTGGCAAAGATTTTCAGGAATGAAGAGCGCGACGTTAGGATAGGTGTTCATAAGGTACGACCACTCAGATCGGCTCAAAGACCCTAAGCATGAGACGGTATATACATTGGCAATGCCTTTGCCAATACCTGAGCGCTCACACGTAATATACGAGGTGTTATAGAGCGCCGAATTGCGACCTACCACATCGAAGATATCGAGCGTCTTGCGACTTTGAGACACGAGTGCTTGAGCAGGACAAACGCCTGTACATATATCGCAGTGGATGCAGTCAGAACTGATAGGTACCCTGCCTCCCTCAAACGAAAGAGCATCTGTTGGGCAGACCTTTGCACAGATTCCGCAAGCACTCTCACATGAAGAAGCTCGAGGGCAGAAGTTAGACATGATGCGTGGAGACTTGGGCGAACCAGTACGTGAGTCAGAGGGATTCAGAGCAGGATCTATATCATCTACCAGGGCAGATAGTTCTTCGCGCACAGGATTGATATACGTTTCAACACGATGTTTAGCATCGAGGATGGTATCTAAAATTCCAGCCATGTTCCCTCCTTTCTCTTCGCACTGTTTTCCACACACTCTAGAGAGTGTTATATCACAAAAACCGAGGCGAACAAAAGTCCGCCTCGGCCCTAATTATTAGTTTGTCTTAAGACTTAGTACATTCCGCCCTGAGCACCTGCTGAAGCTGCAGCAATCGCATCCTCGATGGAGGTGTCCTTAGGTACGTTAGATACGGTAGCCTCGGTGATGAGGATCAAAGATCCAACAGAAGCAGCGTTTTGGAGAGTGGTGCGGGTTACCTTTACAGGATCCAAGACACCCATCTCAATCATGTCGCCGTATACACCAGTTGCAGAATCGAGACCCTGTCCCTCAGGAAGAGCGTGGATCTTCTCTACAACAACGCTTCCTTCGAAGCCAGCGTTGTTTGCGATGGTCTTAACTGGAGCCTCAAGAGCCTTCTTGATGATGTTAACACCAATCTGCTCATCAGCGTTGTCGCAAGTTACGTTCTCGAGAACCTCAGATGCCTCGAGGAAAGCAACTCCTCCACCAGCAACGATTCCCTCTTCAACAGCAGCACGGGTTGCCTGGAGAGCATCCTCGATGCGGTGCTTGATTTCCTTGAGCTCAACTTCAGTAGCTGCTCCAACCTTGAGGATTGCAACGCCACCGGAAAGCTTAGCCATACGCTCCTGGAGCTTCTCGCGATCGAAGTCAGAGTCGCTGTGCTCCATCTCGCTCTTGAGCTGAGCTACGCGCTCGTCAATGCGCTCGCGCTCGCCTGCGCCACCAACGATAGTAGTAGAATCCTTGGTGATCTTTACAGTCTTAGCACGTCCGAGCATGTCGGAGGTTACACCCTTCAAAGTGAGACCGAGCTCCTCCATTACAGGAGTTCCGCCGGTAAGAACTGCGATGTCCTCGAGCTGACGCTTACGACGATCACCATAACCAGGTGATTTAACAGCGCAGATGTTCAAGGTACCACGAAGACGGTTCAAGATAAGAGTTGCAAGTGCCTCACCGTCAACATCTTCAGCGATGATGAGAAGTGGGCTTCCGCTCTTCTGAACACCCTCGAGGATAGGAAGAATATCCTGGATGTTGGAAATCTTAGAGTCAGTCATAAGGATGTATGGATCCTTAAGCTCTGCAGTCATGGTGTCGGTGTCAGTTGCAAAGTATGGTGAGA
>RCNH01000713.1_pt1 | contig 17905 bp, 17 predicted proteins | sample 2041161 | NCBI WGS metagenome assembly RCNH01 (sample SAMN09708215, study PRJNA481090) | Feces metagenome, whole genome shotgun sequencing project. | biome: feces | host: Leptonychotes weddellii | place: Antarctica: Sion Island | collected 2010-03-01 | reverse complement strand
TCGCACTGGTGCGCCGCACCATCCGCGACCACAAGCGGGTGATCTTTAACGGCAACGGCTATTCTCAGGAATGGCGTGAGGAAGCCGCCCGCCGCGGCCTCAACCATCATCCCGCCGCATCCGATGCACTGGCTGCAATGATCGCTCCCAAAAATATGGAGCTGTTCACCAAGATGGGCGTTCTCTCGGAAGAAGAGGTGCGCAGCCGTTACGAAGTGAAGCTGGAGCATTATTCCAAGCTGCGGCACATCGAGGCCGTGACCATGCTGGAAATGACCCGCCGCCAGCTGATCCCCGCAGCCGTTGCCTGCATGGATGACTTTGCAAAGAGCGCCAGTGCAAAGGCAGCTGCCTGCCCCGGTATTTCCTGCCGAGCAGAGCACAAGGTTCTGCGTGAGCTGACCCAGTTCACCGACGGCATGAGCGATGATGCAGACGCTTTGGAAATTCAGGTGGAACGCGCCGAGAGCCGCGCCGATGCATTGGGACGTGCACAGGCTTACCACGATCTGGTTCTGCCTGCTATGGAAGCTCTGCGCCGTGCTGCCGACTCTGCCGAGGCTGTTTGCGGCCGTGACCGCTGGCCTCTGCCCAGCTACAGCGAGATGCTGTATTACGTTTGATTGAATTTTTTAAAAATAGCCCGGACTTTCCGCTGAAAGTCCGGGCTATTGTACTTTAAAATCGTTATACTGTAGTTGCAAACAAAAGGAACAACTCCTTAAAAACTCAGTGAAAGGCGGTTTTAAAATGATGGACTATGAAATTCGTTATATCGGCTCCCATGTGGAGGTTTATTCTCAAAGCGGCATCTTTTTATTCAGTGCCGACACCGCCCGTGAGGCAATGGAGGAGCTGGCAGGCTGAAAAACATTCAAAAAAGCCCGGTGCGTTTACGCATCGGGCTTTTTTTATCGCAAAAACGGCCGGGTCCTCTGACCCGGCCGTGCAAAATGCTTGCTTATTCTTTTTCAAATACTCGCTCGATCTCGGCCACATACATGGTATGGTAATCCTTGCCGGGATAGCAGGTCTCGTTGCAGTCGTTGTTCTGCATAAAGCAGGCAGGGTCCAATTCCTGCGCATAGAGTTTTTTGCAGGTGAGCACCAGCTCTGCTTCGTTAAAGGCCGGTGCACCGCCGAAATCCTGCTCAGTAAGGCCGGACTCTTTCACTTTGTCCTCATCCCGGCCGCTCACACGGCCCAGATAGGTAAGTGTTTTGCGGTACTCTTCGCCGTAAAAGCTCAAGGTAAAGCGATCGCCCGCATCCACAAAGGTTTTGGTGTAGCGCTGCGGACGCAGAAAAACAAAAGCCACATTCTTGCGCCACAAAACGCCCAAACCGCCCCAGCTTGCGGTCATGGTATTCACCTTTCCGTCTTTTTCGGCGGTCACCAGCATCCACTGGCTGCCGATCTGCTGAAAGGGATTTGCGCTGATCTGTTCGGGCTTGATTTCACGATAACTCATATAACCGAACTCCTTTTGGCTGTGTTGTTGGTTTTCTTCTCGGTGCAGCAGGGATTGCAGCCCCGGTACTTATCATAGCAGTACTGAATGATAGCGTTACGTTTTACCAGACCGATAAAGCTCTTTTTGTCGTCCAGCACCGGAACAAAATTCTGGGTCATAGCCGCCGCCACCAGTTCATCCATCTGGGTGTTCACAGTAACCGGCAGATAATCGCGCTTACGCTGGAAACTGGAAATGGGAATATCCTCCGCATCCTCCAGCTTCAGGTGCTGATTTTTGATGTTCCACAATAAATCACCCTCGGTCATGGTGCCCACATACTCGCCCTTGCGATTCAGGATGGGAACCGAAGAATACCGGTGCCGTTCCATCTTCTCAAGAGCCTGACGAAGGGTGAAATCGTCGTAAATATAAGCCACGTCCTGCTTTGGTGTCAAAAAGAACAGGATATTCACAGAAGCGTTACCTCTTTTCTTGGCGCATCTTCAAACGCCCTAGTCATACTTTTGTAATTTTATTATATCATACTCTTTTTAAAAGGATATGAAAAACTTATGAAATTTAGTATTAAAGCAAATTCTGCCTACTCTTTTGTCTTTTCATTCCCAATATTTGATGCTACAATAAAAGTATCTATCGGCTTTTATTCAGCCCTTTTCGGGCTTTTTCTCGAAAGGAGATTTTTATGAAACATCCGGCGCTCCGCCTCTGTGCACTGCTATGCGCCTGCGGCTTTCTTTTTTGTGGATGCGGTCAGGATTCTCCCGCCTCTTCCTCCCCGTCGGCTCCGGCTGCCCCCACCGCCTCTCCGGCTCCCTCCGGTCCGGTTGGGCCGCAGCTTTTGACCATTGGTTATAATCCTTCCGACGGCTGGAACCCTTATCTCAGCTCCTCTACACTGCTCTCTCAAGACATGGGTCTGCTGTTTGACAAGCTGGTAGAAATCGGACCGGACATGGCACTTTCTTTCCGCATTGCCAGCGCGGTGGAATGTGTGGGTACTGATGTTACCATTGCCGTGCGCGGCGGCTGCACCTTTGCGGACGGCACCCCCATCACCGAGCAGGACGTTGCCGCCAGCATTGAAGCTGCCCGCACAAGCGAACAATACGCAGGCCGCTTTGCAAATGTGGTGTCGGTAAAAGCGGTTCCCGGCGCGGTGGTGCTCACCCTTACCACACCCGACTCTCTCTTTGCCTATCTTTGTGACATTCCGGTGCTCAAAGCCTCCGAAGTCAGCTCCATGACCCCCGTTCCCAGCGGCCGCTACACCTACGGCTCTTCGGCCCAGCTGGTAAAAAATCCGCACTGTGCCTTCCCGGATAACGGCCCCAACCAGATCCAGCTGGTACCGGTGACCAGCTACGAAGAAATGGTGAGCGGCCTCACGGTAGGCTCTCTCAACCTTTATCTTGCACGCGGAGTGGAAGACGCTTCGCCCAGCGTTACCAGCAAGCAGACCTATTTCCGCACCAACAATCTGATTTTTCTCGGCATCAATTCTGCGGCGGCCCCTGCCGGTTCGCTTCTTTCCCGGCCTGAGGGCAGAATCCTTTTGAGCAAGGCGCTGGATCGCAGGCAGCTGGCCGAAAAAAGCTATTATTCCCGCGCTTGGCCCGCCACCGGTGCCGTCAATAATTTCTATCCCTGTGTAATGGGCAAGCAAAAAATCCTTCCGGAAGCCGAGCTTTCCAATGCGGAAATCAAAAAGCAGCTGGAAATCATGGGCTACTCTTTGGATTCGATCAGCGGCTACTACAACGACCTTTCGGGACAGCGCCTCACCCTGCGGCTGGCGGTTTACAGCGGCAGTACATACAAGAAATATGCCGCCGCTTTGATCCAGCGGCAGCTGGCTGCCTGCGGCATTGCAATCGAGCTTGTTGAGGTAGAAGATTTTGACATTTGGGCCGATAAAGTTGGACAGGGCGATTTTGAACTGTACATTGGCGAGACCAAGATGTATAATAATATGGATAGCACTCCTTTTTTTGAAGGCGGAGCACTGTCCATGGGAATCCTGCAAAGCGAGCCCTTGCGCGCAGCTTACGACGCTTTCAAGCTGGATCAGAATGCTGTGGGCGACTATGAAGCCGCTTTTGCCGCCGAAATGCCTTACATCCCGCTCTTGTGGCGCAACGGCAGTTTGGTACACAGCCGAGAGGTCTCTGGGCTGCTTCCGTCCATCAGCAATGTTTTCTATTCTCTTTCGAGCCTGACTCTTGATCAGGCCCAAGAACCTTAGTATGGGAGGTACTCCTTTATGATCACGCTACAAAATCCCCTGGGCACCATCAGCATGACGGCAGATTACTTTGCTGAGTTGGTCAGTCAGGCAGCGCGCAGCTGCTACGGCGTGGCAGGCATGGCCACGGGCGGACGCGCGGATGATCTGAAAAGCATTATTTTCGGCAGCGATTTCCCCGAAAAGGGAGTTCGCGTCACCCAGCACGACGGTCGCCTTACCATTGAGCTGCATATCAAAGTGGGTTATGGTCTCAACATCACCACCATTGTGCAGAGCATTACTCATAAGGTACGCCACGAAGTGGAGGCCGCTACCGGCCTTAAAGTGGCACGCATCGAAGTTTCTGTTGACGACATTGTGACCGACTAAAGCTTACGGCCCCCAATTCGAATTTTGAGGTGTAAAAGAACTATGATAAATGGTAAAACTCTTCGCGACGCCATTATTTCCGGCGCCAATAACATCTACAACCAGCGTTCCCGTGTGGATGAGCTGAACGTTTTCCCGGTTCCCGATGGTGACACCGGCACCAACATGAGCATGACCGTGGGAGCTGCCTGCCGTGAGCTGGCTGCTCTGGAAGACGACTGCACCGTGAGCGATGCTGCAAAGGCCGCTGCTTCCGCTATGCTGCGCGGTGCGCGCGGCAACTCCGGCGTTATCACCAGCCTTCTGTTCCGCGGCTTTGCAAAAGCTCTTGCCGACAAGAAGGAAGCTGCTGCTGCCGACATCGTGTCCGCTCTGGAAAAGGGTGTTGAAGGCGCCTACAAGGCTGTTATGAAGCCCACCGAGGGCACCATGCTCACCGTGGCCCGCATTGCCAGCGAGGAAGCTTCCGCTTCCGGCATCGCTGACGTAAACGAGCTGTGGAATCTGGTGCTGGCTGCCGGCCAGCGCGCTCTGGACAACACTCCCAACCAGCTGCCTGTTTTGAAAAAGGCCGGTGTTGTGGACGCTGGCGGCCAGGGCCTGATGGTGATTTTTGAAGGTATGCAGGTGGTGTTCCAGGGCGGCGAGCCCATTCAGAGCGAAGAGCTGACCCAGAACAAGGCAAAGCTCAATTCGGATGCCGCCGGTAAGGGCGTGTTTGCCGATGATCTGATGCGCGTGGAAGACATCAAGAACGGCTACTGCACCCAGTTCCTCGTGAACAAGGAAGATGCCAACGTTTCCATCACCAAGCTGCGTGCCTTCCTCGAATCCAACGGCGACAGTGTGGTTGTGATCGAAGACGAAGATGTGGCCAACTGCCATGTTCACACCGCTGACCCCGGCAAGATCCTGTCGGAGGCCATCAAGTACGGCTATCTGACCGACTTTAAGATCGAAAATATGCACGAGCAGTTCCTCGCCCGCCAGAAGCAGGGCAAGGGTCTGGAAAAGCAGAAGGCCGCTGAGGAAAATGCTGCTTCCAGCAAGTTTGTTTATGCCGCTGTGGACCCCGAGCAGGAGTACGGCTTTGTGGCCGTTGCTGCCGGTGAGGGCCTTTCCGCAGTGTTCCAGGATCTGGGCGTAAATGCTGTTGTGAGCGGCGGCCAGACCATGAACCCCTCCACCGAGGATATCGTTGCTGCTGTTCAGAGCGTGCCTGCTAAGACCGTGTTCGTTCTGCCCAACAACAAGAACATCATCATGGCTGCCGAGCAGGCTCAGAACATTGCCGACCGCAAGATCGTAGTTCTGCCCACCCGCACCATTCCTCAGGGCATTACTGCTATGCTGAGCTTTGATCCCAGCTGCACTTCCGACGAAAATGCCGTCACCATGATGGATGCCGCCGGTCACGTGAGCACCGGTCTTGTTACCTTTGCAGCCCGCAATTCGGACTTCGACGGTCACAAGATCAAGAAGGGCGACATCATGGCCATGGAAAACGGCAAGATCGTGAACATCGGTTCCGATTTGACCAAGACCACCTATCGTCTGGCCCGCAGCATGGTGAAGAAGGATACCAGCTTCATCACTGTGATTTCCGGCTGTGACGTGAGCGAGGAAGAAGCTCAGCGCACTGCAGATCTGGTTCAGGCCAAGGTCGGCAGCGACATTGAGGTTACCCTCATCAACGGCGGCCAGCCTGTTTACTACTATATGATCAGCGTGGAGTAATTGCGCCGAATAAGAGGAACTCCTCTTAGGATATTCCCCGATACGTAAGAGCGGGAAGATGTGATTGACAGCAAATCACATCTTCCCGCTCTTTTTAATGCAGCCGGACACCAAAAGCACAGGACAAAGGCTGCATAACACCGAAAAGGGCGGCTGTGTAAAAAACACAGCTGCCCTTTTCGGAAATAGAATTTGAATGATATAGAGGAGAATCAAAATCGTTTTGCTGTAAAACGCTGTGCCAGCCGGCACACTTCTGCGCTTTTACTTGTTGTTCTTTTTCTTCACCAGCAGCACACCGCCAACAACCAGAACGGCCACGACCAGCAGACCAATCACCCACAGGGTAACAGAATTGTTGGCTTCAGCGCCGGCCTCCGGCTCTGCCTGAGCGGGGGCAGTCGGCTGCTCCTGCTCAGCAGCAGGAAGCCCGGTGCCGCCGATGTTCTCAAAGCTATAAACAGGCATAACGTTCTCAGTTTTCGCAGTGGGTACGAAAGGTTCAGACATATCGCCTTCCACATAAGCCTTCAGTTCGGTTACCACAGAGTTGCTCATCTCCAGTACCTGCTTTGCCAGATCCATTCCCAGCTCGTTTGCCTTTTGAGCCGCCAGAGCAGGGTCGTGAGCGTAAATCTCAGTCATTGCGGTATCAATGTCCTTCTGCTGAGCGATCAGGCTCTGCTGATAGGCATCAAAATAGGTCTTCACATTCTCTGCGCAGGTCTCCCGGTTATTGTAGCAAAGATCATTGATTACCTGGAAATTCCAGTTGATGGAATTTTCCACCGGTTCAACCTCCGGGTTCTGATAGTTTTCGAGGGTTTCGCTAACCAGCGCGGTATAGAAGGGAACATAAACCGAGAACTCAGCGTCTGCCATTGCCTGCCACTGAATGGTGGCCAGCTGATCGGGCATATTGGCTCTGGTTTCAAACATATGGCACTCAGCCTGTCTCTCGTTGCCGATGGCATAGATTTCGGGATCTTCATTGGAATTCATCTTAGAGCCTTCGCCACGGTAGGCCAGCCAATGCAGCACATCCAGAGTGGACAGCTTCTTGCTGGGATCAATGAGCAAAGGCAGCGGATTCACACCGTTGTTCACCTTGGATACATCCAGCGCCTCAGCAGCCTCTTGGTTCACATAGAACAGGCCCTGCCAATATCTGCTGTACTGGCCCTTGCCGGACTCTTCTTCGGCATAGGTCTTGGCCACATCAATGTTGCCGTTTTCGTCGGTTTCCAAGAAGCCGTTGTCCTGTGCCAGCTTTACCAGATCGGCAGAAACCACCACATTCTCGGTATCGTTCACATCAATAACACCCAGCAGCATGATGTTGGGCTGTACGGAAACCTTATCGGCGGGCAGCTTAACGGCAGCATACTGGTGACCGGAAACGATCTCAAAATACCAAGTCTCGCTGCTGTCGCTGATCATCAGGGAGTTGCACTCACCTGCGCCGTATGTATCAAGAATATTTGCCAGCAGATCCACCGCTTCTTTTGCGTTGGCCGAGCCGCCCAGCAAAACGCTGAGCATCGAGATCTCGCACAGGCCGTTATCAAGCAGAGGGTCGGCCGCTTCGGCATCCTCATTATAGCTGGTAGAGACGGTGGCCGAAATGCTCAGGCCCTTCTCATTCTGGCCAGCTTCACCGTAAGCCTCACCAATGTAGCTGCCATTCTCGTCGGTCATGGTCTCGCCCTTCAAGGGAGAATCCTTCACATAGGTGTAAGCGTAAGTGTGGCTGGGATAAGGCATCTTGAAGCCGTAAGCATCCTCATAGATGGCACCCTCCGGCCAATCCTTGGCAGGCGCTGCGCCGAACATTTTATCGTACAAATTGCCAATATCCTCAGATCGTCCCATGTAAGTGCTGCCGTTTTCACTCACATCACGGCCTACATAAATACCGGTACATGCAAATGCAGAAGGTGCACAGCTCAGTACCATAAGCATCGTTAAACTCAGCGATAACAATTTTTTCTTGACTTTCATGGGAGACACTCCATTTCCTTCATTTGATGCTTTTATTATAGCACCTTTATGCGGTAAGTAAAGCATAAATATGCATAATTTCCCATTTTTGTAGAATTTATATACATAAATAATGCATATTAAGTCGTTCTAGCGCAAATATATACAAACGGAATGTGGAGTCATTCCGTTCTTTTTTAAAGCATACACTTGCAAAATCCCTGCTGTTTTTCTATTTTTGTGGTATACTATGCTATATTGTAAAGTAGAAGAGGAGGGGATATGCCATGAAGCCGGAAACTCCGGTAAACTATGTAAAAGGAGTCGGTCCCAAAATTGCCGAAAAGCTGGCGAAGCTGGGTGTGGAAACTCTCTCGGATTTTTTGCAGCTTTATCCTCGCCGGTATGTGGACTATACCTCCCCTTATCCCATTGCGGAGGCCCCGTTCGATACGGATGCGGTGGTGCTTGCAACCATCCATTCCAAAGGCTCCCCGGTACGTCTGCCCGGCGGCCGCACCCGGGTGCAGGTGATGGCTTCCGACGACAGCGCCGCGCTTTCGCTGGTTTGGTTCAACACCTCTTTTGCGGCCGACTCGCTGCGTGTGGGCCAGACTTATTATTTGGAAGGCCGGGTACACGGCAGCTTTACCCGCCGGGAAATGATCAATCCCATCGTGCGCACTCCCGCACAAGTACAGGCTTCCCCCATCCTGCCGGTTTATCCTCAAACCGAGGGGCTGGGCAGCGGCCAAATTGCCCGGCTGATGCAAAACGCATTGGAAATCGCAGACCCGCTCCCCGAACCTTTGCCGCCGGAGCTTTTGCAAAAATACCGTATGCCGGACAAATGGACGGCCGTGCGGAACATTCACCGGCCCAAAAGTCAGGCGGAATCGGACGGCGCACGCCGCCGACTGATTTTTGAGGAGCTTTACACCTTGCAGCTGGGCCTTTTGCTGCTGCGCAGCCGTGACTCCACCGAAACCGGAGCACCCATGCACCCGGTCGATCTGGAGCCCTTCTGGGCATCGCTGCCCTACTCTCCCACCGGTGCACAGCGTCGGGCAGCGGGAGAAATCGGCGCCGATCTGTGCGGCAAAGCGCCCATGAACCGCCTTTTGCAGGGTGATGTGGGCAGCGGCAAAACCCTTGTGGCGGCCGCTGCGGCCTATATGGCACACCAAAACGGCTGGCAAACGGTTTTGATGGCTCCCACCGAAGTGCTGGCAAAACAGCACGCTGCCTCTTTGCAGCAAATGCTGGGCCCCTTTGGGGTAAATGTGGCCCTTCTCTCGGGCGGCATGAAGGCAGCCCCCCGCCGGGCCGCTCTTGGGGCAATCAGCCGCGGTGACGCCGACCTTGTGGTGGGCACCCATGCGGTGATTGGCCAAAACGTGGATTTTGCCCGTCTGGGCCTTGTGATCGTGGACGAACAGCACCGCTTTGGTGTACGCCAGCGGGGGCTTTTGGCAGATAAGGCACAGCACCCGCATATTCTTGTAATGAGTGCCACCCCCATCCCCCGCACACTGGGTCTGCTTTTATACGGTGATCTGGACATTTCGATTTTGGATGAGCTTCCTCCCGGCCGCCAGCCGGTCAAAACCCGAGCGGTCACCGGCAAAAAGCGGCGGGCCATGTACGGCTTTTTGAATTCCGAAATCGAGGCCGGCCACCAAATCTACATTGTTTGTCCCCGCGTGGAAGAGGGCGACGGCGAAGCCGACAGCGCACAGGAAATCCAGTCGGTCAAACGGTATTATACGGATGTCGCGCAGGCGCTTTTGCCCGGACGGCGGGTGGGCCTGATGCACGGGCGGCTCAAGCCCGCCGAAAAAGAAGCGGTTATGACCGAATTCAAAGAAGGCCGTTTGGATGCACTGGTTTCCACCACGGTCATCGAAGTGGGCGTGGACGTGCCCAATGCAACCGTTATGGTGATTGAAAACGCCGAGCGGTATGGGCTTTCGGCCCTGCACCAGCTGCGCGGCCGAGTAGGCCGCGGCTCTTCGGAATCTTGGTGCTTTTTGGTGAGTGACCACGAAGGCCGGTCGGTGACCGAACGACTCCACTTTTTGTGTCACACGCTGGATGGCTTTGAAATTGCAAAATACGATCTGGAAAATCGCGGTCCCGGCGACTTTTTCGGCAATCGGCAGCACGGTTTGCCCACCCTGCGCCTTGCCGATCTTTCGGCCGATTCCCGCATCCTTGAGGCAGCTCAAAAGAGCGCCCGGGAGCTGCTGAGTGTGGACCCGGCCCTTAAAAAGCCGGAAAACCAAGTACTTGCCGATCAGGTAAACCGCCTGTTCAGCCGTGCAACTCTCAACTGATTTTAACAAAGGCAGGTTTTTTTATGAACGACTCAAAACGGCTTCTGTTGCTTTATAATCCCCGTTCCGGCCGCGCCCAAACTTCCCGCAATTTGGACATGATGCTGCAAAAATTTTGCGGTGCCGGATGGGAAACCACCGTTTACCCCATTATGCCGGGCATTGACACCACTGTGCTTTTGGAAAACTCCGAAGACAAATATGATCTGGTGGTGTGCTGCGGCGGTGACGGCACCCTGCACCACACCATGAACGGTCTGGTACCCATGAAAAACCGTCCTCTGCTGGGCTACATCCCCAGCGGCAGCACCAACGACTTTGCTTCTTCGCTGGAGCTTTCCAAAAACCCGGAACAGGCGTGCGATGCTATTATCGGCGGCGAGGAGCATCCCATTGATGTGGGTGATTTTGGGGGCGAAATGTTCTGCTATGTGGCGGCTTTCGGCGCTTTTTCCGCGGTTTCGTATGAGACCTCGCAGGACTTAAAAAACGCGATGGGTCACCTTGCCTACATTGTGGAGGGAATCCGCCAGCTGCCCATCGGGCAAAAATATCCGGCCCGTGTGGAAATCGGCGGTGAGGTCTTTGAGGACGACTTCCTCTTCTGCTCCATCTCCAACACTACTTACATTGGAGGATTCCCGCTGGACCGCAGTGTGGATGCCCGCCTTGATGACGGAAAATTCGAGGTATTTCTCATCAAAGCCCCGGCCAATGTTTTTGAAGGCAACATCATCATTGCAAAGCTGCTGGCTCGGGATTTTAACAACGAGTTTATCCACCTTTTGCACGCAGACGAAGTGAAAATTTCCTGTCTCCAGCCCACCGCATGGACTTTGGACGGCGAATTCGGCGGCGAATTCACCGACGTGACCGTTCGGGTGCGGCATGATGAGCTGAAGATGGTATATTGATCGGCCGTCTTTTTCACAGACCTCGTCTCTTTTATCCTTTCAAATGTATAAAAAAAGATCTGTCCGCCAACAGCAGACAGATCTTTTTTATTGTTCATTTAAAGGGATACTTGCTTCAGTCCAGCGGGACCACGTCCAAAAAGACTGCCTGAGCCTTTGTGGAAAAGGTCATATCCTTATGATAGCGGCCAAACAGCCACTTTTTGTAATCCGCCTTTTGACGGATCTGGTCAAAGAAGGTGTGCAGCCAGTTGGGCTGGCCCTTCATCAGCTGGGTAAACTCCAAAATCTGCTGGGGTGCATCGTGGGTGAGCACATAATCCACCTTGCCATTCACCCGGCGCAGATTGTTTGCGCAGTATTCCAGCTCTTCTGAGGAGGGCAGCTCCGAGCGCCACCAGTTGACGCCCTCGTCCCGGTCCTCTTTATCCCAGCTTTCGGCACCGCCGAAGCAGAGCAGCTTTTTATCCTCAATTTCCAGAATGCTTCCCCGCATGATGTAATAAAGGTTGCCGCCCAAGTGCCGGGCCTTGCCGCCTTTGTATTCCACTTCCGGGTATTCCTTGAGCATATCAAAATTTTCGTGGCAGCCGTCGATAAAAAGCAGCTGGTAACGGCGCTTGGTGAGCCATTTCAAATTTTTCTGCTCGGCCTTGCTGCCATTCCACAAAAAGCCAAAATCCCCCAAAATAATCAGGGTATCTTTCTTCTTCAGCTTTTTGAATGCCTTTTCGTTAAAGCGCTCGATGTCGCCATGAATATCGCCGGTTACATAAACCATCCGTCCTGCCCTCTTTCCCCAGAAAACCCTTTATAAACCCTGTTAAAACTGGTATAATAAAGATTACCCTACGGGTCTATCCAATGTCCGGACCATCCCCTTGGGGAAAGAGTCCGTCCTTTTATTTTATCGCGTTTAGAGGGAATTGTCCATATGAAAAAACTATTGAGTCTTTTGCTCTGTCTCATGCTCATGGCCACCATTTTGGCCGTTCCTGCCCACGCAGCAGGCTTTGAAGCACCTTTTGAAATCGCAGCTCCCGCTGCCTATGTGGTAAACACCGACAGCAACATCATCGTTTACGAAAAAAACAGCGAAATGCCCTTAAAGGCAGCCAGTCTTACCAAGGTAATGACTGCCGTAATGCTGCTGGAGTCCTACGGCGACCAGCTGGACAGCATCTCCATCACTCCCGACCGCTCCATTCAGGACTATGTTTTCGTCAATCGCGGCTCCCACGCCGATATTCATCCCGGAGAACAGCACACCCTGCGTAAGATGCTGTACGCCATGATGCTGCCCTCCGCCAACGAAGCTGCACTGGCCGTGGGAAAATTCATCGGCAACGGCAGTCAGGATGCCTTTGTTTATATGATGAACGCCCGGGCAAAGCGTCTGGGCTGCACCAACACCCATTTCACCGATGCCTGCGGTCTGGACTCCGGCAACATAACCACCGCACGGGATATGTATTTGATCCTGCGCCATGCCATGAGCTTTGATGTGTTCCGTGAGGCCTGCGGCTCCATCAAATTCTATATGGGCGAAAATCCCCGGTACGCCAGCGGCACCTACAACATTTACACCACCAACAAAATGCTGGACAGCTCCACCGGTGCCGAATTCTACCGCAAATATACCCGGGGCAGCCTGGACGACTGGCAGAATTTTGCCGGCTGGCACACCGGCGGCGAGGGCGGCGAGACCTACATCTCCGTCGTGCTGAACAGCCCCCATAGCTGCGACCCCTACTCCTATCCCACCAAGCGTCCCGCCCTGTATGAGACTGGTATGCTGATGGACTGGATCTATGAGAGCTTCGCCATTCAGCCTGCCCTCAAGGCAGACGAGGCCATCACCGAAGTGAAGGTCAAATACTCTGCCGACGGTGACACCTTGATGCTGTGGCCCAAAGAGGATCTTTACAGCATCCTGCCCCTCGGCACCGATGAAACCATCACCCATAAAACCTTCAACCTGCCGGAATCGGTGGCTGCGCCCATCAAGGCCGGTGACGTGGTGGGCACTGTATCGGTTTCCCTTGCCGGAGATGTGATCGGCGTGGTGGAGCTGGTGGCAGAGCGGGACATGAACCGCAGCGCCATTCTCTACACCTTTGCCAAGATCGGTGAATTTTTCCAGAGTCTTTATTTTAAAGTGGTGCTGGTTTTGTGTGCCATCGCCGCCGTTTTGTATCTGGTTCTTTATTTCTACTGGGCAACTAAGAACCGCAAGCGCCGTAAAAACAAGATTCGCCGGGATTTCTGATCCCGTACAAGCATTCCGCATAAGGAAGGAGCCACAACATGCTGGACTCAAAACGCAACCTAACCACTATCATGGACTTTTACGAACTGACCATGGCTGCCGGTTATCTGGAAGAAGGCTATGAGGATAAAATCAGTGTATTCGATATGTTCTTCCGCCGCATTCCCGACGGGGGTGGTTTTGCCATCATGGCCGGTCTCGACACCTTTATTGATGCTGTCGAAAAGCTCAAATTCACCGATGAAGACATTGAATTTCTGCGCGGCACCGGCGTTTTTGATGAGCGTTTTTTAACGTATCTCAAAAACTTCAAGCTGCATTGCAGCATTTGGGCTATCCCGGAAGGCACTCCCATCTTCCCGCAGGAACCCATTGTAACGGTGGAAGGCCCCGCCATTGAATGCCAGCTGCTGGAGACCCTGCTGCTGGTTACCTTCAATCACCAGTGCTTGATCGCCACCAAGGCCAACCGCATTGTGCGCAGCGCTCAGGGCCGCCCTGTGATGGAGTTCGGCGCGCGCCGGGCACAGGGCTATGACGCTGCCGTTTACGGCGCACGTGCCGCCTATATCGGTGGCTGCTCTTCCACCAGCTGTGTGATGGCTGCCCGTGATTTTGGCATTCCTGCCAGCGGCACCATGGCCCACAGCTGGGTGCAGATGTTCCCCTCTGAGTATGATGCCTTTAAGAAATACGCCGAGCTTTATCCGGACAGCTGCCTGCTGCTGGTAGACACCTACAACGTGACCAAGAGCGGCATTCCCAACGCCATCAAGGTATTTGACGAGGTGTTAAAGCCCATGGGCAAGCGCCCGCTGGGTGTGCGCATCGACTCGGGTGACATTGCATATCTTTCCAAAAAGGCCCGCAAAATGCTGGACGATGCCGGTTACCCCGACTGCAAGATCTGCGCTTCCAACAGCTTGGATGAGTACATTGTGCGTGATCTGATCCTGCAAAAGGCCGCTGTGGAAAGCTTCGGCATCGGTGAGAATCTGATCACTGCCAAAAGCGACCCGGTGTTCGGCGGTGTGTATAAGCTGGCCGCCGTGAAGGCTGCGGACGGCAGCTACATTCCCAAAATCAAGCTCAGCGAGAGCTCCGAAAAGCTCACCACACCTCTTCTGAAGAAGGTATGGCGCATTTACGACAAGTACACCGGCAAGGCCATGGCCGACTATGTGACCGTGTACGACGAAGAGGTGGATGCCGAGAAGGGCCTCACCCTCTTTGACCCGCTGCAAACTTGGAAGAAACGTACTTACGAAAACTGCACCGCAAAATGCATCACCACGCTCATTTACGAAAACGGCAAGCTGGTCTATGATCGGCCCACCGCCACCGAGATCCGAGATTTCTGCAAATCTCAGGTCGAGGATGGACTTTGGGAAGAAATGCGGCGTTTTGAGTACCCTCACCGGTACTATGTGGACCTTTCGGAAAAGCTCTGGCACTGCCGCCGCCAGCTGCTTGAAGAAATCACCAAAACCAACGGCTGAAATTCATAAACAGCACATCCCCCGGACACACTAAGTGCCGGGGGATGTTTTGTTATGATTGAAAAATTTTCGCTTTTCTCGATTGGCGCTCTTGGATATGGGTTGATTGAATTTCTTTGGCGAGGCCATACACACTGGACCATGCTCGTGGCAGGCGGCCTTTGTTTGATGACGCTCTACACCTTCAACGAACGATTTTTACAGGTCCCGCTGCTTCTGCGCTGTGCTGCGGGAGCAGGGCTTATCACCGCCATAGAGCTTTGCTTTGGGCTTATATGCAATCGCTGGCTTCATTGGGGCGTGTGGGATTATTCATCCAACTGGGGCAACCTTTGGGGGCAGATCTGCCCCTTCTACACATTTTTGTGGTTTTTGCTCTGCATCCCACTGCTCTCCTGCATCAGCCGGGCACAAAAAACGTAAACGATAAAAGGCCGCCGCTCTCTTTGAATCGAGAACAGCGGCCTTTGGGATTTACAGGCTGAATAGAAGCACGACCAGATAAATTCCAATCACTCCGGCGGCGGTACACAAAATCACCTTTTTCATTTTTCCGTCTCCGTTCCATTTTTGGTCGATCGGGCCTGAAAACAGTGCGCAAACAACAGCAAGGATCGCCAGCAGCAGCAAGCGTTTCATTTTTGTACGCCCCCTTTGTTTTGATAGCTCCTATTTTAACGGGGCTTTTGTCTCATGTCAAGATACGCAAAACGGCAGAAAAACACGTCTTTTGTCTTGCCGCATTTTGAGCGCTTACAAACCAAAAAGGCCGCCGCCCAAATGGGCAGCGGCCTTCTTAGATGCTCAAATCGTATATGCCAAGTAAAACTTACTTCAGCTCGATCTTAGCGCCAGCCTCTTCCAGCTTCTTCTTGATCTCCTCAGCGTCAGCCTTGGATGCGCCTTCCTTGATGGTCTTGGGAGCGCCGTCGACCATAGCCTTAGCTTCCTTCAGGCCCAGACCGGTGATCTCCTTGACAGCCTTGATGACGTTCATCTTGCTTGCGCCAGCCTCAGCCAGGATGACGTCAAACTCGGTCTTCTCCTCAGCAGCGGGTGCAGCAGCGCCAGCAGCGGGTGCAGCAGCAGCAACAGCGGAAACACCAAACTCCTCGCAGTAGGTGTCGATGAGCTCTTTCAGCTCCAGAACAGACAGCTCTTTAACAGCGTCGATGATAGCAGTGATTTTCTCAGAAGCCATTGTAGTTACCTCCAATATATTATTGTTTTGGGTGGGGTCAAAACGGACTTATGCCGCTGCCCCTTGGGTTATGCCGCACAGCAACTTAAGCTGCGGGCTCTTCCTCGCTCTTGTCCACATAAGCCTGCATAGCGATAGCCAGACCGCTGAGGGTGCTGGTGAGAGCGCCTGCAAACATGGAGAGCATACCTTCCAGACCGGGCAGCTTTGCGATCTCTTCGATCTCTGCCTTCTCCATGACCTTACCGTCCATGTAACCGGTCTTCACGCTGAACTTACCCTTAGAATCATCTGCGAACTTGCACAGGATGCGGGAAGCAGCAATGCGGTCCTCGCTAGCAACAGCAATAGCGGTGGTTCCTTCCAGAACGTCAGCCATGCCTTCCAGCTCGGTACCCTTAATAGCCAGACGCAGCATAGTGTTCTTAACAACAAAATACTCAACGCCAGCCTCACGCAGCTCCTTACGCAGCTTGGTGTCGTCTGCAACGTTGATACCCTTGTAGTCAACAACCACGCCAGCGACGGAAGATGCGAGTTTCTCCTTCAGCTCGGCCACGTAAGCCTGCTTCTGGGTCAAAATTTTCTCACTGGGCATTTGGTTTCACCTCGTTTCGACTGTAGAAGTTTCCTTGGTGCAGCAAAAAGCCCCTCTCCCGCCAAACGGCCGGAAAGGGGCGCAAAAACATCATAAAAAGATCTTGCAATCCCGTTTCTCGGCAGGCGGACAACGTCCTTATGCTGCAATGAGCACCTGCTGTCTTAAAAACAGCATTAATATTATACCGTGAAAAAACGGGTTTGTCAATAGCTTTTTAAAAGCTTTTAACTTAAGCGCCGAACTTAGAGCCGTTCATCTTAACGCCGGGGCCCATGGTGGTAGCCACAGTAGCGCTCTTGATGTAGGTGCCCTTAGCGGCAGCGGGCTTAGCCTTAACGATAGCGTCCATAACGACCTTCAGGTTCTCAGCCAGCTTCTCGGGGCCAAAGCTTGCCTTGCCCACGGGAACATGGATGATGTTCTGCTTGTCCAGACGGTACTCGATCTTACCAGCCTTAGCCTCGGTAACAGCACGGCCGATATCGGGGGTAACAGTGCCGGCCTTGGGGTTGGGCATCAGACCACGGGGTCCGAGGATCTTACCCAGACGGCCAACCTGGCCCATCATGTCGGGAGTGGTGACCAGAACGTCGAAGTCAACAAAGCCTTCGTTCTGGATCTTAGCGATCAGGTCGGTGTCGCCAACCATCATTGCGCCAGCTGCCTCAGCAGCCTTAGCTGCGTCGCCCTTGCAGATGGCGATAACGCGGACGTTCTTGCCGGTGCCGTGGGGCAGAACAACTGCGCCGCGGACCTGCTGGTCAGCGTGACGGCTGTCAACGCCCAGACGGACGTGCAGCTCGACGGTCTCGTCAAACTTAGCCTTAGCGGTCTGGCAGCAGATGTTCAGAGCCTCATCGCTGTCATACAGCTTGGAACGGTCGATCAGCTTAGCGCTGTCAACGTAGTGCTTACCGTGTTTCATTACTCATTTCCTCCTGTGTGGTATATCGGATGTTTTCCTCCCACGAATTCAGAGCAGCGGATCACTCAGTAACGGTGACACCCATGCTGCGGCAGGTACCTGCGATCATGCTGACTGCGGTCTCGAGAGTCGCAGCGTTCAGGTCGGGCATCTTGGTCTTAGCAATCTCTTCCAGCTGAGCCTTGGTGATGGTAGCCACCTTGGTCTTGTTGGGGACGCCGGAACCGCTGTTGATGCCGCAAGCCTTCTTGATCAGCACAGGGGCCGGAGGAGTCTTGGTGATGAAGCTGAAGGAACGGTCAGCGTAAACGGTGATCACAACAGGGATCACATAGCCGATGTCCTTCTGAGT
>RCNH01000423.1_pt1 | contig 17957 bp, 14 predicted proteins | sample 2041161 | NCBI WGS metagenome assembly RCNH01 (sample SAMN09708215, study PRJNA481090) | Feces metagenome, whole genome shotgun sequencing project. | biome: feces | host: Leptonychotes weddellii | place: Antarctica: Sion Island | collected 2010-03-01 | reverse complement strand
ACGTTCGGCGGGGAATCCGACTCTTTGCCGGGTCTTTTTACGGAATCTTTTATTTATCTTTGTCCTTATAAAGCAAACAAAAAATGGAAGAACTCACCCAAACCCGACAGGACGAAAACTTCATGCGTCAGGCATTAAACGAAGCACGTAAAGCGTTTGACAGAGAGGAAGTCCCCATCGGAGCGGTCGTCGTTTGCGAGGGTCGTGTCATCGGACGCGGACACAACCTCGTCGAGACGCTCTCCGACCCCACGGCACATGCCGAAATGCAGGCTCTGACGGCAGCCGCCTCGACCCTCGGCGGGAAATACCTCCCCAAATGCACGCTTTACGTCACGGTCGAGCCGTGCATCATGTGTGCAGGGGCAATCGCATGGGCTCAGGTCGGGCGTGTCGTATGGGGGACGGACGATCCCAAGAAGGGCTATCGTACCTACTCCGATCATGTGCTCCATCCCAAGACCCTCGTCGCACAGGGCATTCTCGAAGAGGAATGCCGAAAGTTGATGACCGAGTTTTTTCAGACTTTACGACGATAAATTTGGCAGTCGGGGAAAAAAAACGTAAATTTGCCTTTGATAGACTCATACATTCCAATATATCGGGACGTATGTTTTTCCTAAAAAAAATCAAGTTACAATTAATACAAAACGAACACTGAAATGAAAAAATTAATTTTGACCGTCATCGCCGCAATGGCAAGTATGACTCTTTGGGCACAGGATCTTTCTGCGCTTTACAACGAGGGTGCCGCAGCCTTCGGTAAAAAGGATTTCGCAACGGCAATCGCCAAATTCGCCGAAGTTGTAGAACTCGGCGAGGACAGCGAAGACGCTGAAGAACTGGTTGATAACGCAGGCAAGAACCTCTCGATCTGCTATCTGAAAATGGCCGTGCTGAACGCCAAGCAGCAGAAGTTTGACGAGGCTTTGGATACCTGCGAGAAAGGCATCAAAGTATCGAAAGAACACAACAAGGTACAGGTCAATAAATTCAAGTCGTTGATCGCCAGCATCTGTCAGGCCAAGGGTGCCGCACAACTCAACGCCAAGGAGTATGAAGGTGCCGCCGAGACCCTGAAGAAAGGTCTGGAGTGCCGTCCCGCAAACGTGAAATTGCAGAGCCTTCTGGCTCGTTGCCTCTGCGACTCGGATCACTTTGTAGAGGGGATGGAACTCTACGAGAAAGTTGCCAAGAACGATGATCCCAAATACGCCGCCGATGTAGAGCAGGCCAAGAAAGATATGGCTCTTTACACCAACAACCAGATCGCCAAGATGCAGGCCGCTTCGGATTTCGACGGTATGCTTTCGATGGCCGAGTCGATGTTGGCCAAGAACGCCGAGAGTGCCTTGGGTCTGAACGTACGTGTACAGGCTTACACCGGCAAGAAGGACTTCGACAAGGTAATCGAGTTGGCTTCGGCAGCCGCTGAGGCTCAGATTGATGCCGAAGACAAGAGCCAGATGTACTTCCTGTTGGGTTGCGCCTACAACGAGAAGAAGATGCCCGAACAGGCAGTAGCCGCATTCAGCAAGGTAAACGCAGGCCCCAACGTGCAGAACGCACAGCAGGCTATTGCAGGTCTGAAGAAATAATCCTCCCTTTCAAGAGGAACGAAAAAGGGTTGTCCTTCGCAGGACAACCTTTTTTTTGTGTGCCTCTCGGAAAAAAGACCGACGAATTTTCGGGAACAATTCCCGCCTTTCTCCTCTGCCACGAACCGTACCCTCCTCTCTCTTTACGGGCGAGAAAGGAATTGTTTCCGCCGCACCGCTTCGGCAGAAAAAAACGCAGATCCTCTCTCTTCGAAAACAATTCTTGCGAATTTCGGACAACCTTGCGAAAATCTTTTCGCCATCTTTCCCGGACAACCTGTGCGCCTCCTTTACAAAGGCGTGTCCTCAAAAGAACGAAACCATCCCTTTATAGGCCAAAAGGATCGCTCCGTAGCGCAATGCCTTACCCGCAGCCATTGCCAGCGAGGTGAGCCAGAAATTACTGCGCATCAGACCCAGTGCAATGGCGACCGCCTCGCCGATTCCGGGAAGGAACGCAAAGAAACCCATCAACGCACCGCGACCCGCCAAGAAATGTTGTGCGCGGCGGAGTTGCTTCTCCGAAACGCCCAATTTCAAGATCCACTGCATCTTGCCCAGCGATCCGATCCAATAGCAGGTTATTCCGCCCAAAGTATTGCCCGCAGTCGAAGCCACAATGGCAGTCAAAGGGTCGATGCCCATGTGCAGGAGGACAGCCAGCACCACCTCGGAACTGAACGGGAAAATACTGCCCGAAATAAATCCCGCGACAAAAAGTCCCCACGCACCCCAATCGACCAGAAGTTGCACCAATGTATCCATTACCAAAGCATATTAAAAAAGGGAGACCCTCGCAAAGGAGTCTCCCTTATCTTACGGAAAATTCCGATTAATAGTATTTCACGGTTTTGCCTTCGATCGCCGTCAGCAGGTTGTTGGCAGCCGACGATGCACCGATACGGAACAAATCGGTCGTGAGCCACTCCTTGCCGAGGATCTCCTCGACGATCGTGTAGTAGAGAGCCGCCTCCTCAGGGGTACGGACACCGCCTGCGGCCTTGAAACCGACTTTATGCCCCGTCTTCTCGTAGTAGTCGCGGATGGCGGTACACATCACCACGGCAGCCTCAGGCGTCGCGGCAACGTCGATCTTACCTGTCGAAGTCTTCACGAAATCGGCACCCGCCAACATCGACAGCAGCGATGCCTTGCGGATCAGTTCGGGCGTTTTCAGCGCACCCGACTCGATGATGACCTTCAAGATGATATCCTCGTTCATCTCCGAACGGATCACCTCCACCTCGTTGGCAGCCTCGTTATACTCGCCCGACAACATGTGACCCACGTTCATCACAATGTCGATCTCGTCGGCACCGTTCTCCATGGCCATCGTCACCTCCAGAGCCTTCACCTCCAGATAGGTCTGCGATGCGGGGAAACCGCCTGCAACCGATGTAATACGCATCGGCGTACCGTCCACGGCCAGCCCCACCGTCTCGACGAATGCGGGATATACACAAATCGAAGCCACGTTGGGAATCGAGGGATATTTCTCGTAAAACTCGGCGGCCTTCTTGGCAAATTTCGTCACCGACTCCACCGAATCGTTACACGACAGGGTTGTGAGGTCGATTGCCGAATAGCAGAACTTATAGACATCTGTGGTGTGATTACGCAGAGCGATTTCGCGGATGCGGGCCACTTCGGCGTCCACTTTTTCCTGACTCCATGCCGGAGCATATTCCTTAAGCTGATTGATATATTCCATAGTCACTGTGTTTTTCACAAAAATAGATAAAATTTCGGAGTTCCGTGCATTTTCCATCCTAATTTTCACCTCTTTATCATGCACAAGATCCTTCAAAAAGTCGGGGAAAGCATCCCCCGGAAACAAAAAGATCCCGAACCCAGCGGATGGGTTCGGGATCCTCTATTTGAAATTCAAGGATGAATTACTTCTGAACAGCCTTCAGATTAACGTCCTTGGCAGCCTTCTTGGCCAACTCAGGATTCTTCGAGATTGCGCTTGAAAGTTCTACCTGAGCGGTCTTGGTGTCACCTTCCTTGGCAGCGATCACTGCACGCAGGTAATCAGCCTCAGCCGACTTGTCGTTGGCAATAGCCTTCTTGGCACCCGACAGGTTGTTGTTCATCACCAGAACAATAGCCTCGTTGTAGCCCGACATGTTCTTGGCAGCGGCAGCATAGTCACCCTCGGCAGCAGCCAGAGCAGCCTTCGACTCGGCATCAGCACTCATGGCATACTTCTTGGCCTCCTCGGTGTTGCCGTTGGCAAGATTAACGAGCAGCAGGTTGTTGTTGATCTCGGCATTCGAATCCAACTTGGCAGCCTTGTCAAATGCTTTGGCGGCATCCTTGTTCTGACCGGCAGCAGCATAAGCCACACCAAGGTTGTTCCAAGCGTCAGCCTCGTTGTACTTCTTGGTTGCGGTTTCGAGAATGGCAACGCGCTCGGCTTTGTCCTCTACGAGTTCTTCGGCAGCGTACAGGTACTCCTCTTTCGAGAGTTCCTCACCGTTCTTGATGGCAGCGAGAATCTCGGCATCGGTCTTACCCTGAATATCCGACGAGTTGATGATCTTCGAGCGACGCAGTTCGGGCAGGATTTCGTCCTTCAACTCGGTGTAAACCGAAGCCATGTTCTTGATCTCCTGCTCACGCTGGGTAGCCGAGTTGTACAGGCTCAAAACCTGAAGAATGAGTTCCTTGTCCTGAATGTTCGAACGCTCAACGAGTTCTTTGAAGCCGTCCCAGTCCTCACCGTACGAAGCGGCATCTACATCCAGACCTGCGTCCTTGAGCAATTTGGCAACAACCTTCTTGCTCGACTCCGAACGATCCGACGACAGTTCGTCGTTGAACTTTTCGGGACCATCGGGCGAAGCATAGCCCTTAACGAGGATGGTGTTGGTGATGCGGTCATTGTTGAGTTTCGAATCAACGTCCTCTTTGAAAGCGTCGAGGTTGGCAGCCTTCTGGTGCTTCTTGATCACGCGCGACGAACCGATTTCGTAACGAAGGTCGGTATCGTAAACCACGGTGGTCACCTTCTTGAACTGGTGAGGCATGGTCTCCATCATGTCGCTGTACTTGATATCCTTCTGCAAGGTATTGACACCCTGAGCGATGTTCAGACCGAACTTCTGATAGATGGCCGTCTTCTCGGCCTCCGAACCCTCGGCGAGGATCTTTCTCTCGGCCTTGGTAGGCATCGAACCGTCGTTCAAATTAACGGGAGTAAACTCGTGGCACTTGCCTTTCTTGCACTTGATCTCGGCACGAACCTGCAACGTACCGTTGTCCATACGCTCATCGTAGGGCAACTCGAAATGAATAGTCTGGTTGCCACCGTTCTTCTTGTCGATTACAGTGTAGTTCTCTTCTACTTTCGAGCCTTGGAAGTACTGGGGTTTGCCGGCGATTTCGCCACCCTCTACGACCATGACGGGAGTAACCTTGACCATGGCATCGGGCTGGAAATACTTGGCGGGGAAGGTAACGTGGAGGTCAGCGGCTACAATACCGTTGTTCAACGTCAGGACTTCGGGAGTAACGGCCCAAGTCACCTGATCTTGCTTACCGCTCATTTTCTTGAAGCAGTTGCAACTTGAGAAAGTCATGGCAACGACAGCAGTTGCCAAAACCAGTTTCATGAAGTTTTTCATAATTCGTAAATATTTTTGTTGTTCTTGTATATATATAAGGTACACCGATAAAAATTTTTACCTTTTGCCAACAACGCAAAAATAGAAAAAATCTTATGATTTACAACACCCGACGAATAAAATATTCATCGGATGTCGTATTTTGGGTTTACTCCTCTTTGTGGTCGTGGTGCGGACGACGCTCGTGGCGGTCGCCACGCTCGCCTCTTTCGCCACGTTCGGGACGTTCGGGACGGGGACGACGCTCACGCTCGACCCAGCCTTCGGGCTTGGGCAACAGTGCCTTACGCGACAACTTGAGTTTGTTGGTCTTGGGATCGACACCGATGAGTTTCACATCAATCTCGTCACCTTCCTTCAAACCGGTCTCCTCCATCGTCTCGAAACGCTTGTAGTCGATCTCCGAGATGTGCAAGAGGGCATCCTTGCCGGGCATGATCTCGACGAATGCACCGAAGGCAACAATCGAACGGATCTTGCCGTGGTACGTCTCGCCCACTTCGGGGATGGCAACGATCGCCTTGATGCGTGCCAGAGCGGCATCCAGAGCGGCCTTGTTCACACCGAAGATATCGACGATACCCTTGTTCTCCTCCTCGGTGATGGTGATGGTCGTGTCGGTGGTCTTCTGAATATCCTGAATAACCTTACCGCCCGGGCCGATCACGGCACCGATCATATCCTGCGGGATCACGATCTGCTGGATGCGGGGAACCATGGGTTTGTAGTCGGCTCTCGGTTCGGCGATGGTCTCGGTCATGATGTCGAGGATGTGCATACGACCCTTGCGAGCCTGCTCCAGAGCGGTTGCCAGTACATCGTACGACAGACCGTCCACCTTGATGTCCATCTGTGTGGCGGTGATACCGTCGCGGGTACCCGTCACCTTGAAGTCCATATCACCCAAATGATCCTCATCACCCAGAATATCCGACAAGACAGCCCATTTGCCGGTCTCGGAATCCGAAATCAGACCCATTGCGATACCTGAAACGGGTTTCTTCAACTTCACGCCTGCATCCATCAGAGCCAGCGTACCGGCACAGACGGTTGCCATCGACGATGAACCGTTCGACTCCAGAATATCGGAAACGACACGTACGGCATAGGGATTCTCTTCGCCGACGGGAACCATCGGCTTCAGAGCGCGCCATGCAAGGTGACCGTGACCGATCTCACGACGGCTCAGACCACGGGCGGCCTTGGCCTCACCGGTCGAGAACGGCGGGAAGTTATAGTGAAGAACGAACTGCTCGGAACCCTGTACGAGTACTTCGTCCTTTTGTTTCTCATCAAGTTTTGTGCCAAGCGTCACGGTAGCCAGCGACTGGGTTTCACCGCGGGTGAAGATTGCCGAACCGTGTGCTCCGGGCAGGTAACCTACCTCGCACCAGATGGGGCGGATCTCATCCAACTTACGACCGTCGAGACGTTTGTGCTCGTCGAGGATCATGTTGCGCATGGCCTTCTTCACGACGTCGTCGTGGTAGTAGCGGTGAATCATCACCTGCTTCTCCTCCAACTCCTCTTCGGTGAAACGCTCGCAGAACTCGGCTTCGAGGTTCTCGAAAAGTTCCTCACGCTCGTGCTTCATCGTACCCGATGTGGCGATGGCGTATGCCTTGTCGTAGAGTTCCGAGATGATCGTCTGACGCAACTCCTCGTCGTTCTCCTCGTGGCAGTACTCGCGTTTCACGTCCTTGCCCAACTCTTTCGACAACTCGATCTGTACGGCGCAGTGCTTCTTGATCTCCTCGTGGGCGAACTTGATGGCACCCAGCATCACCGCCTCCGAAACCTCCTTCATCTCACCCTCGACCATCAGGATGTTGTCGATGGTACCGGCGACCATGATGTCCAGATCGACCTGATCCATCTGCGAGAAATTGGGGTTGATGACATACTCGCCGTTGATGCGGGCCACACGTACCTCCGAGATCGGGCCTCCGAACGGGATGTCCGAGACTGCCAGAGCGGCCGATGCGGCAAGACCTGCCAGCGCGTCGGGTTGGATATCCTTGTCGGCCGAGATCAGGTTTACGGTCACATAAACTTCGGCGTGGTAGTTCGAGGGGAACAGGGGACGCAGAGCGCGGTCGATCAGACGGGCAACCAGAATTTCGGCGTCGCCTGCGCGGCCTTCGCGCTTGAGGAAACCGCCGGGGAAACGACCGCAGGCGGCATACTTCTCTTTGTACTCGACTTGCAGGGGCATGAAATCGGTGTCGGGTTTGGCGTCCTTGGCGGCCACGACAGTTGCCAGCAGCATCGTATCGCCCATTTTGAGGACGACCGCGCCGTCGGCCTGTTTGGCCAGTTTGCCCGTTTCGATCTCGATCACACGGCCGTCGCCCAAGGTGATCGTCTTACGGACTGCATTGTACAGCTTCTTTTCTTCCATAAATATTTTTACCTAAATGTGTGTTTTGCCTTCAAATTGAAATGAAGGCAACTTTTTGGAAGTTGCCCTCATTCCGGCCCTTCGGATTACTTGCGAAGGTTAAGCGTTTTAACGATTGCACGGTAGCGTTCGATATCAACGACCTTCAAGTACTCCAACAACTGACGACGCTTACCGACCAGACGCAACAAAGCACGCTGCGTGCCGAAATCGTGACGGTTGTTTTTGAGGTGCTCTGTAAGGTGGCTGATACGGTACGAGAACAACGCGATCTGACTTTCGGGCGAACCCGTGTCGGTGTTAGACTTGCCGTACTGACCAAAAAGCTCTTGCTTTTTCTCTGCTGTTAAATAAGCCATAATATTTTTTGTTTATTTAAGTTCCACTCTACGACGCATCCCCCTTACTGCGGATCACGCCAGAGCGTGCCACAAAGGTAGGAATTTTATAAGAATAAATCACCCGAAAACAAAATTTATTTCGCATTTGGAGCTGTTTTCGGTCGCCGTAAAGTAAAAAATCGTAATTTTGTCCCCGAAATCAGACTTTTGACCATGAAAACGAACATTTTTCGCATATTGTTTTTGTTTGTGGCTCTTGCATTTGCATCCTGCGACAACACGCAAAACTCCTATATGATTGTCGAGGGTCCGATGCTCGGCACCCGCATGCGTATTGCGGCCGACATCAAGGGTCTTTCGCAACAGGAAGTTTTCGTGCGTGCCATGAAGATCGACCGCGCGATGAAATCCTCGATGTCGATCTTCGAAGAGGGGTCGCTTTTGAACCGCATCAACCGCAACGAAACCGACTCGATCGACAAACACATCCGCTTTAATTTCCTGCTTGCCGACAGCATCTCGTCGCTCTCGGCGGGACGCTACGACGTGACCGTCAAACCGCTGGTCGAGGCGTGGGGTTTTGCAGGCAAACACAGCCTGCCCGATCCCGACATCGACTCGCTGCTGCAATTTGTCGGTCACGACAAGATCCGCATCGAGGGCGACCGCATCGTGAAGCAAGACCCCCGCGTGCAACTCGACTTCAATTCCGTTGCCAAAGGCTATACGGTCGATCTTCTGGCGAACATGGTCGAAGAGTGCGGCGCACAGAACTACCTTGTGGAGATCGGCGGCGAGATCCGTTGCAAGGGACACAACCCCCGTGGCGAAGGTTGGCGCATCGGTGTCGAAACCCCGTTCGAGGGGAACCAGACCAACGGCGAATACCTCCAACGGCGCATCCGCTTCACGGAGGGCGGCATGGCCACTTCGGGCAACTACCGCCGCTGTTACCGCGATAAAGCGGGCAATCTCGTTGCCCACACGATCAATCCCCAGACGGGGCGCAGTGCCCTTTCGCGCCTGCTGTCCGTGACGGTGGTCGCCAAAACCTGTGCCGAGGCGGACGCACTCGGCACGATGTTCCTCGCAATGGGTGCAGACGATGCCCTCAGGATGGTCAGCGAACACCCCCGATACAACGTCTATTTCATCCTTGCGGGAAGCGAAGAGGGCAAATACGAGGAATTTGCTTCGGAAAGCATGAAAAATCTTTTGATGGAGGACTAAACCATGAAACAAGCAGTTTTTCTCTATAACAAACAGTCGGGACGCGGCAAGATCGAAAAGGTCGTCGATCAGATCGTTGCCGTTTTTGCCGAACACGGCTACCGGATGACCCCCCATGCGATCGACTTTAAAGCCAACCCCTACGACGGGAACGAGGAGATCGACCTGATGGTCGTGGCGGGTGGTGACGGCACGGTGAATTTCGCCGTGAACAGCATGTGCGCCAAGGGGCTTAACCTTCCGCTCGCCATCATCCCCGCGGGTACGGCCAACGACTTTGCCGGAGCACTCGGCATGTCGCACGACCCGATCGAGGCGGCACGCCAGATCGTCCGCGGCACGGAACAGCGGGTCGATTGCGGACGGGTCAATGACCGGTATTTCGTGAACATCCTTTCGTTCGGAGTCTTTACGACCACCTCGCAACGCACGTCCGACGAGCGCAAGCACAAGATCGGCAAACTGGCCTATCTGATCGAGGGAGCGCACGAGTTCCGCACGATGCACGCCGTACCCCTGAAGGTCGTGACCGAAAACGAAGAGTTCGACTTCAATTCGCTGATGGTGCTGATTTTCAACGGAGAAACCGCCGGCGGATTCCACCTTGCCCGCAATTCGTCGGTACGCGACGGCAAGTTCGAGATGATCCTTCTGGAGAAACGCAACTTTTTCCGTTCGACCCTTGCAATGGGACGTTACCTGATGGGCGGCACCCCCAAAATCGTCCGTCACGTGCAGGCACACACCATTGACATTGTCTCGAAAATCGACGAGCCGACCGATGTGGACGGACAGCCCGGATCGCACTTCCCGCTCCACATCGAATGCCTTGCAGGTGCGCTCCGCGTCATCTGCCCCGCAACGGAATCCTGACACGAAGCGACAATTCAACCAAAAAAACCATCTGTTTCTTGTTATCCAGAACAAAATTTGTTACTTTTGTCCTAAATAATTTACGATATGGAGGGTTCGAAGGTTATACGCAACTTGCGTGAGGGATTGCACAAGGTATCCATCTCGCGCATCAAAAAGGAGATGAACGACGTGTTTTATCTCTCGGACGATCTGGTAGTCACCAAACTCAGTCCCGACAACAACACGACGAGCGACTATCCCGCGTCGATCGACGGGTTCTCGGCGGTGATCATCATCGCGGGCGAGGCCACCGTGTCGATCGACATGCAAAATTACCACGTCAAACCCAACACCATCGTTTTTTTCAACCCCGACAGCATCATCCGCACGGTGAAGTGTTCGAACAATGCGCAGGCCTACTTTCTGGCATTCTCGCGCTCGTTCGTCAATGAGATCCAGATCGACCTCTCGACTTCGCTTCCCGTCTATATGCGCTTCGGGCAACAACCCGTCATGGAGGTGCGTCAGGAGGATGTCGATGAGATCCGCCAGTTGTTCCGCATGATCATGACCATGACGCGCAGCGACAAATCCCGCTACCGTCACGAAATCATCCGCACGCTCTTCACCACGGCCTTCTACATGATCACCGAGATCATCCTCCGCGAACAACCCGCGGAGGCGAAGCAGGGACGTTGCGAGGTGCTTTTCAACGAGTTCATGGCTCTTTTGGAACAGCACAGCAAACGCGAGCGAAACGTCAGTTTCTATGCCAAGGAGTTGAACATCACGCCCAAATACCTCTCGTCGGTCGTCAAGGAGGTGAGCGGCAAGACGGCGGCACGATGGATCGACGAATCGGTCATCCTCGAAGCCAAAGCCCTGTTGAAATATTCGGGTATGAGCATTCAGGAGATTGCCTATCATCTGAATTTCTCGACCCAATCGTTTTTCGGCAAATACTTCAAACAACATACCGGCACTTCGCCCTCGCACTTCAAACGCCGCGGTTAGAAAATTCGTGTCGGATGTTCCGATTCAAAGCACTTGCCGGGGGCAGGTGCTTTTTTATGTCTTTGCGCCGGACAGGATGTTTTTTTTTAAATACCCGGAGACAAAGCCCCATACCTATATTAATTTTTAACATGCCACATCAATATTTTAAAATATTATTTTAAGAAAAGCGCGATTTATTGAAAATATATTTGCAAAAGGCTTGTTGTTTCAGATATTTTTTATATTTTTGTAATCGTTTTAAACCAAAACAAGATGAAAAGCAGTTCAAAAAAAGATTATTCACCTGAGGATTTGAAATATCTGGATCTTTTGGCAGAAAAGTTCCCGACTATTTCGGATGCCGCCACCGAGATTGTGAATCTGGAGGCCATCCTCAATCTTCCGAAGGGAACCGAACATTTTTTGACCGATCTTCACGGGGAGTTCGCCGCTTTCCGGCATGTGCTGAAGAACGGATCGGGCGTAATCCGCCAGAAGGTACACGAGTTGTTTCAGCACACGTTGCGCGAATCCGAACAGCGCGACCTCTGCACACTGATCTACTACCCCGAAGAGAAACTCGAACTGATCAAACGCACGGAAAAGAACCTTCAGGACTGGTATCACATCACGATCAACCAGCTGATCGAGGTTTGCCGTACGGTATCGACCAAATACACGCGCTCGAAAGTCAAGAAAGCACTGCCGGAGGACTTCGCCTATGTGATTCAGGAGTTGCTGCATGAATCGGGCTCGCGCGAAAAGGTCAATAAAGAGGAGTACTTCAAGTCGATCCTGCGCTCGATCATCTCGGTGGGACGTGCCGACGAATTTATCGTGGCCATTTCGCACGTGATCCAGCGACTGACAATCGACCGCCTGCACATCATCGGCGATATTTTCGACCGAGGTCCGGGCCCGCACATCATCCTCGACACGCTGATCAACTACCACACGCTGGACATTCAGTGGGGCAACCACGACATGCTGTGGATGGGTGCCGCCGCCGGCAACCCCGCATCAATTGCCAACGTGGTGCGCATTCAGGCACGCTACGCCAACCTCGACGTGTTGGAGAACGGCTACGGCATCAACCTGTTGCCTCTGGCACGTTTTGCGATGGAGACCTACGGCAACGACCCCTGCAAGTCGTTCCTGCCGCGTCTGATGCCCGATGCGTGTCTTGACGAACGCGACATCCGTCTTTCGGCACAGATGCAGAAGGCGATGGCCATTATCCAGTTCAAATTGGAGGGACAGATGATCACCCGTCACCCCGAATACGACATGAAATCGCGTCTGTTGCTGGACAAGATGGATCTGAAGGCGGGTACGGTAAAGGTCGATGGCAGGGTTTATCCGCTGAACGACCTCAACTTCCCGACTCTCGACCCCAAAAACCTCTACAAACTCTCGCCCGACGAGGAGGATGTCATGCAGCAACTCACCTCGTCGTTCCGCAACAGCGAGAAACTCCAGAAACACATCCGCCTGCTCTACCGCAAGGGAAGTCTTTATCTGGTCTTGAACTCCAACCTGCTGTACCACGCCTCGATCCCGATGAACGAGGACGGCACGTTCAAGGAGGTGGAGATCTGCGGCGAACGACGCAAGGGTCGTTCGTTGTTGAACCGCGTCGATCAACTGGCACGCGAGGCCTTTTCGGGCGAACGCGGCACGGCCGAACAGCAGGAGGCTCTGGATTACATGTGGTATTTGTGGTGCGGCAAGGATTCGCCCCTGTTCGACAAGGACAAGATGGCGACCTTCGAGGCCTATTTCATCGACGACAAGGAGGCACGCAAGGAGCGCAAAGGCTTCTACTACGCCCACATGGAGGACACGAATGCCTGCGGCATGATCCTCGAAGCCTTCGGTCTCGATCCCGCCACTTCGCATATTATTTCGGGACACATTCCCATCAAGAGCGGTAAGGGCGAAAGCCCGATCAAGGCGGGCGGCCGTCTGCTGATGATCGACGGCGGTTTCTCGCGCGCCTATCAGAAGGAGACGGGCATCGCAGGCTACACGCTCATCTACAACTCGTGGGGCATGCAACTCGTCCAGCACCAGCCCTTCGTATCGCGCCGCCGCGCCATCGAAGAGGGCTTGGACATCCTTTCCACGAAATTTGTCGTGGAGTCCGTCACGCACCGCATCATGGTACGCGACACCACCGTGGGTAAGGAGTTGCAGGTACAGATCAATGATTTACGGCAACTTTTGGACGCTTATAGAAGCGGCGTCATAAAAGAACGTAGATAAGTTTTGTTTTTCTTTTGGTTGGCGATACGAAACGGAGAAAGGTTGTCGTGATTTAAAGCGTCCGTTCGTATCCGATTTAGGGGAAGGGAGCATTCGTGCTCCCTTTTTTATGTCTCCACATACGGCTTTTCCTACCCACACGGCTCTTATACGACCGCTCGTCACCGACTGCCACGTCCCCCAATCCCCGACCTCCAATCGCAAAAACGTCCTCCCCTCCGCAACACACAAAAAAAAAGACGGCCGTACCGAAGTACAGCCGTCTTGACATGTTCTGTTTTTCAGAGTTTTCTCTTCAAAACACTATTTTGTAACCTTTACATAAATATCAAGATCGACATTACGACCTGTAACTTTAGCCTTATTACTTGCATCCAAAGAAATACATTGATCAGAAGTACCCAGACATTTCAACTTTGCACCCTCTGTATCCGAAACAGACACCGCAAAAGTGGCATTACTTGATACACCATTCAGGAACTGCAAGTAAGACGTTGATTTACCGGCATACTTCGATACACCGTCTACCATACTTGAGATCAACCAATTCTCTCCATCTCCGGCCAGTTCGAATTTGAAGATACGGGCATCGCCAATCCGATCAGCAGATAAGTCTCCCGTCACAGGTTCTGCATAATCCTTACATATAAGTTTACTCCATTCAATATCTTTACTCAAATAACGGGTCTGATTTTTAAAACCGACCATAATAAACTCGGCACCGTCCTTCAGCAACTGCCCCATATTGGCAGATGTCATACGGGTAAATACCACATTCTGACCGGGTTCGGGAGTAGGTTCGGGAGCGGCAACCTTCAGGTTCAATGCAATACGGTGAACATGACCGCGATCAAATTTCTTCGAAGGAACAGCAATCGTATAGGTCTGACCGTCCATCGTTTCAACGACAAAGTTACCATTCGTATAAGTACCGGGAACAACTGCCAGGTAAGCTACATTGTTGTAGTCTTTTGCATCAGCCTTGTTTACAGCGGTAGGCTGCTTTTCCAGGCCGTCAAAAGGAACCTGTACAAAATCACCTTCTGCCGATGCGCCCGGAGCCTCAAAACGAACCGACTTGATGGCGGCACCCATAAGTTCAGAAGCCTCGGTTACAAAGCGAATCTGCATATACGAAGCCACGTGTCTGAAGTAGAGCGGAATAAACATCTCATTACCGGACAACATTGTCTTTTGGTTAAAAACGACCGGATCAGCCTCAAAGATCGAGGTCTTGAAGTTGAAATATCCGCCCTGAGCGTCATAAGCATTTGTCTGTCCGGCGGGAACATCCTTTTTCGTAACCATGATCGTAGCTCCGTCCTTTACCAGTTTGACAGAGCTGCCCGGTGCACTTTCAAAAGTACGGGTTGCCTCGTCATACTGCAACTCAGGCCACCAGTTAAATCCATTATCAGCAGCCTTATAGGTAAGGTTAATTCGATCACCTTGGGTAAATACCATCTGACCGCCGTTGCTTCCTTCAAACTCGGCACGGGTCTCATTCTCAAATTCAGCCGATGCGACCAACTTAAGGTTTCCAGCCTCCTCACCGGGAGTTACAACCGATTCCAGTTCGTCATTGTCGGAACATGCGGTGAATGCCATTGCGGCTGCGGCAAAGAGCATTACGGATTTAAAAAACTTTTTCATCTTTCTATACTCTTTTAATAATTAAAATTCTTCTTCCTGTTCGATTCCGTCCCAACCGACCTGTTCAAATCGGCCCGTAACACCGAAACCTTCTTCCACAGCCACTTCGCACACGTCGATCGACGGTGCTACATACGTCTCGCTCAAATTTGTTAAGTTTTTCATTTTTTGGTAAATTTTAGGTATTATAAATAATTGATAATTATCGGATTTTCCCGATTAGCGTAACAAAGGAATAAAAAAATTCGCTAAAAGCAAAATTTTATACTCTTTTTCGGTTTACTCGAACATACGGAATAGTTTCCAAAATCACGTCAGATCACTGAAAAACAAACTATTACACCATTCGCAGTACACCCGCAAACTATTTTTGCGTCGCAAAACTTTACACATTCCGACTTTCAGCCGTTCTTCCCCGAAAATCATTTTTTTACGAAAAAAGGATCTTTTTCGTAAATTATTTTAACAAATACAAATTTCACTTTTCCGCCCTGTCTCCCATCGAATATGAAGAATTATTTCTAATTTTGCATTTTTATGGCAAATCACTCCTCCCTCAAGGAGTACTTCCCGCTTTATTTAATATGTATAACAAGAAAAAGATACTCAAAGTCAGTTATCCGATCATCCTCGGACTGCTCGCACAGAACATCATCAACGTCACCGACACCGCCTTTCTGGGACATGTCGGCGAAGTCGAGTTGGGTGCATCGGCCATCGGCGGTATTTACTACTACTGCTTCTTCATCCTTGCGTTCGGCTTCAGCGTCGGCGCACAGATCCTCATGGCACGCCGCAACGGCGAGGGAAACCACCGCGAAATCGGCCCGATCCTCACCCAAGGATCGCTGTTCATCCTTTTGATCGCCATCCTCCTGTTGGGCGCAACATTCACCACCGCCCGCCCGATGCTCGGCATGATGCTCAGTTCGGAGAAAATCATCGACGCCGCCGTGATCTTCTATCAATGGCGCGCGTGGGGTTTCCTTTTCTCGTTCATCAACACCATGTATCGCGCCTTCTACGTGTCGATCACCCGCACGAAGGTATTGACCTACAACGCCGTCGTCATGGCCGTCGTCAATATCTTCCTCGACTGGGTGTTGATCTTCGGCGAGTTGGGCTTCCCGAAGATGGGGCTGGAGGGTGCCGCCCTCGCATCGGTCATCGCCGAGGCGGTATCGCTCGGTTACTTCATCATCTACACCAAGCGAAACATCGGAACCGAACGCTACAACATTCGTTTCAGCCTCAGGATCGACCGCACGCTGATCCGTTCGATCCTCGGCGTATCGTCGTTTCTCATGTTGCAGCAGTTTGTGCCGTTTGCCACATGGTTCGTCTTTTTCCTCGCCATCGAACACCTCGGACAGCGTGAATTGGCAATCGCCAATATCTGCCGAAGCATCTACATCTTGGCACTGATCCCGATCAACTCGTTCCAGACCACCGTAAACACGTTGGTGAGCAACACGATCGGTGCGGGTGCGGTCGATAAGGTGCGCACGGTCATCAACCGCGTGACGCTGATGAGCGTCATCACGGGTATTTTCTTCTGCGGTCTGATGTTTTGGATTCCCGAACTGATGCTCCGCATTTACACACACGATCCGCAACTCATCACCGATTCGGTACCCTCGCTCCATGTGATCGGCATCGCGCTGATCATCTGTGCCGCCTCGAACGTGCAATTCAGCGGTATTTCGGGTACGGGCAGCGCACGTGCCGCCTTCTGGATCATGATGCCGTGTCAGTTGGCCTACATTCTCTGGATCATCGTCTTCACCGGCATACTGAAATGGTCGGTCGCCGCAAGTTTCACGTGCGAAGTGATGTACTACTGTCTGCTATTGACCGCCTCGCTGCTGTACCTCAAATACGGCAACTGGCGCAACGTAAAGATCTGACCGGAACGTCATAACATAAGGAAGCGGAGCGCAGGAATTGCGCTCCGCTTCCTTATTCATACGGCATTTGTCCTTTTCACATCAAAACGTGCATTTGCTCCGCAACGCCTTCTACCCCTCTCCTCTTTTTTCTGCACACCTCCGCCTCTTTATTTTCGGTCTGTCGTCTGTCTCATTTCCCATTCGCACCCTTGCCTTTCGGAATTTCCGGGACTGGAAATTTCTTCATCCCGATTCAAACACGAACCAGAAGGCTCTCAAGCGGGTTTTTGGGGATGTTTTCAAAAAAAAATTCATAAAAACGAGGAAAAAATTTGGAACGAAAACTTTTTTGCCTTATCTTTGCACTCGCAATCACAGGAAAAGTGATTACCCCAATTCTGCGGAAATAGCTCAGTTGGTAGAGCACAACCTTGCCAAGGTTGGGGTCGCGAGTTCGAGTCTCGTTTTCCGCTCACAAGAGCGAAGCCGACAATCAAATGATTGTCGGCTTTTTTATTGTTGGAGATTCGCCACGCCGAACGCATTCCGCCCCGTTTTCGGGATCTGTCCCCGAATCTTTTCTCCTCCCGAACACCCTCCGTTCGCAATTTGCACGGGAACACCTCGCCCGATCCGTTGCAAGCATACATCAACCACCCGCTACACCACAGGGCGATATGCCCCTTATCAGGATTCCGACTCCCCGATGCCTGTTTTAAGAACACATTCACATCTGCCGTTTCACAGGACACCTTTCCCCTTTCAAAAATTTACGTGCCACACAAAGCCGCAGCACGCGCTTTGCAAACGCCGCACATCATAATCGAAGTTGCACGGGAGAGACCTTCCGAATGCTTCTCTGCCCGATCCGTTGCAGAAACACGCCGACCGCCAGATACGCAATCTCGCAACAACCGACCAAATCTCCACACCCGATTCCCCGACCGCGATCTTTTGCCGACCACATCAAACAAAAAAAAAGACGACCTACCGAAGTAAGTCGTCTTGGAGTGGGAGCTGAGGGATTCGAACCCCCGACCCTCTGCTTGTAAGGCAGATGCTCTGAACCAGCTGAGCTAAGCTCCCTTTTTGAATTTCAA
>RCNH01000422.1_pt1 | contig 17970 bp, 17 predicted proteins | sample 2041161 | NCBI WGS metagenome assembly RCNH01 (sample SAMN09708215, study PRJNA481090) | Feces metagenome, whole genome shotgun sequencing project. | biome: feces | host: Leptonychotes weddellii | place: Antarctica: Sion Island | collected 2010-03-01 | reverse complement strand
ACCAATAAAGGATCCTTCTTATCATACGAGCCCTTCTAGTAGGTTCTTTGATTTTCTAGCTAGCGAACTAAAGCGTTGGTTTACATCGTGGCTATTTTGGGGTTGGTTTATTGCACTTGAAATTTTTATTGTTATCTTGATGGTGACATTTGGATTTGGATATTCAAATACAAAGCCACAACCAACTCCTCAATACTGGACGACAGTAGGACTTAGTGGCTTATTAGCATTTGTCCTTTTTTCCACATTCTTTATTGCAGGAATCACTGGTTTTTAAGTATAAATGCGGTAATTTAGTCGGCTTTATCCGTTTGCTTTGCAGTTTCGTAAATTTGGTGGATGGACTTGTGATTGCGCCCTATCGTACACCAGCAAACCAAAAGGCTGGACGCAGCACAAATGGATACGCATACACGGTAATCAAACAGCTCGCCTAAAAAGCCCACAACAAGCGTTAAAACGCTGGAAGTAGCAAAAAACAAAATGTTTTGATAGGCCGAAACTCTTGCACGCAGTCGGTCCGGGATATAAGTTTGCACGGCAGACTGACGCATAATGGCGCTGTTGATACCTAAAAATCCGGCAACAGCACGGTTTAGCAGCATAAAGGGATAAGGAATCCACAGCAGGCACATATCCAGTGCTTCATAAACCTGATAAACGAAGAAAGCAAATCCGAATTTCTTTTTTGGCGGAATGGTAATGTTGTAGTGGAGCACGCCGCCAATACTTCGGCCAATAGATTCTGCCACAGAAAACAGTGCGTACATAGCACTGGAAAAACCCGGCGTAACACGGAAAAACGCAACCAGCAAAGGGCCGCATCCGGTTGAAATTCCGTTGGTAAAAGCTACGTAATTGAATACACCACGCAAGCCGGGCTCCTTTTTTAGATAGGAGATACCATCTTGTAAGTCGTGCAGCCAAACACGAAAGGAAAACGGCTCGCCGGCCATGCGGTTTTGCTCTTTCAGCGTAATTTGTGCTTCAAGCAAAGCGGCAAGCAGTGATAAAAAGCCCTGCAGAATCAAAATCCAAGCCACACCGATTTTTTCCATTAAGATGGCGGCAAGGGGCATCATGATTGTACTTAGTACAGGATATAGCATAGAAGAAATGGTGTATCCTTTTGATTCCATACCTTCTGGAATCACATTGGGATAAATACTGTCGTAGGTAAGCATATCAAAACTGCCTAGGCTTGCGATTAAAAGCGAAAAGCAACAGTAAGTTATATAGTTAAACGGACAGTACAGCAGATAAAGGCCGCCCAATGCGTAGAGGATACCGTTTGTGGCATCAGCAGCTACTAGAAATGGCTTTCTGGGCAGGCGGTCCAGCCAAGGTGCCAACAAAATCGGAATGACAAAGTTTGGGATAAACCGTATCGCCAGAATCATTGCTGAAGCTAAAGTGCTTTTCGTTTCGTCATAAACCAAAAAGGACAAGGCAAACCCGCCTGCAATACCTCCGACGCAGCCAAAGGTGGTAGCAAGCGTTAACAGTGTAAAGTTTTTAGTCCATAAAGTTTTGTGCATGAAAATCACCCCCTGCAAAAAAGTATAGCATAGCATCTAAAGGGATGATAGATAGTATATTTGAGACAATTTGCACTGAAAAACAGGATTAAAATAGTTAAATTACCATTATACAGGAAATTCACGTAATAACTGGTAGGCCTGCTTGTACTGGCGATGATGCTCGTACCACTCCAGCATCCAAGGCAAATGAAAGATACAATAGCCAATCGAAAGATACTTTTTGCAAAGCGCAAAGCACTCCAGCAGCGCATCGCCATACGTTTGGGAGTCCAGATAGTTTTTATCCAAAAGGCGCAAGCGTACCACATTGCACATTTTTTTGTTAAGCTGTTCCGGCAAGGTGGCTTTTAGGCTGTCGGCTTTATCCAGTGCGGAAAGTGCATTTTGCGTTTGGCCCAGCTTTTCATAGCAAATGGCCAGCTTGTGCAAAATGTTCGGGGTTGGATTTTTGTGGTTGGCAAAGTAGGGCAGTGCGTCCTGATACTGGCCGAGTTCGATTTGTGTGGCAGCAATATTGTAATTGATTGTGTCCAGTAAAGCAGCACAATTAACATCACAGGCCAGTCGTTTTGCGGCAAGATAGTGTTTGTTCATATTTTCAAAGTCACGCAAATTGGAGTAGCAGTTTCCCATGATAATACGTGTCAGCAGCATGATATGTGCACGGCCTTCTTGCGCAGCAAGTTGATTAGCCAGCTGCAAAAGCTCCATTGCCTGTACATTATTGCCATTTGAACACGCTGCAGTTCCAGCCGTCATATATAAAAAGCTGCAAGGGTACAGCTGAATCGCCTCTTCGTAGCGCTCCTGCAAGTTGCGCTGTAATGCGAGCTGCCTTGGGGTCATACATACTTCCAATGCAGAGGGAAGCGGCACACCGAAATCCGTTATGTACTGCTTCAAAATTTGATAATCCAATTCGAGAGCACTGTTTTTACATTGTTGCCAAGGAGAAGTTTGCAGCAGGTCTTGCAGTTTGACCGTATTATAGGAGAAAAGATATTCATAAGCCTGCTGCAAAGCGGCCTCAATTTCATAAGCAGGGAGGATATTCCACTGGATGCCCATGCGCTGAAGCAACAGCTGCAGCACTTGCTGGGAAGGGTGCGCTTTGCCTTGTTCTATTTTGGAAAGGTAGGATACCGTACATATGCCACTGCATAAACCCTCCTGGCTCCAGTTTTTTTCCAGACGTGTTTGTCGAATGAGAAAGTTAGCGTATTGCATGAAACAGCCTCCCAATAACATAACAGGTATAGTATATCAACGTAAGCAAAACGATGATAAAAGCATAGCAAATAAAAAAAGAAATTACAATCTTACACCGGATAGTAACCTGTGTGAGATTACATGGTGTAATTTCCATACGGTTATCATAACTGTATGGTATAATAAAAATAAGTTATATGGGATTTGTAAAAACAAAGGAAAACGCTGCAGCCCGGTAACATCGTTGGCAAGTGAGTTGTAAAGTGCAGGGAATGCACAGCAAACCATTTGTTTACATAGAAAGTAGAAAGGCCCGACGGCAGAAAAAGCGGGCCAAGGCAGGAAGGACATCGTATGATATCAGAAAATGAACAAAAAGAAAAAAGCATATTACGATTATCGTTTATAGCAGGCTTGCTCTTTGCAATTGGAGAATTGGCATTTTCAATTTTCAGCCACTCGCAATCCGTATTGATGGACGCAGTTTATGATGCTACAGAGCTGATTTTCATTGCGCTGATTTTGTATTTGACGCCTCTTTTTTATAAACCTGTATCGGAAAAGCATCCGTATGGCTTCTTTCAGGTGGAGTCGATTTTCTTGGTGATTAAGGGCTTTATGATGCTGTCGGTAACGCTGGGCGTTTCAACACAGGTTATCCAGTCAGCCCTGACAGGCGGCAACCGTGTGGACGAGCTGCAAATTTCGGCGTTTCAGCTGTTTTTGGGATTAGTCAGTGTTGTAATTTATTTGGTGATGAAGCGAATGAACCACTCGCTTTCTTCGCCTACGGTAGATGCCGAACTGCTGGGCTGGAAGGTGGATATTGCGTATAGCATAGGCTTATCGGCGGCCTTTTTTGCAGCAATGTTTTTTGAAAAAACACCTCTGGCATTTCTGGCACCTTACTTTGACCAGATTATGGCTGTGGGCGTTATGATATTGATGCTGCCGGAAAACGTCAAAATGCTGTGGAGCGCAATGAAAGATGTTTTCTTGTTCCCGCCGGACGAGGAAACGGTAAATCAGATTAAAGAAGTCTGCAATGGTGTTTTGGAACACAGTACATTCCAACCTGTATTTTTTGATATTACTAAAACCGGACGCCACATGTGGGTTGAAATCTATTTTGAAGTTGCCGAGGATTCCCTTGCATTAAGCGAGCTGAAGCGCATGACGGAAGCTGTGAACCGTGCAGTGGGTGAAATCTTTGAAAACTGCACGTGTGAGTTGCTGCCGGAGCCTTGATAACAAGGACAAATGTGTTCAAAAAGTGAAAATCACAAAAAGCGTTTATCTTTGTAGATGAACGCTTTTTGTGATTTTTAGCAAATATTATCAGATAAAAGTTGTGCACATTTTTTGCTGCGAAATGATTGACAATCTTCCGAACAATGATAAAATAATAACAAGCTTTTAGGAGGCGATACTACTTACAAAAACATATATTGGAGGTTACCATGATGAAAGGTTTTGCAATGTTAAAAATTGGCCAGACAGGCTGGGTAGAAAAAGATTTACCGGTATGCGGACCTATGGACGCTATTTGTAAGCCACTGGCACTTGCACCATGCACTTCTGACATACATACCGTTTGGGCGGGCGCAATCGGCGACCGCAAAAACATGATTCTGGGCCACGAAGCAGTGGGCGAAGTTGTAGAGGTTGGCAGCTTGGTTCGTGACTTTAAGCCGGGCGACCGTGTTCTGGTTTCTGCAATTACCCCGGACTGGAACTCGCTGGAGGCTCAGGGCGGTTATCCCATGCATTCCGGCGGAATGCTGTCCGGCTGGAAGTTTTCCAACTTTAAGGACGGCGTTTTTGCAGAATACTTCCATGTAAACGACGCAGACGGCAATCTGGCACACCTGCCGGAAGGTATGGACCTGGCAGCTGCAACAATGATTGCAGACATGGTCCCGACAGGATTCCACGGTGCAGAGCTGGCTGATATTTCCTTTGGCGATAACGTAGCAGTTATTGGTATTGGCCCGGTTGGCCTGATGAGTGTTGCTGCTTCTGCAATTCGTGGTGCAGCCGAAATCTACGCAGTAGGTTCTCGTAAAAACTGTGCCGATTTGGCATTGGAGTTTGGCGCAACCGATATCATCAATTACCGCAACGGTGACATTGTAGAGCAAATCATGGAAAAAACACATGGCCAGGGCGTAGATAAGGTTATTATGGCCGGTGGCGATAACGATACCTTTGCACAGGCTATCCGTATTTTGAAGCCGGGCGGAATTATTGGTAACGTAAACTACTTGGGCGAGGGCGAAAGCGTTGCAATTCCTCGTGTAGAGTGGGGCTGCGGTATGGGACATAAGCAGATTCGTGGCGGTTTGATGCCCGGCGGTCGTTTACGTTCTGAAAAGCTGGCCCGCCTGATTATGGCAAATCGTATCCACCCCGAAAAGCTGGTTACCCACCGCTTTACAGGACTGGAAAATGTAGAGCCTGCCCTGATGCTGATGAAGGATAAGCCCAGAGATTTGATTAAGCCGCTGGTTATTATTGAATAAAAAAAGGCCCGATGCAAGGCAACATTCGCCTTGCATCGGATTTTTTTGTGCAAAAATGATGATTTTACAAAATGCCTTGAGCCTTTTGCAATTTGTGCTATACTTAAAAATTGTAAATTATATAAAGATAGCCGTGTAAAGAGGCGCACTCTGTTGCATACAGAAAGAAAGGGGCTTTAGATGAAGAAAGACTCAAAAGAATACTTGTTTGAAAGTATGCCAATACCGCAGGCAATTGCGCAAATGTCCATCCCTATGGTGCTGAGTTCCTTGGTAATGGTGTTTTATAATCTGGCAGACACGTACTTTGTAGGTATGCTGAACGACCCTATTCAGAATGCAGCCGTAACTCTGGCATATCCGGTTTTGCTGGCATTTAATGCGGTTAACAATCTGTTCGGCGTAGGTACTTCCAGTATGATGAGCCGTGCGCTGGGTATGAAAGAGCACGATAAGGTTCGTAAAAGCTCTGCATTTGGTTTTTACGGTGCCGCAGCAAGCGGTGTACTGTTTGCGGTATTGTGTACCCTGTTTAAGGGGCCGCTGCTGCACGTTTTGGGCGCAGATGCTATGACGCTGAAGGCTACGCAGCAGTATCTGTTCTGGACGGTGAGCTGGGGTGCAGTTCCTGCTATTTTGAATGTTGTTATGGCTTACATGGTGCGTGCAGAGGGCGCTGCACTGCACGCAAGCATTGGTACGATGACCGGCTGTTTGCTGAATATCGTGCTGGACCCGTTCTTTATTATGCCTTGGGGCTTTAATATGGGAGCCGCAGGTGCAGGCTGTGCTACCTTTATTTCTAACTGTGTGGCGTGTTTGTACTACTTTATCTTGTTATATAAAAAGCGTGGTAAAACAGATGTTTGCGTAGACCCGCGCCAGATTGCTCGTGAAAAGAATATTATTTTGGGTATTTTGGGTGTTGGTATTCCGGCATCTATCCAAAATCTGCTGAACGTAACGGGTATGACCCTGCTGAACAACTTTACTGCATTTTACGGCGCAGAAGCAGTTGCCGCCATGGGTGTTTCCGGTAAGCTTACCCTTGTGCCGATGCAGGTGGTAATGGGAACCTCGCAGGGCATTATGCCACTGGTAAGTTATAACTATGCAAGCGGCAACCGTAAGCGTATGAAAAGCAGTATCCTGTTTACCGTTGGAATCATTGTGCCTGTTATGACTTTGGTTACAGTAGGCTACTACTTTGGCGCCGAGCAGTTGATTCGGCTGTTTATGGATAACCAAACCATTGTGGCATACGGCGTGCGCTTTTTGCGTGCCTCCTGTTTTGGTTTGGTGTTTATCTGTCTGGACTTTTTGGGTGTTGGTGTATTCCAGGCATTGGGCCGTGGTAAGAGCGCATTCGTCTTTGCAATTATGCGTAAAATCATTCTGGAAATTCCGGCCTTGTTCTTGTTCAATCGCCTGATGCCTCTGTATGGCTTGGCTTATGCCCAGCCTTTCGCAGAAATGGTTTTGGCAGTAGCATCTATTATCATGCTGCGCCGCATTTTTGCCGAGAAGCCTCAGCCTGTAGAATAATATAATAAAAAAGCAGCATGATAAACATGCTGCTTTTTTATTATATTGGTTGCAGTTACTTTTTCGGTGTCAGCAGGCGCCTGTCGTCCAATAAATCTAAAGTGGCAGTATCTGCGGATAAAAACAAATTCCGATATTCTGTAGGGGGCACACCAAACCGCTGTTTGAATGCTCGATAGAATGCAGAGTAGTCCGCAAAGCCTACAAGTGTACTGACGGTATCCATAGATAAGCCCTGCTGGATTAAGACTTTGGCACGGATTAAACGGATTTGCGTTACGCAGCGATAAAAACTGATGCCCAACCGTTTTTGAAAAGTTTGCCGAATTGTACTTTCACTTACTAAAAAGTAGCGGGCTGTGCGCTCCAAGGTGATTTTCTCCGATAGGTTATCTTGGATATAAGCCAGTACACGGTCTAATAGTTCGGGTGCTTCCGCTATGGGCGGTGGAACAGAAGTATCAGAGGTTGCACGGTTGAGAATAACCATAATCTGCAATGCAAAACAGCCAAGGATAATGCGCCAGCCAACAGAGTGCATCTCGTTTTCTAAAACAGAACGTTGGAATAGCTGCTCCAAAAAAGCCCACTGCGTTCCATGTGTGTGCAGCAAAAAGGGCTGGTCAGAGCAGGGCAGGGCCGTGGGGTCGGCTTTGCGTGCACGCTCCATAAACTCGTTACTAATCCAAATAACGTAACGGTGATAAGGCTGGGTAAGCTGGTCTAAGTATAACGGACTATGGGAAACTCCCGGGGGGATAAACACTAAGTCACCATCGTGGAGCTGGTAGCGTGTGCTGCCTAATAGATATTGCACGTTTGCAGCGTTGCTGCAAAATAAAATCTCGTAAAAGGCATGGCTGTGCATTTCTACAAGGTCAGATGTATAACTGATATCCTGATGGCTGTCTACGTAAAGGGAGTTCATCTCCATTTCTTGATAGATATTTCCGGATATGGTAAGGTCTTGTGCAAAGTGACGAATTATTTCTTCTTTTGTTAGACCACTTGCATAAAGATTTTGTATTTTTTCCATTATTTCGGCTATTTTCATAATAGGGTATATACCATCCTCAAATGTTTTATATGAAAATACCACATAAATGTCAGAATTGCAATCTATTTGAACATTTTTGCAATTCTTTTTGCGTTTGTGATTTGTTATCATAATGACGAGATTTGATGGGGGATACCCCGTAAAAGGTAGAACTGGAAACACAAAAGGAGATTTCTTATGGCAAGCTCGAAATTAACGATGAAGCATAAGATCGGTTATGCTTTGGGCGACATGGGCGGTTGTATGACCTTTGCTCTGATGGGCGCCTACGTAACCCGCTATTATGTTAACGTTTTGAAAATCAACCACGTTGTACTGGCAACCATGCTGTTGGTTTGGAACATTTGGGACGCTGTTAATGACCCCATGATGGGCGCATTGATGGATAAGATGTACGCAAAGCACCCCAACAAGCACGGCAAGTTCCGCCCCTGGCTGCTGCGTGCAACTCCGCTGCTGGCAATCACCTCTGTGATTTTCTGGACTGTGCCTACCTACTTTGAGGGCACTGCTATGCTGGCTGTCCTGTTCGTATGTAAGATTTTGTACGAAGGCTGCTACACCATGTTCAACATCCCCATGGGTTCTCTGTTGAGCGCTATGTCCAACACTGACGAAGAGCGTGCAGCACTGTCTTCTGCTCGTGGCTTCGGCTCCATGCTGGGCAACGTTGTTCCCTTTATTATTTTCCCCATGATTCTGCAAAAGATGGGCGATTCCAACCCCAAGGCTTACGCTATTGGCGCTGCAGTTTGTGCTGCAATCGGTGTGGTATTCTGCTTCCTGCACTATGCTTGGACTGAAGAGCGTAACGTTAGCGAGAACAACGTTGCTGCTGAAGATGTCAAGTTCACTGACATTCTGAACGTTTTCCGTGTAAACCGTGCATTCCTGGCACTGTGCCTGCACGGTATCTGCATCTGCACCATGCAGTATGTTGGCAGCACCCTGAGCACCTACATGTACTCTGACGTTTTGGGCAACATTGGCCTGATGGCAATGTCCTCTTTCGTTTCTATGCCTCTGGGCTTTATCGCTCTGCTGGCAGCACCTAAGCTGGCTAAGAAGTTTGGCCTGCAGGAGATGATTCGTTACAGCCTGTTGATTAGCAGCGCTTTGTATGTTATCCTGTTTGGTATGCACGTTACCATGCAGGTTCCCGCTTTGGTCCACATGATTTGGAGCGGCGTTGCAATGAGCATTTCCATGATTTCTGTTCAGATGCAGTGGGGCCTGATGGGCGAAGCTATCGACTACAACGAGTACCTGACCGGTAAGCGTACCGAGGGCTCTATGTATGGTGCTTTCAACCTGACCCGTCGTATCGGCCAGACTATCGGTAACTCTGCCGGTGTTTTGCTGCTGAGCGGTATCGGCTACAACGCAGCTCTGGCAACCCAGTCTGCAGGTACCATCATGGGTATCAAGGTTCTGTGCGTTCTGCTGCCTGGCATCTTCATTCTGGGCTCTTGGGCTGCATTCAAGTTCGTTTGGAACATTACCCCCGAATTGAAGGCTAAGATTGCTGCAATGAAGAACAACTAATTCTTTATAAAGCGTAACAGTATATGCGGCGCACGGCGCGGCTTGGCCGTGGTTGTGCGCCGTTTTTATGTTTACAAAAGTAGGAGGTTTTTGTTATGTCTAATGCAACTTTAACTGATGTAATCCTGACTCCCTGCGGCGAGATTCAGGGCACCACCTGCCAGTGGCCCGGCATCCGTGCCTATAAGGGTATCCGTTTTGCGACGGCAGGCCGTTGGGAGTATCCCCAGATTGTTACCAAGTGGGACGGTGTTTATGATGCTACCCAGTACGGCAACTGCAGCTTCCAGCCCCGTGCTTTCTATGATGAGGGAGAATGCTCCGGAAAGGCATTTTATTACAACGAGTTCCGCAAGGGCGAAAGCTACACCTACAGCGAGGACTGCTTGTTCCTGAACGTATTTACTCCCGCAGATGCAACACCGGAAACCAAGCTGCCCGTTATTGTGTACATTCACGGCGGCGGATTTGTCGGTGGTTGCGGTCACGAAAAGCACTTTGACGGCCCCACTTGGGCAAGCCAGGGCGTAGTTGCAGTTACCATTAACTATCGCCTGGGACCCATGGGCTTTGTCTGCCTGCCGGAGCTGAACGAGGAATCCGGCCACACCGGCAACTATGGCCTGTACGACCAGATGGTGGCTTTGCAGTGGGTGCAGGCTAACATTGCTGCATTCGGCGGCGATGCCTCCAATGTTACCGTCATGGGCCAGAGCGCCGGCGCAATGAGCGTGCAGGCTTTGTGCATGAGCCCCTTGACAGATGGCTTGTTCCACAAGGCTGTAATGAGCAGCGGTGGCGGCGTAAGTAAGATGATGAACAATGGCCAGAACCATGAAGCTCGCTACGGCTTCTGGAAGAAGGTTATGCAGGCTGCAGGCTGCGAAGATTTGGCAGCATTCCGTGCACTGGAGCCGGAAAAGCTGTTTACTGCATGGCAGAGTGCTGCTAAGGAAGATAAGAGCGCTAGGATGGCAGCTGGTCCCTGCATGGATGGTGTGTTCTTTACACAGGATAACCTGTCCGCAGCACAGGCAGGCAAGCAGAAAAATATCCCTTACATGATGGGCGCTACCAGCGAGGATATGATGCCCTTGTTTATGTTTGGTATGGCACACGACTGGTGCAAGATGCAGGATAAGCAGGGCAAGCAGCCCAGCTACTGCTGGCTTTTTGACCGTCAGCTGCCCGGCGACAAGAAGGGCGCATGGCACTCCAGCGACTTGTGGTACTGGTTTGGCACGCTGGCAAACAGCTGGCGTCCCTTTACCGAAAAGGACGCAGAGCTGAGCCGTCAGATGTCTGCATATCTGACCAACTTTGCAAAAACCGGTAACCCCAACGGTGAAGGCTTGCCTCAGTGGAACCCCACTACAAGCAAGAACAAGAAGGTTATGCGTTTGGGCGAGGGTGAAACCCGCATGGGCGGTGTGTCTAAGCTGAAGCTGGCATACACCACCTTTACCACCAAGCCTGTAGGCGAATAAAAAAGGAGCCCGATGGAATGGGAAATGAGCCATTCCGTCGGGCTTTTTGTGTAAAAGGCTTGCTATTTATAGGGTAAGGCTGTTATCCTGTATATAAACAGATTCGGCAGCAAAAGCTGTGCAGGAGGATTAAGATGAAGATTTTGGCAGTGGATTACGGCGACAGCCGCACAGGTTTAGCCATTAGCGATATGAGCGAGTTGCTGGCAACTCCTATTACACCGCAAATTGAAGAGCGCAGCATGGGCAAGGTTGCCGACAAAGTTGCAGCAGTGGCAAAAGAGCGTGGCGCACAGCTGATTGTACTGGGCCTGCCCCGTAATATGGACGGCACCGAGGGCGCACGTGCGCAGAAAAGCCGTAAGCTGGGCGGAATGATTGAGGAAAAATCCGGCTTGCAGGTCCGTATGTGGGACGAGCGCCAAACGACCATTACCGCTGCGGGTATTTTAAGCGAAACCGGTACTTTTGGTAAAAAGCGCAAAGCTGTATTGGATTCGGTTTCTGCCAGTGTTATTTTGGAAAATTATCTGTCCTGGCGTAAGCATCATCCCGGTGAACAGTAAGAATTAAAAAAGCCGCTGATTTTGCACAGTATTGTGCGTCAGCGGCTTTTTATTATTTGGGTAGAAGCGGATTAGCCACGGCTGCATTTTTCAGCATCAATTGCCAGTACAACCATAAGTGCGGGCAGAGCGTCTACAGGGTTGGGAACGTCGATTACATAAGTATCGGTCCAGTTAAAGATTTCTTTTGTAATGACAGCTACTGCTGTACCGGCAGCGTCGCAAATGGTGTAATCCCATTCGGTCCAGTCGCCGGTAATGTTCCAGCCGTTATAGTCAATATCAAAGTGAGGTTTTAGAAAAGAAAATTCCTTTGTAATGGTGCCAACTTCGTTTTCAGCTACATACAGCTTGAACTGGGGCAGAAAGGTCATAAGCTTTTGCTGTACGGTTGCAATATGGCAGCCCGAAGCGTCCAGAATATGTAAGCAATGCCCCCAGGCCAATTGTCCCTCCACTGTAAATAGGGTGGTTCCGTTTTCATCATAAATATCGTAACTGTCAAACCAGGAGAAAAGACGTTGTTTGAATAGCATACGCATAGTGGCAGATTCCCTCCTTGCACATAAATTAAAAGCTCCGCCTTTATTCTATATACGAAAAAAGGCAGAGCTTTATTGCATTGCTTATTTTTCAAAAGTAGAAATTGTTATGCCGGTGATACGGATAGGCTCTTCTAATTCGGCGCTTTGTGCAATGTCGTCCACAACGTTCATGCCATCATATACATGGCCGAAAACCGTATCGGTGTAATCCAGATACGGTGCGCCGCCTGCCTCGGCATAGGCGTCCATAACTTCCTGACGATAGCCGGCTTCCTGCATTTTTGCGGTTGTTGCTTCATCTACGCTGTCGGGCAGTGTTTGCATAAAATAGAATGCACCGTTGGCCTGTCCGCTATCGTCCACCGGTGCGCACAATGCACCGGAATAGTGATGCAGGCTGTCGGTCAGCTCCGGAGCAAAACCTGCGCCCTCCCAAATGGTGGTGGTAAAGCCGTCGTCATTGATGCCGCCTTCTACGCAGAAGCCATGCTCCAGACGGCTGAACTTTGTATTGTTATAAAATTCCTTTTCGGCTAAGCCGATAAAGTTGGCGCAAGCCTGAGGGGCTTTGTCGGGGTAAAGCACCACGCTGATTTTGCCGGCAGTTGTTTCAATTACGGCAATCGTATCGCCGTTGGTGGGGCCGGCAAATTGCAGCTCGGATGATTTAACGGCAGGGCGTTTGATTTTGTCAGCACCTGCCACAGCACTGCCGCAACCTACTAATAAAACCGCAGTAAGCATGGCTGCCAAAAAAATACGTAGTTTACGCTGCATAATTTAATACTCCCTATCATATCCTTATATTATATAGCAGGAAATTCCTGTGGGTATAACCCTGAATTAAAGATAGTATACCACATTTTTAAGTGGTATGCGATAGAGCGTTACATTTATTTTGCGCACTCAGAATGCCCTTGACGGAAGTAGAAAAAAACGATAAACTATATGCAGAAATTTGTGAAAGGGTCGCCCGTATACGGCGATATGGGAGCTTATCATGGAAGAAAATAAGAACCTGACCCCCGAAGAAGAAATGGAAGAAATGGATGCCCCTGAGCTGCTGACTTTGGACGACGGCGAAGGCAACGAAATCACTTTTGAAATCATTGCTGCGCTGGATTATAACGATGCACGTTATGTGGGCGTTGTGGAATATGTTGAGGACCCCGAGCAGATTACCGGCGATGAGCAGCTGGTTATCCTGAAGGTGGGTACCGATGAAGAAGGCGACTACTACGATGTAGTAGAGGATGACGAAGAACTGTACACTGTCGGCAAGGAGATTGAAAAGCTCCTGAAGGACGAGTACGAGATTCAAGCATAATAAAGGTCGCCTGTTACTTTTGTTAAAAGCGACCCTGCCCGGCTCGATTTGTTGCGGTTTTGTGTGGATCCTACTAATTATTTATCGGGAATCCGGAAGTCTATCGGAGAAAATGCAGACCACCCCGCCATGGGTTTACCATGGAGGTTCGATGTGGGAGCGTGATACCGATGGCAGGGTACCCACCTGTCCAGAAGGGTAGGTTTGAGTCTAGCCGCAGACGACCGGGCGGGGTCGTCTTTTTTGTTATGTGAAAAGAGGGAGTTGCTATGAAGCCCAATGATTTGACCGGTGCGGTTATCGACCGTTTCGCTTACGATACGCCGGATCAGGCACAGGCGGATTTCTATGCGCTGTGCGATTCGGACAAGCCGTTGGTAATGGTTTTCTTGCCGAACTTTGGACATCCCATCAGCCGTGTGTATTTGACCCGCTATGTGGATACCTTGTCCAAGCTGGTAAGCGGCCGCCTTGCTTGTGTAGTACGCAGCGAGCCGAATAATATTGCGGCAAAGCTGGATAGCAAATATCCCTTTTCTTTAATCTGTGATGCCGGTGGCGTATTGTACGAGTATTTTGGCGTACAAACCACTACCAGCCGCATGACTTGGTCCTTTGCGGCGCTGCGCATTTTCCGTGAGGCAAAAAAGCAGGGCTATCAGATGGATAAAAATACAGAGCAGCTGCTGCCCCTTACTCTGGTTGTAGGCCGTGGGGGCAAAATCCTGTTCTCGCATTATGGAACAAGCTTGACCGATTTGCCTGAGGATTGCAGCGCAATGGAGCACGTGTGCTCTAAGATTCTGGAAGGCCGAGCAGATGCCCGTGATGAAGAGGAAGAGGTGCAGCTGAAGGCTCAACCGATTGAAGAGGAGGAAATCCCCCAGCAGGATGCGCCTGATATGGATGCATTTGCGCATCAGGTGTTGTTCCCCGGACGTGAGGTGCCGGAGGATTCCACACAGGAATTGTCTGTATCGGAAGCAGATGCGGACTCGATGCAGCGCACACAGCCAATCGACTTGGATGGCTGGCTGCAGCAGGACAATGCCGAGGAGCCTGCGGAGGATTTTGACGAAGACTCTGACGAAGAACCTCGCTGGAACAAACTGGTAAATCTGTTTGCTGAACGAGACGAGCAGTAAATAAAGCGTTAATCGAAAAAGCAAAAAGCACTTCCGTCAGGAAGTGCTTTTGTTTATGTAAGTTACAGTAATAATAAAACGGGCGGCTATACATTTTGATAGCCGCCCGTTTTATTGCAATTTACGAGAACATCACCTGCATGGTGATTATTCCTTATTTTGAGAATCGCTGCAACTTTGGCAGTTAAATAAGCAGGGGATTGCGCACAAAGCTGCTGCACCTACTACTGTAAAAATAATACGTGCCAACAGAGATGCACTGCCGCCAAACAACCAACCTACTAAGTCAAACTGAATCAGACCGATTAAACCCCAGTTGATGCCGCCGATGATAAGCAGCGCAAGACAAACTTTATAAAGAATTTGCACAGGAAAACCTCCTTCCGTTAGGGAGAGTGTACCCATAAGGAAGGAGGTTTATACGAAGCATATAAAAGATTAGTTCTTTAATGCCTGCATAGGTGCGGGCAGGCGGCCGCCACGATTGATAAATACCTCAGGGCTGCGGGTGTTCAGGTGCATGATAGGACCGTAACCCAGCAAACCGCCAAAGTCCAGCACTTCGCCAGCCTTGCGGCCGATTGCCGGAATAACGCGCACAGCGGTGGTTTTGGTGTTTACCATGCCGATGGCAGCTTCATCTGCAATCAGGCCGCTAATCACTTCAGGCGTGGTATCGCCGGGAATAATAACCATGTCGATACCAACGCTGCAAACTGCCGTCATAGCTTCCAGCTTTTCCATAGTCAGGCAGCCGCTTTCCGCAGCACGAATCATGCCCTCGTCCTCGCTGACAGGGATAAAGGCACCGGACAGGCCGCCAACATGGTTAGAAGCCATAACGCCGCCCTTCTTGACAGCGTCATTCAGCAGGGCCAAGCAGGCAGTAGTGCCGCAGCAGCCGCACTGCTCCAGACCCATTTCCTCCAGAATGTTTGCAACGCTGTCGCCGATAGCAGGCGTAGGTGCCAGGGACAGGTCAATGATGCCGGCAGGGACACCCAGTTTTTCGCTGACCAGATTTGCAACCAACTGGCCCAGACGGGTAATCTTGAAAGCGGTGCGCTTAACAAGCTCAGCCACCTGATCAACAGGAGCATCCTTAGGCAGCTTTGCCAGTGCGGCACGCACAGCGCCGGGGCCGGAAACACCAACGTGAATTTCGCAATCAGGTTCGCCGGGGCCGTGGAAAGCACCAGCCATAAACGGGTTGTCCTCAGGTGCGTTACAGAATACAACCAGCTTTGCTGCGCCAATGCACTGGCGGTCAGCGGTCAGCTCCGCAGCTTTCTTTACAGCCTGACCCATTAAACGGATTGCGTCAATATTCAGGCCGGACTTGGTGCTGCCGATATTAACCGAGCTGCAAATGATGTCGGTTTCAGCCAAAGCACGGGGGATACTTTCAATCAGGCGAATATCGCCGGCAGAAAAGCCCTTGTGGACCAGTGCAGAGTAACCGCCGATAAAGTTTACGCCAACAGCCTTGCCGGCAGCGTCCAGCGTTTTTGCAAAATCAACAGGGTCAGCGTCCGGGCATGCGCCCAGCAGCATGGCAATGGGGGTTACGCTGATGCGCTTGTTGACGATAGGAATACCATACTCACGGCTGATGGTTTCCACAACGGGCACCAGATTAGCAGCCTTGGTGGTAATTTTTTCGTAAATTTTACGGCAGGATGCCTGCGGGTCCGGGTCAATGCAATCTAAAAGGCTGATACCCATAGTAACGGTGCGAACGTCCAGATTTTCCTCTGTGAACATTTCGATTGTTTCCAGAATATCGCCGGTATTGAACATGCTCATGTTGTTGCTCCTTTATTAAATCTTGTGCATAGCATCAAAAACTTCCTGACGGGTAACAACAATCTGCATACCCATCTCCTGACCCAGGTCAGCAAACTTCTGGTGCATTTCGTCAATGCTGACTGTGCAGTGATCCAAATCCACCAACATGATCATAGCAAACATACCTTTCAAAAGGCGCTGGGTAACGTCCTCTACGTTGATGCCCAGTGCAGCACATTGGTTAGATACACGTGCGATAACGCCGATGGTATCTTTTCCGCTAACGGTGATAAATGCCTTCATAAAAAAATCCTCCCTCTGTAAGCAACTGCACTGTGTGCAGAGCGGCATATATAAAGTCTAAAGCCATTATAGCAGGAACAAAAACAGGTTGCTACCGATTTTTTGTGATTTAGTTTACTTTGCTGCTTAAATTTCCTATAATAGTAACAATCATGTAAAAATGGCAAAAAAAGAGCCTATTTATAGATTTGGTTACAGGAGATGGCGTCATGGAAAAATTACTGAAAATTTTAGAGGACAATGCACGTCTGCCACTGGAGGATATTGCGGCAATGCTGGGAAAATCCCCTGCAGAAGTATCCGCAATGATGGACCTGGCACGTGCGCAGGGCTTGATTAAGGGCTACAAAACGCTGGTCGATTGGGAAAAAGCCGGTGTAAACCGTGTGGAAGCTGTTATTGAACTGCACGTAAGCCCGAAAAAGTCTCGTGGTTTTGACGACATTGCAACAACGATTGCCAGCTTTGATGAAGTGGAGAGCGTTTTGCTGATGAGCGGCGGCTACGATTTGCAGCTGACCATTAAGGGAAAAACCTTCCAGGAGATTGCTTTGTTTGTAGCAAAGCGCTTGAGCCCGCTGGACGATGTTTTGTCTACGGCAACACATTTTGTGCTGCGCACTTATAAGCGTGAGGGCAAACTGTTCCAAAGCGAAGAGATTGATGAAAGAGAGTTGACCGTACTGTGATAGATTACGATCGTCTGCTTTCGCCCCGTGCGGTGGCGATGCGTCCGTCCGGAATTCGTAAATTTTTTGACCTTGCAGCCGAAATGTCGGACTGTATCAGTTTGGGCGTAGGTGAGCCGGATTTCAAAACCCCTTGGGCTGTGCGTGATGCCGGCATCGAAAGCTTAGAGCTTGGCCGCACCCGCTACACGGCAAATGCGGGCTTAAAGGAGCTGCGTATCCAAATCAGCCGCTATTTAGAGCGACGCATGGATTTGCGGTACGACCCGATGCGTCAGATTCTGGTAACAGTAGGCGGCAGCGAGGCTATTGATTTGTGTGTGCGTGCTCTGGTTTCTCCGGGGGATGAGGTGATTATTCCGGAGCCCAGCTTTGTTTGCTACGACCCCATTACTACCTTGACCGGCGGCACGGTTGTGCCGGTGCCCTGCAAGCAGGAGGATGACTTCCGCTTGAAGGCGGCAGACCTAAAGGCTGCGATTACCCCCAAAACAAAGCTGCTGATTTTGCCGTTCCCCAATAACCCGACCGGTGCTATTTTGGAAAAGCAGGACCTGGAAGAAATTGCCGAGGTGCTGCGTGGTACCGACATCATGGTGTTAAGCGATGAAATCTATGCGGAGCTGACCTATGGCACTGAAAAGCATATTTCGATTGCAACAATCCCCGGTATGGCAGAGCGTACCATTTTGGTAAATGGT
>RCNH01000421.1_pt1 | contig 17972 bp, 14 predicted proteins | sample 2041161 | NCBI WGS metagenome assembly RCNH01 (sample SAMN09708215, study PRJNA481090) | Feces metagenome, whole genome shotgun sequencing project. | biome: feces | host: Leptonychotes weddellii | place: Antarctica: Sion Island | collected 2010-03-01 | reverse complement strand
GGAGAACTTAACGCCCTCCGCAGCAGATACCCACTCTACCCGGGTTCTTCCCTCCTCTACGCCGATGTAATCCAGCATGGAAAACAGCAGTGTCATACGGCGGCGGGCGTAGTAGTTGCCGGTGGAGTAATGGCAGTCACCGGGATGACAGCCGCAGATGATCACACCGTCAGCGCCTTTTTCAAAGGCCCGCAGAATAAACATAGGGTTTACACGGCAGGAACAAGGCACACGGATGATCTTTACATCCGCCGGATAGCTCATACGGGTAGATCCGGCCAGATCGGCACCTGCGTAGCTGCACCAGTTGCAGCAGAACGCCACAATTTTGGGGCGGAATTCTTCATTCTGATTTACCGACATATGGCATCTACCTCCGCAATAATTTGTCTGTTAGAGAAGCCCTGCAGGTCCATAGCGCCGGAAGGACAGGTTACGGTACAGGCGCCGCAGCCCTGACACAGAGCGTTATTGACCACCGCAATGCGTCTTGTCTCACGGATACCGTGGTCATTGACCTCACGATCCTCATAGGAGATAGCGCCGTAGGGACATACACTGGCGCACTGAGAGCAGCCGTTGCACCGCAGCTCATCTGACTTCGCCGTACAGGGATTGGTTTTGAGGGAGTCCTTGGCAAGCAGGCCGATGACCTTGACGGCGGCGGCACCTGCCTGGGCCACGGTCTCCGGGATATCCTTGGGGCCCTGGCACACGCCGGACAGGAACACGCCTGCTGTGGGAGATTCCACGGGGCGCAGCTTGGGGTGAGCCTCCGTAAGGAAATTATTGGTATCGATAGAGGCGGTGAGCATGGTTGCGATCTTCCGCACATCGGGGTTCGGCTCGATGGCGGTAGCCAGCACCACCATATCCGCTTTCTTTAAAATCTGCTTGTTGTCCAGCAGGTCAACGCCGTGAACCAGCAGACTGCCGTCGGGCTGGGGCGCTACCTTGCCCACCTGACCTTTAATATAATTGACACCGTATTCCTCCACCGCACGGCGGTAAAACTCATCGAAGTTCTTGCCGGGGGTACGGACATCGATATAGAACACCGTCACATTTACATCGGGATACTTATCCCGGATGAGCATGGCATGCTTTGCGGTGTACATACAGCAGATCTTGGAGCAGTAGGGCTTGCCCCGGTCATCGGAACAGCGGCTGCCTACGCACTGGATGAACACGATCTCCTTGGGAGCCTTGCCGTCGGACAGGCGCTCCAGGTGGCCGTGGGTGGGGCCTGCCGCATTCATGACACGCTCCAGCTCCAGAGAGGTGATGACATCCTTGCTCTCGCCGTAGGCATACTCGCCGTACCGATCCAGCTTAATGGTGTCAAAGCCCGTAGCCACCACGATTGCGCCGTAGTTTTCGGTGACGATCTCATCCTGCTGGTCATACTCGATGGCACCAGCCTGACATACCTTGGCGCAGACACCGCATTTTCCGGTTTTAAACTTGATACAGCTCTCTGTATCGATGACCGGCACATTGGGGATGGCCTGGACAAAGGGGGTGTAGATCGCCGTCCGGGTGCTGAGGCCTCTGTTAAATTCACTGAGGGGCTTCTTGGAGGGACATTTCTCCTGACAGATACCGCAGCCGGTACACTTATCGGCATCCACGAAGCGTGCCTTTTTGCGGATATCCACCGTGAAATTACCCACGAAGCCGGAGACTTTCTCTACCTCAGAATATGTATAGATGTTGATATTTTCATGGGCTGCCGCATCCACCATCTTGGGGGTGAGGATACAGGCCGCACAGTCAAGGGTCGGGAAAGTCTTATCCAGCTGGGACATTCTGCCGCCGATGGAGGGGGTCTTCTCCACAATATCCACCGGGTAGCCTGCATCGGCAATATCGAGAGCCGTCTGGATACCGGCAATACCGCCGCCGATCACCAGAGCCCGCTTTGTGACCTTGCTGGTACCGGCCTGCAGGGGTGCGTTCAGATGCACCTTGGCAATGGCAGCCCGCATCAGAATCACTGCCTTTTCCGTGGCCTCAGTCATGTCCTTGTGGATCCAGGAGCACTGCTCACGGATGTTGGCGATCTCCACCATATAGGGGTTTACGCCGTTTTTCTCAGCAGCCTTTCGGAAGGTAGCCTCGTGCATACGGGGCGAGCAGGAACATACGACGATACCGGTGAGGTTATGCTCCTTAATGGCTGCGGCGATCCGGGACTGTCCGGCCTCACTGCACATATAAGGATAATCTTCCGCATGGACGACACCCGGCTCCTTCTTTGCCAGCTGAGCCACCTTGGCAACATCCACGGTTCCGGCAATATTACTGCCGCAGTGGCAGACAAATACACCAATTCTCTGCATTTTCTCTTACCTCCGATACTTTCTGAAGGCACTGACCAGCAACTGCTGGGGTGTGTCCTCATCCAACAGCTCCGGGATCTGATCTGCCAGGAGATGGTTGGCGCCTCTCTGGCGAATGACCACCTGCCGTGCCGCATCCACCAGCTTTCCGGGCTTTACATCTCTGGGACATCGCTCAACACAGGCAAAGCAGCTGAGACATTTGTAGAGGGACTTGCTCTCTGCTAGCGCTTCGGCCTCGCCGTTTATCACATAGGAGGCGAACTGGTGGGGCTTGATATCCATTTCGTCATAGGAAGGACATGATGCGCTGCACTTGCCGCACTTCATGCACTTGTAGGGATCGGCGCCGCTGATCTCTTTGATCAGCTCGATCTGTTTTTTCATTCTGCGTCCTCCTTTATCCCGAGAGCCTCCGCAAGCAGCTCCGTAAAGTACACCACAGGTACACCGGTCTTCCCCAGGTTGTACTTACATAGAGGACATGCGGTCACAAGACATTCTGCGCCGAAGCCGGTGGCAGAGTCTGCGATCCGGCTGCACATGTTGCCGGACATCTCCTTCTGCTCCAGGGAGATGTAGCCGCCGCAGCACTCATTGCGGTAGGGGTACATCACCGGCTGGGCGCCCAGCGCCCGGATAAAGTCCTCCAGGATCCTGGGGTTTTCCGGATCGTCGAAGGCCATGATCTTGCTGGGCCGCAGCAGAAGACATCCGTAGTAGGCACCGATTTTCCGTCCGGTGAGAGGTTTCACAACTTTCTTTTTCAGTGTGTCAAAGCCCACCACATCCCGGAGCACTTCCAGATAGTGGAGCACCTTTGTCTCACCCAGATAGGGGGTCTCCAGCTTCATGTAGTTGTTGGCCCGGGTCTGAATATCGGGTACATTCTGCATGTCATCATTCACACGCTTCAGCACATGATAGCAGGCAGAACATACTGCAACCAAATCCTGGTCTTTCTCTCTGGCATCGCTGAGAGCACGAACCGAGGACAGCTTCGTGGCGATTTCGTCCGACCCCAGGGGGTAGACACCGCCACAACATTGCCAATTTTCCAGTTCCTCCAGGGAGAAACCCAGAACTTCGGCACACTGCCGTGCGTAACGATCCAGATCTTTTGCCTTGTTACGCAGCGTACAGCCGGGATAGTAGCTGAATTTCATTGTCGTCACCTCATGTTTCTTACTTTGTAGTTGCTTGATAAAAAGATATCGATATTTTTGTTTCGATATAATATTATAGATATATAGTCATCGAAAGTCAATGCGCCGAAGCTACAATAACGTGTGCCATCTTCCAAAATGAACCTGTAGATTTTGTGCGCTTTTCCCAAAATCTCACGGACAACCCCCTGCCGAAGGCAAATCTCCCCTCCTCTCTGCCGGCTTGTATACCAAAAACGGGCACAGCTTTTGCGCTGTGTCCGATTGGTTACAACTATAAACAGGCCATAATATCCCCAAACTCCGCCACACTGGAGATGCCGCCGGGGCGGGTGGTGGAGAGTCCCGCAGATACGCAGGCAAAGCGCACTGCCTTCCGAAGCTCCTGCTCTGTCAGTTCTTCCGGAGCCTTGCCCAGCTGCATCAGCTGCCACAGGGCACTGCCGCCGAAAATATCCCCGGCGCCGGTGGTGTCCACCACAGAAATGCCAGTAAGACCGGGGACCATTCCGGATGCGGCTCTGTTTGCAAAATAACAGCCCTCCGGGCCGCAGGTCACAAATACCAGCTTCACATCGAAATGGCTCAAAATATGGGCCGCTCCCTCTTCTACACCCAGGCCGAAAAGGAATTCCACCTCCTCGTCACTGATTTTCACCACATCTGCCCTGGAAAGGCCCCAGAGCATCTGCTCTCTGGCCTGCTCCAGATCCTTCCACAGGGGTTTTCTCAGATTGGGATCAAAGGTGATGCGCTTCCCCTTCTTTTTGGCATACTCCACCGCATAGCAGGTTGCGGAGCGGGCAGGCTCATCCGTGAGGGACAGGGTGCCGAAGTGAAACACCTTGGCCTCGTCGATCAGGGACAGCTCCAGCTCGTCTTTGCGCAGACTGGTGTCCGCCCCGGGCTTCCGGGCAAAGGAGAACTCCCGGTTGCCTGTCTCATCCAGGGTCACAAAGGCCAGTGTGGTAAACACATCCTCGTCCACCACAAGCCCCTTTGTCTCCACGCCGATCTTCTCCAGAGTTGCCACCAGGCGCTTGCCCAGAGCATCGCCGCCCACCTTGCCGATCATTGCGGTTTTGGCACCGAATTTACTGAGAGCCGCCAGAAAATTGGCAGGAGCGCCGCCGGGATGGGCCGCCATGGTGGGATAGCCCTCGCCGTCCACGCTGACGCAGGTAAAGTCGATCAGCAGTTCCCCCAGTGCAACAACATCGATCATGTGTTTTCTCCTTTCAGTCTATGGCAATGGACCATGCGGTATGGAAAATTTTCTCAGGCTCCAGCATCATAAGGTCACTTTTACAGGTGATCTCCTCCACAATATCCTGCCGGGCAGGCAGGGACATCCAAGGCTCAATGCACACATAGGGTGCCTCCGTTTTGGGCGCATGCCACAGCCCCAGATAGGGCATATCCGGGTAGGAAAGAGTGATGGCTCTGTGGGACACCCGGGAGGACAGGGTCACCTGCCGTGCCATGTTCTTTAGGATAATGGCATCGGTATCAAACAGGCTGTGGTCCAGAGGGATTTTTCTGCCCTCAACCAGGGGATAGGCCGTATCCGGTCCCCCCAAGAACAGTGCGGGACTGAAGCCCACCCGGTCGGGCTGGCAGGTCTGGCTGAACTCCAGGCAGTAATCCTCGAACCGCTCCCCCTCCTCCAGGGGAACACGGAATCCGGGGTGCGCACCCAGGCCGAAGGGCATGGTCTCCCGGCTCAGATTCTCCACACTGTAGGAAATGGCGATTTTGTTTTTCTCCAGGGCATAGCCCACCCGGAAGCAGAAGTCAAAGGGATACTGCTCTTTTGTAGAAGCATCGCTCACCAGCTCCAGCACAAGCCCTGTTTCACTCTGCTCTGCCGTCCGGAATTCACAGCTTTTGGCAAAGCCATGAAGTCCCATGGGGTATTTTCTCCCCTTTAGGCTGTAGCTATCCTCCGTCTGGCGGCCCACCAGGGGAAACAGCACCGGAGCCCGGTTTTTCCAGTACCGGGGGTCTCCCTGCCACAGATACTCCACCCCGTCGGAAGACCGGATGTGCATCATCTGGGCGCCCAGTGTATCCACGGTCAGCTGCAAATATGTATTTTCTATTGTCATCAGCATTCAATCACCTCATCCGACTACGGAGGCCATATCATCGGTGCGCAGGAGCTGTGAGGGGCAGGCGATACGCTGCGGCGGCCTGTGTCTGGGATCCCAAGGCGCATCTTTCTTCGGCATATTTCCCTACAGGCGACGGATATTGGCCCGCGTTTTCATCTATTCTATAACAAAATTTTCCATATTGCAACCAAGAACCTGTTTTCCCCCCGGTCAAATTACAGCGCTTTGTCCCCTGCCCCATGGATGCGGGCGCAGAAAAATCACCCTCCGCATAGAGCAGAGGGTGATTCCAGCTTGTTAGGAACCCTGTCATTCTGAGGAGCAAAGCGACGAAGAATCTTTCCATAAAGCTCCTTCGCTGGCGCTTAGGATGACAGCGTGACTTTGGGGCTGTTTTCTTACGGGAAAGAATGTATGTTCCATAAACGGAAATCGCCCTCTGCAAACATGCAGTGGGCGATTTTCTCATTTTATTACTGACGGAACCGCTGAATGTAGGTTCGGATATCCGATACGCCCCCATAGACATGGGCGTTACAGTCCCCAACCACCACAAGGGAGGGGGCGCTGTGCAGCTGATACTTGCGGGCAAGCTCCATATTCTCCTCCACATCCACGATCTCATAGGGGATCCCGGCCTTGTCCAGCTGGGGCTTGATGGCACGGCAGTTGGGACAGGTCTTTGTGACAAACAGGAGGTTTCTGGACAGCCCCTGCACAGGGGCCTGCACCGGCTTTTGCACCTGCTCTCTCCTCTCCGGCAGGGATGCACTCCGGGGCAGATAGGTCTTCCGATCCTTAAACTCCTGGGCTTTGCCGTCATTCCAGTTCTGCACGGGACGGTAGTAGCCGGTGATCCGGCTGTAGACCTCGGTTTTCTTTCCGCAGTGGGGGCAGGTGTACTGCTCGCCGCTGAGATAGCCATGGTCTACGCACACAGAGTAGGTGGGAGACAGGGTATAATAGGGCAGCTCATAATTTTCCGCAATTTTCCGCACCAGGGCCGCAGCTGCCCTCCAGTCCGGCAGCTTCTCCCCCAGGAAGGTGTGGAAAACCGTGCCGCTGGTGTACAGGGGCTGGAGCTTATCCTGAATATCCAGGGCCTCGAACACGTCCTCCGTGTAGCCCACAGGCAGGTGGGAGGAGTTCGTATAGTAGGGCGCAGCGCCCTCGTGGGCGGTGATGATATCCGGGTAGTGGTTTTTATCGTGCTTGGCAAGGCGGTAGGAGGTGGACTCCGCCGGAGTGGCCTCCAGATTGTACAGATCCCCGTACTGCTCCTGATAGTCGGACAGACGGCTGCGCATATGGTTTAAGACCTTCACCGCAAAGTCCTGGGTCTGCTTGTGGGTCAGATCCAGCCGGAGCCATTTGGCATTCAGCCCCGCCTCGTTCATGCCCACAAGACCGATGGTGGAGAAGTGGTTGTCGAAGCTGCCCAGATACCGCTTGGTGTAGGGGTACAGCCCCTCCTCCAGCAGCTTACCTACGGTGGTGCGCTTGATTTTGAGGCTTCGGGCCGCAATGTCCATCATCCGGTCAAGGCGGTGGAAGAAATCCTCCTCATCCCTGGCAAGGTAGGCGATCCGGGGCAGGTTGATGGTGACAACACCGATGGAGCCGGTGGACTCTCCGCTGCCGAAGAAGCCGCCGCTCTTTTTCCGCAGCTCCCGCAGATCCAGCCGCAGACGGCAGCACATGCTGCGCACGTCGGAGGGCTCCATGTCGGAGTTAATGTAGTTGGAGAAATAGGGTGTGCCGTACTTGGAGGTCATCTCAAACAGCAGCTTATTATTCTCCGTATCGCTCCAGTCAAAGTCCCGGGTGATGGAGTAGGTGGGAATGGGGTACTGGAAGCCTCTGCCGTTGGCATCCCCCTCGATCATAACCTCGATAAAGGCCCGGTTCACCATATCCATTTCCCGCTTGCAGTCCCCATAGGTGAAGTTCTGGGGCCTGCCCCCTACGATGCAGGGCTGGTCTGCCAGGTCGGCAGGCACCGTCCAGTCCAGGGTGATATTGGAAAAGGGCGCCTGGGTACCCCAGCGGCTGGGGGTGTTGACCCCGTAGATGAAGCTCTCAATGCAGTGCTTTACCTCCGTATAGCTGAGGTTATCGGTGCGCACAAAGGGCGCAAGGTAGGTATCGAAGCTGGAAAAGGCCTGTGCGCCTGCCCACTCATTTTGCATGATGCCCAAGAAGTTTACCATCTGATTGCAGAGGGTGGCCAGATGCTTTGCAGGTGCGGAGGTGATCTTTCCCACCACGCCCCCCAGCCCCTCCTGGATCAGCTGCTTGAGGCTCCATCCGGCGCAGTAGCCCGTGAGCATGGACAGGTCATGGATGTGGATATCCGCATTTCTGTGGGCCTGGGCGATCTCCTCGTCATAGATTTCGCTGAGCCAGTAGTTGGCGGTAATGGCGCCGGAATTGGAAAGAATCAGGCCACCTACGGAATAGGTGACCGTGGAATTCTCTTTCACACGCCAGTCGGACACCTTGAGGTATCCGTCCACCAGTCCCTTGTAGTCGAGAATGGTGGAGCTCATGGAGCGCAGCTTCTCCCGGTTCTTCCGGTACAGGATGTAGGCCTTGGCCACTTTCTCGTAGCCCGCTCTCTGAAGCACCGCCTCCACACTGTCCTGAATGGCCTCCACCTGGATGGCATCGTCCTCTATTTTGTCGGCGTAGTCCGCAGTGACCTGCAAGGACAGCAGATGGATAATATCCGGATTGTGCGGAATGCCGGTGGCATCAAAGGCCTTGGTAATGGCATTTGCAATCCGGGTGATATTGAAATCCACGGCCTTGCCGTCTCTTTTGATAACCTTATACATTGCGATACGCTCCTTTTACATGCCCCGAATACGGGTGTTTGGTATATTCCTCAGCACTGCCTCACGCAGAGCCTGTATCTCCTGCGCACTCAGAGGGGAGATCCCCTGCCCTACCAGATCTCCGGAGTCCACAAAGGGCTGCAGAAAGTACTGCTCTGCCCCCTGAAGCCAGAAGCCGATCTGCTCCATGGCCTCCGGGTCATGGAAGGGCTTGCACACCGTGGTTCTAAACTCATACGCTGTATCTCCTGCCATCAGACAAGCGGCACTTTTTTTCACGGCATCCACCACGTCCGGGCCGCCGCAGGTCTGCCTGTAGCGCCGGGGACAGTTTTTGATATCCATGGCAACATACGAAAGCTGCCCCTGCTCCAGCAGGCGCTCCAGCATGGAAGGGTTCGTGCCGTTGGTATCCAGTTTTACCAGAAACCCCAGCTGCCAGATGTCCCGGATCAGCTCCGGCAGATCTCCGTACAGGGTGGGCTCTCCTCCTGTGATGCAGACCCCGTCCAGCTTTCCCCTCCGGGTTTCCAGGAAGGTCAGCAGCGCCTCCCGGGACACTTCCTCCGTTCCGATCCGCTCCGGCAGCACCAGGCCTGCATTGTGACAGAAGGGACAGCGCAGGTTACAGCTCGGCAAAAACACGGTGCAGGCGATCTTTCCGGGATAATCCAGAAGTGTGGTTTTTTGAAGGGCTCCGATCCGCATTTTTCTCTCCTCCCACTGCGTTCTGGATCTCAGTATAGCGCTTTCCCATTGGAAAGTCAAGAGGAGTAACACAAGATATAGTATGTGTACACTTTACATAATCACAATATATAGATTCTCTGTCTTTAAACTGCGGTCAGAAACTGCCCGGTGTAGTTTGCCGCAGATACACTCCTTGGCTGCTCCCCACCCCTCTGCCACGGGGATTTTCGGCAAAAAAGCTGCTGCCCTCAGGCCAAAGAACCTAAAGGCAGCAGGAGTTATTCCATTTTCTGCATCCGGTATCCCACACCGATGTGGGTCTGGATATACTGGGGAGAATTGGGGCCGCTCTGGAGCTTTTTTCGCAGGGTCGCCATGAACACCCGGAGGGATGCCACGTCATTTTCCCAGCTGCTGCCCCACACGCTCTGGGTGATAAATTTATGGGTCAGCACCTTTCCCATATTCCTTGCCAGCAGGCACAGGAGCTTATACTCAATGGGGGTAAGGTGCAGCTCCTCCTGGCCCAGGAAGGCACAGCCTGCCACGTAATCGATCCGCAGCTGTCCGTTCACAAACACCGGAGAGGGCGGCTGATTGTTCTGGATCAGATTCAGTCTGCGCTGGGTGGCCCGCAGTCGTGCCAGCAGCTCCTCCACAGAAAAGGGCTTTGTGAGGTAATCGTCCGCACCGGCATCCAGAGCATCGATTTTATCGCTCTCCTCGCTTCTGGCACTGATGACGATAATGGGCACATAGGACCAGCTCCGGATCCTCTTGATCACTTCCACCCCGTCCATGTCCGGCAGTCCCAGATCCAGCAGAATAATATCGGGATTGTGGGAGGCCGCCTCCATGACTGCCGTCTCCCCATTCACCGCTGCCACAAAATGGTAGTCGTGGGCCTTCAATGTGGTGGTAATCAGATTGCGCACAGGCGTATCGTCCTCCACCACCAGCACCTGAATTTTACTCATGTAACGTAACCTCCTCAAGGGGAAGTGTCAGCTCAAACACACTTCCCTGCGGTACATTGTCCGAAACCCCGATGGTACCCCCATGGGCCTCTACAATGGCTTTGCACAAGTACAGCCCCAGTCCCAAACTGCGGCGGTTGTCTGCGATTTTGTTGGAACCGCAGTAGAATTTGTCAAAAATCTTCTCCTTATCCTCCGGAGAAATTCCCTTTCCCGTGTCCGAGATCCGGATGCGGGCCATATTCCCCTGCCGTGCCGTCGTCACCACAATGGACGATCCGGGGGACGTATACTTCACCGCATTGTCCATAATGTTCACAATGACCTGCACCATCAGCCGTGCATCGGCCTTTACGAACAGGAATTCCCCGTCGGAGGCCGTGGAGATCCGGTGGGACTTTCCCTGCCGTGCGATGTGGTGCACCGCCTCCTCCACGATATCATCCAGAAGCTCCGCCGAGACCCGCAGGGTCATCCGCCCCTCCTCGATCCGGGTGGCAGACAGCAGGTTTTCCACCAGGTTTATGAGCCACATGGAGTCGTCGTAAATATCCGAGTAAAGCCGCAGCTTTGTCTCCTCATCAAAGCTGGCACCGTTGCTTAAAAGGTTACTGGCATTGCCGGAAATGGTGGTAAGAGGCGTGCGCAGATCATGGGAGATGGTTCGCAGCAGATTGGCCCGGAGCTGCTCGCTCTCTGCCAGGATGGCCGCCGCCTCCTTCTCCCGGGCGTTCTTTTCGTTTTCCAGCGCCAGGGCGCACTCACCCAGAATGGACAAAAGCATCCCATACTCTGAGGCATCCAGCGGCTCCTGGGCCGCTTCAATGCCCACAACACCATAGACATGGGCATCCACCCGGAGCGCCAGATAGAAATATCTGGCCTTGGACAGGGTATCCGTAGTGGCACCTGCCGCATGGTTGTTCTGCAGCACCCACAGCACCGTCTCCCGCTCCTGCTCCAGATCGTAGTCCGCCCCGGAGGCCTTGTCCACCGGAAACAGCCGAGGCTCCGACAGGGTCCCGTCCAGATTCTCGAAAATAACGATATTCCGCTCCAGCAGCTTTCCGATCTGGTTTGCCGCCGCAGTGAAAATCTCATTCTTATTTTGTATCTTGGAGAGCATCCGGTCTGTGTCAAACAGGATTTTTGTACGCCTTGCGATCTTGGCGGACTGCCCCGCCTGCTCTTTGTAGGAGCTGGCCAGGGTGCCTGTGATGTAGGCGGTCAAAAACATGATGAGAAAGGTGATGGGATATCCCGTTCCATAGGTGATGAAGGAGGCTCTGGGGGAGGTAAAGAGAAAATTAAAGATCACCACACTGGCAACCGAGGACACCAGACTGTAGATCCGCTGGGAGGTGGCAATGGAGGTCAGAAGCACCCCCAGAATATAGACCATGATCACATTGGCCTCTGTAAATCCCCACCAGTCAAAGAGAAAGCCCAGTGCGGTTGCACAGGCCAGAATCCCTGCGCTGATGGCCGTATTGCGGAGAACTTCCCCTTTTTTCCGCCCTTGGACGGTTTTCATCCGGTACATGGGATCTGCACTGTGATCCGGTATGATGTGGATATCGATTTCCGGCACATAGGCAAGCAGCTGCTCTGTGAGGGTGGCCTTTCCCAGCCGGTGCCGTTTTGTAAGGGCGCTGCGGCCCAGCACGATCTTCGTAATGCCGGAGAGCCGTGCAAATTCTGCGATCTGGTAGGGTACATCCTCCCCGTAGACCATCTCAATATTGGCTCCCAGCTCCTCTGCCAGCTTCCGGTTGGCCTGCAGGCGCTCCCGTTCCCGGGCAGGTGCCGCCGCAAAATCCGGGGTCTCAACGAAGAGGGCTGTAAACTGGCTGTTAAAGGCACGGGCCATCCGGGCCGCCGTGCGGATGATTTTCCCGTTGGAGGGGGCCGGAGAGAGACAGGCCAGAATGTGCTCGTCCGTATGGAATTTTTCCGCCTGCTGCAACCGGGCAGAGAGGCGCTTGACCCGGTCGGCACAGCGCCGCAGGGCGATCTCCCGGAGGGCCGTCAGATGGGCAATGGTGATCTGTCCGGAAAAGAGCCCCTGCTCCTGAATCCTGTCCAGCAGCTCCTCCGGCTCGATATCAATGAGCTCCACTTGATCCGCCTGATCGAACACGGAATCGGGAATCCGCTCCCAGGCCGCAATGCCCGTAATGGAGGCGACCGTATCCCGCAGGCTCTCAATGTTGCTTACATTGACCGTGGTATACACATCGATCCCGGCCTTCAGCAGCTCCTCGATATCCCCATACCGCTTGCGATGGCGGCAGCTTTTGCCGTTGGTATGGGCCAGCTCATCTACGATGATCAGCTCCGGCTTTTGGGCCAGGGCCTGCTCCAGATCCAGCTCCGGCGTTCCCTCCACCAGAACCGGGGGTAAAAAGGGCAGCCCCTCCATAACCTCCAGATTTTTTTGGGTGTTATGAGGGGCAATGTAACCGACTAAAACCGTTACGCCGTGGTCTTTCGCCGCCTGGGCGGCCCGCAGCATCACCTGGGTTTTGCCGCTGCCCTCGGCATAACTGAAAAACAGCTTCAGTTTTCCTCTGGAATTCCCTTTCAACGGACTTCACCTCCCTGTTTTGTATCAATTCTAGCACATAAGGGCCGAACTTGCCACAGGAAAGTCTGAGAGGAAACGATACTGCTTAAATATGGAAGCACTTATGGACGGCCTTCTGACCGCCCAGCACCAGAATGGACTCATTGCTCTGGAGCATGGTATCGGGGGCCACATTCAGATTGAGCTTGCCGTTTTCCCGGATGCCCAGAATGTTGATGCCGAACTTGCGCCGGATATCCAGCTGCACAATGGTCTTGCCCCACCAGTTCTCCGGGATCGCCAGCTCAAAGATGGAGTTATCCCCGTCCAGCTCGATGTAGTCGAGAATATGCTCGGAGGTGCAGCGGATCGCCGTCCAGGCTGCCAGCTGCTTCTCCGGATAAACCACCTCGTCCGCACCGTTGCGCAGCAAAAACTTCTCCTGCACGCCGGTAGCGGCTCTTGCCACCACCTTCTTGGCGCCCAGCTCCTTTAGCAGCGAGGCTGTCTCCAGAGAGTTCTGGAAATTGTCACCGATAGCCACAATACAGGTGTCAAAATTACGGATTCCCAGGGTTTTCAAAAACTCCTCGCTGGTACTGTCGCCGATCTGGGCATTGGTCACAAAGGGCAGCGCCGCATTGACACGCTCCTCGTCGCTGTCTACCGCCATCACCTCATGATTGAGGTCATTGAGTTTCATGGCTACATGTCTTCCGAATCTGCCAAGTCCAATCAACAATATCGATTTCATTTTTTCTTCTCCTTATCCAACCGTCAGTTTTTCCTGCGGCAGTCTTGCAGTATTGCTCTGTTTGCCGGATATTGTGGCAAAAATCAGGGTGAGGCCTCCCACACGGCCCAGATACATTAGGATAACCAAAATACACTTGGACACCATGCCCAGCTCCGGGGTGATGCCCAGGGTCAGACCCACCGTACCCACCGCAGAGGCGGTCTCAAACAGGCAGGTGAGCAGAGGCAGTCCCTCCACGGCGCTGATGATAAAGCCGCCCGTGAGGAACAGCACCACATACATCATCATGATGGTAGCGGCGCTGCGGATGGTTTCGCTGTCGATCCTCCGTCCGAAGAAATGGGTGTGCTCCTTGCGCCGGAAAACAGATATAGCCGTAGAGAGCATCACCGCCAGGGTGGTGGTCTTCATACCACCGGCTGTGGATCCGGGGGAGCCGCCGATCACCATGAGGATAATCATAATGGCGATGCCCACTTCACTGATAAGGGTCAGATCCACCGTATTAAAGCCCGCTGTTCTGGGGGTGACCGACTGGAACAGGGAGCTGTAGATCCGCTCCTCCATGGGCATATCCGCAAACTCCATAAAGAAGAAGTAAAGGGCGGGCAGCACAATGAGGATGGCGGTGGTCACCAGGATCACCTTGCTCTGCATCCGGTATCTGCGGATGTGGTATTTATGGGTCTTAATGTCGTCCCAGGTCATAAAGCCGATACCGCCGGTTACGATGAGGGTCATGATGGTAAAGTTGATCACAGGGTTGCCCATAAAATAGGTAAGGGAGGAATAGGGGGTCTTGCTGCCCATAAGGTCGAAGCCCGCATTGCAGAATGCGGAGATAGAGTGAAATACACCATACCAGATGCCCTTGCCCAGGCCGAACTCCTTGCAGAACACCGGTGCCATCAGCACCGCACCCAGCAGCTCAATGGCGATGGTTGTCCGCACAATAAAGCCGGTCAGCCGCACGATTCCGCCTACTTTGTGGGCAGAAATGGCCTCCTGCATGGTGCTGCGCTGCTTGAGGCTGATTTTTTTGCCGGAGAGGGTGGTAATTGCCAGGGCAATTGTGATAACGCCCATACCTCCGATCTGAATGAGGGTAAGGATCACCACCTGTCCGAAGGTAGACCAGTAGGTGGCTGTATCCTGGACAATGAGGCCCGTCACGCAGACGGCAGATGTAGATGTAAAGAGCGCATCCGAAAAAGACGCGCCCATGCGATCCTGTGTAGAAATGGGAAGGGTCAGCAGGACACTGCCCAGAAGGATGATGCCCAGAAACCCCAGAATAATGATTTGTGATGAAGATAATCGCTTTGCGATTTGTTTCATACCCGTACCTCCGGCCCGTGTTATCTTTTGATTATCGCATGTGTGCCATGAAAACCGTATAAATTTTCTGTCTCCGACATTAAGATTGCATTAATATTTTTCTTCTGCTCCCGGTGGTCGAAAACACAAGAAATCGTCCCTGCGCTCAAATTGGCATGCTGTTAAGATTCTTCGGTCACTCCGCTCCCTCAGAATGACATACTGCTTTGACATACAAAATCGTCTGCCGGGGGACTGCCCCGGCAGACGACTGTATCGTTACCCCTCGGCGCTTTCCAGGCCTATGCAGGGGGTTTCCGCTTCTGGACGGTTCCACAGTCCAGTTCGGTAGAAGATGATGGACAGGATCGTTGCCACGCCCCAGCCGATGGGCCAGGACATCCAGATGCCCACAGTGCCCAGCTTTGCCGCCAACACCATGGCAAGCACCACCCGGAGCACCAGATCCGTAAAGGTCGCGATCATGAATTTGCCCAGCATACCGGAGCCCCGGAGAATGCCGTCGCAGACCAGCTTTGTGGCAACCACGAAGTAGAAGGGGGCCACGATCTGCAAGAACTGGATGCCGGAGGACAGGGCCTCGCCCTGGGGATCCTCCAGGAAAATGGATACCAGAGTCTTGCCTGTGAAGAAATACAGCACCGCAAAGGGTACACACAGCATCCACACCAGCTTAAGGCCCGCTCTGCAGCCGGCCTTGATCCGATCCAGCTTTTCCGCACCCAGATTCTGGGCGGTGTAGTTGGAGATGCCGTTTCCTAAGGTGGTCAGCGAGGAGATCACCAGATTATTGAGCTTAATGGAGGCGCTGTAGCCTGCCATGACGCTGGAGCCGAAGGAGTTGATAACGCCCTGGATGATGATATTGCCCACAGAGATGAAGCTCTGCTGCAAAATACTGGGGATGGCAACCGCCGAAATTCTGCCCAGCAGATTCCAGGAGAACAGGGGCGCTTTTCCCTCGTTATGGACGGTTGTCAGTCTGCGGAACATGACCACCATGGCAAGGACACAGCTGACACCCTGGCAGATGAAGGTTGCCCATGCCACACCGGCAACGCCCATATGGAATGCGGTTACAAACAGGATATCCACGGCGATGTTTGCGGTAGAGGAGACAGCCAGGAAAATAAAGGGCGTTTTGGAGTCTCCCAGGGCCGAAAACACACCGGTTGCAATGTTATAGTAGAACACGAAGGGCAGACCCAGTACGTAGATATCCAAATACAGCTTGGAGGCCTCCATCACATTGTCCGGGGTGTTGATGAGGTGCAGCAGCTGACCGCTGAACAAAAGGCCTCCCAGCATCAGTGTGCCGCAGAGCACACCGCCTGCGATGAGGGTTGTATAGACTGCGGTTTTCAGCTCCTTGTAGCGCTTGCCGCCAAACAGCTGCGAGACGATGACAGAGCAGCCGATATTGGTGCCAAAGGCGCAGGCAATGAAAATAAGCGTGATCTCATAGCTGTTGCCCACAGCCGCCAGCGCATCCTCACCTACGAATTTTCCGGCCACCAGACTGTCGGCGATATTGTAAAGCTGCTGAAAAATGATACTGCCAAACAGCGGAAGGCAAAACTTCCAAAGCACTGTTGACGGTTTTCCAACGGTTAAATCCTTATTCATGTTTATCCCCCTCTACTTCCGCAGCAGCGGTCTGTTTTTCCGGAAAGGAAAACAGCGCTGCCGTATAACACAAAACGGCTCCCACCACATACAGCACAAACGTCCAGGGCAGCGGATCGCACAGGATCTTGCTGATGGCGCCGATTACAAAGCCGATCCCGATGGTGATGACACAGCACCGCTCCCAAAGGGCGCATGGGCTTTTATGGGTCATAAAGCGGTGCAGCAGAATTGCCACCGCCACGCACAGGCATCCGATCATACATGCTTCCAGCATTGTTTCCATGCCTTACTCCTCCAATTTCCTTTGATCTTCCCGGATACAGCCCCCGAAAATTCCAAAACGGGACATTTTTCTCCCTTATCTGGCTTTTTCGTTGACTTACACCCAGTTGCATAGTATACTCCTGTTATGGCGATATGTAAAATATATCGTTTATATCACTGTCATATCAAATTTATATAGGTTGTGCCATATGAATATTAATCTAGAGTATTATCGTGTGTTTTACTATGTGGTGAAGTATCACAATTTCACCCAGGCCGCCAATCACCTTATGAATAACCAGCCCAATGTGACCCGGATGATCCGAAATCTGGAAAACGATCTGGGCTGCCGCCTGTTTGTCCGCTCCAACCGGGGGGTCACCCTGACCCCGGAGGGCTCCGCTCTGTATACCCATGTAAAAGTGGCCATGGAGCAGCTAAACCGGGGGGAAAACGAGCTGCGGCACCTAATTGATTTGCAGCGGGGTTCCCTGTCTATCGGTGTCAGCGAGGTGGCGCTGCGGTGCTTTCTGCTGCCGGTTTTAAAGGAGTATCAGAAGCGCTACCCCTCCGTGCGGCTCAAGGTATCCAACCACTCCACCCCCCAGGCCATTGCGGCCCTCCAGTCCGGCGCTGCGGATATGGCCTTTGTGACCACCCCTCTGGGGGATCTGCGTGAGCTGAGCGTAACTCCCATCCGGGAGATCCAGGAGGTTCCCATCTGCGGCTGCGCCTTCTCCTCCATCACCCACAAGACCCTGTCCCTCTCTGAGCTTGCGGACTACCCCATTGTCTCTCTGGGAGAGCAGACCAAGACCCACCGGTTTTACTCGGATCTGTTTGATGCCCACGGGCTGACCTTCTCCCCGGACGTGGAGGCCGCCACCGCAGACCAGGTGCTGCCCATGGTCAAAAACAACCTGGGCATTGGATTTGTGCCGGAGGAGTTTATTGAGAGCGAGGAGAGCGGGGACATCTTCCGGCTGAAGCTGGACGTGACCATCCCGCCCCGATCCATCTGCTATGTGCAAAGCGCCCAGAGGCCCCTCAGCATGGCGGCAAAGGCACTGGAAAAGATGATCCTCTCGGATTTTCGGGAGAAAACCCCCTAGCCCTCTCCCCTGTCCGGGTATTGCCAAGCATAAGCCCCATAACGTCAAAAAACCAGTCACAGTGCACCTGTGCGCAATTCTGCGTACCCTCTGTCATCCTGAGCGCCAGCGAAGGATCTGAAAGAAAGATTCTTCACTTCGTTCAAAATGACATGTGGCAGGAAAAGATTCTTCGGTCGC
>RCNH01000433.1_pt1 | contig 17977 bp, 12 predicted proteins | sample 2041161 | NCBI WGS metagenome assembly RCNH01 (sample SAMN09708215, study PRJNA481090) | Feces metagenome, whole genome shotgun sequencing project. | biome: feces | host: Leptonychotes weddellii | place: Antarctica: Sion Island | collected 2010-03-01 | reverse complement strand
CCTCAAAATAGAGGTACTGTTTCTGTTCCCGTTCCTCTGCGCTGAGAAGAAAATCTCTCTGATAAGCACCACAGGGGTTATTCTGAGGTACATAGGGAGGATCATAAGGAATGGGATAGCGGACATTGGTATACTGGGACTGGTCGAAGCCGGTGTGCTGCCAGCAGGAAGGAACGGGAACGGTCTGCCAGTCCTGACGGACAGAAGGAAATTCCTCCGGCACTTCCAGATAATTCTTTCCATAAAAGAATCTCCAGTCACAGCCGGATAAAAGACGGTGTCCCTCCTCCGGCAGATACCAGCAGCGCATGGGCTCTGTTCCTACATGGAAGATATTCAGGTTTTCGTGAAACTGTTTTTGAAGTTTCATGATATAAACTCCTTTATTAAGATAGATATTTAGAGAAAAAGGCAGGAGAACGCAGTCCTCCTGCCTCATGTTTTCAGTTAAACACTTCTACAGTATCCTTTTCTTCCATCTGTTTGAAGACAGGAACCAGAATACGGGTATCAGAGTAGGCAATGAATGCAAAGCCGATCACAAGCCAGAACACCAGAGTTGCAATGAAAAGCCGGAAGGAAAAGAAAGGAATCCAGAAAAACACGGTATTCAGCACAGCCATCAGCAGGGTCCGGGGCAGCTTGACCACGGAGAGAATCAGGCTGTTGTTCAGGTGATCCCGCATGGAATTGCTGTAACGGACAATCATGGGGAACAGATAAGACATAATGCAGATCACAAAGGCCGTCAGAACGCCGATGAGAATATAGCAGATCTGAGCAATCCATCCCCGGAGATAGGTCAGCACCAGCAGAGCATTGCAGGTCATGCCGGCAAGGAAAACGACCAGCATAACCCATGCCAGGGTAGCCTGCTTGAAGTTATCCTTGAAAGCAGCAAAAAACCGTTTGATAACGGGCTGGTCATCGCTGTAGATCTGGTCCTGCACCACCTGGATCATTCCCGCAAGGGATGCACCCAGGGTGATGACCGGAATGCTGCATACGAGAAACAGTAAATTGGCCAGCATCATATTGAAGACCTTTTCCATAAAGACGAATACGGGATTCTGGAGTTTATCTATTTTTGACATTAGGTTATCCGTTCCTTTCAGACTGCGCTTGGTTTCTGAGCCAGGCATTCACCTGCTCTTGTAGCTTCTGGCGGATGGCATTCTCCCCTGCCAGAGACATATTTTTGAGGGCCAGAGCCCGATATTCCTCCGGGTCTACAGATCCCGTAAGCAGAGCATTATCATATCTGCAATAGGCTCTGGAAACCAGGGTGCTCTCCTGCTTTAAATCGTTGAGATTCGGTTCAAAGCCCAGAAGATAGGAGGGCTTGGCATTTTTGTTGTATTCTCGGTAATGATCCCACTTATTGGGGTCTTCCCCTTCCATGGTGTTCAGAATGTACCAGTTTCCCTGAGCATAGGGCACACTGCGATAGCGGTCGGAAATCATCCGAACCTGGTTTTCTTCTGAAAGCTGATAATGAACCCCTTCCACACCGAAATTCAGAAGGTTTCGCACATCGGGGTCCAGATTCACGGCTGTCAGGAAGATAACAGCCTCCTTCGGATGGGGCGTTCTTGAATTGATGGCCATAATGCCGCCACGGGCAGCGGTATTGGTAATCCATGGCGCAGAGGTTTCCACAGATACAATGGGATAGCCAAAGTCCACGGAAAAGCTCTTTTCAGCCTCAGGGCCGCCCACACCGATACGGCAGAACACCTGTTCCTGAGAAAACCGGGAGATTGCAGTGCGGACGGTGGCATCTGCATTGATATATCCCTTCTGATAGTACCTGCGAAGGGTATCCTGCAGGTGCTGCATTTCCTCTGTCTCATAGATGTTCACAACTTTGCATTCAGGGTCACCCTGCTTCACAACAAAAGGCAGATTCTCCCCTGCTACATACTCATATCCGGTTAATCCCGTCAGATTTACCCGTTCTGAGGTAAAGAGCATGGGGATAACATTCGGCTCTTTTCGGTGGATCATGGCAAGAAGAGGCTCAAGGGAATCCAGAGTTTTGTATTTCTCAGGCTGAATATTGTATTTTTCAATCAGATCCCGGCTGAACACAAACTGGACCACCGGGGCCAGCTCCTTGTTTGTAGGGACACCGAAAATTTTGCCGTTGATGGTAACCCCCTGCCAGAGCAGCGGATCTACCACATTATACAGGCTGTAGGCCTGAGAATCCAGGTAGGAATCCAGGGGCAGAAATGCATAGTTGGCGGCATTCATGGAATAGTGGCTGCCCCATGTGAACATGACATCAAATTTACTGCCGGTGTTAATCATGGCAGTAGTGGTATCACTGTACTCGTTAAAGTCCAGCATCCGATATTCCACACCAAAGCCATATCTTTGAATCATCAGCTGGTTTAAGGCGTCCGAGACCATTTCCAGATCCGGTTCTGCACGGCCAATGGAGTAATACCGCAGCACAACCTCCGGCTCCTGAGTGCTGCTTTCTTTGGAAGTTACCGCTGTACATCCGCAAAGAAGAACGGCAAGCAGCAATACGCTCAGAATTCGCTTCAAGGCTCCTCCTCCTCCGGCTTTTCCGGTTCGTCATCGATATTTCGGAGAGCTCCGGGAGACACACCAAAATAGTTCTTGAAATGAATATAAAAGTGGTTCAGCTGCATATAACCAACCATGTTGGCAATGACAGAGATTTTTTCCTGGGTGTTGAGAAGCAGACGCTTTGCTTCCAGCATCCGATAGGACATAAGATAGTCTGTAAACTTCATTCCTGTATCCTTGAGGAAAATTCTGCCGATATATTTACTGCTCATCTGAAAGCTGTCGGCAATGACAGTCAAAGTCAGAGAGCTGCGGTAGTCTGTTTTCGCTGCAAGGATAATCTTATTAGTGATTTTGCTGAGACTGCTGTAGGGTACCTTCAAAACAGGGTCAATTTCCTGTTTCTCCGGTCCATGCTCCTGGAAACTTCCCTTCAGGTCGGAGACCACAGTCCGCTCCAGAAAACGCCGCAGTTCCACCACATTTACCGGCTTTAAAAGATAATCGGAGGCACCTGCCTGCATAGATCTGCGCAGGTACTGTATATCATCAAAGCCGGACAGCATACAGAAGACGGTTTTCAGACCCAGACTTCTCAGGTGCCCTACCAGGTCATATCCCCAGTAAGAGCCCAGCTTCACATCCACCAGGGCCGCATGAGGCTGAAAGTCCACTGCCAGATTGGCAGCTTCCGCATAGGAGGTTGCAGTCATAATGGAGGTAAAACCATAGTCCGCCCAATTGAGAAGGTATTTGAGATTCTCGCAGATATCCTTCTCGTCATCCACAATCAACAGACGATACATGTATTAGCCCTCCTTTTTATAAACGATGTGTATGCAGATACCTGCAGGATCGTTATTTTCCATAGTAATGGTAAGCTCGGAGCCGTAGAAGAGACGGAGTCGGTGCAGAATATTGGTAAGACCGATGCCCTGTGGGCCGGTTTTTCCGCTTACAAGCTCTTCATTGATTTCCTGAATCCGTTCTGGCTCCAGAGATCCGATGTTATCGAAGAAACGGCCTTCGAAGCCGCCGTCAATGGCATTTAATTCCACAACAATGACCTTAATCTGATCATCCTGCTGAAAATTATGCTTGAAGAAATTTTCTACAATGGGCTGCATCCAGATCTTGGGTGTCATCATTTCTTCCAGTGCCGGGTCCACGTCAAAATAATACATGAACTGGTCGCCGTAGAGAAAAGTCATCAGATCCAGATACTGCTGTGTGATTTCCAGTTCCCGTTTCAGGGAAATCACAGGCTCCGTTTTTACAATGTTACGGTAAAGAAGTCCCAGACCGGCAGTTGCTTCTGCAACGTCCTGGGCGTTGTCCAGAACGGCACGCATTCGAATCCGTTCCAGGGTGTTGTAAAGAAAATGAGGGCTTAACTGAACACTGAGCATTTCCATTTCGGTTTTCTGCTGACTGATAGTCAGCTTATACTCCTGTTCAATCAGGCTTTTCAGATGGGCATACAGCTCGTTAAGTCCCTGGATAATGGCATCGTATTCGGGAATATATCCCGGAACCGGAAGGGGTTCAAAGTTTTCTGTTTCTGCCTTCTCCATACTGCCCAGAATGGTTGTAATATACTGATTATCTCTGGAGAATCTCTGGACAAGAACTGCGGAAATAGCACCGAAGGCCAGAATAAAACACAGAGTCATCAGGAAAAACTGGAGAAACAGCTTATAAAGAATCGTGTTTGTCCTCAGCATATAAATCACAGAAAAAGGGAGAATCTGAGAAGTATGATAAGAACAGTAAAGAGAAAGATCCCCCTCTGCGAAGCGCTTGGGGAATCCGCCGGATTCCAGCATACGCTGAATCTGGGGCGTGGTGATGTTAATGGAGCCAATGGGAATCACCCGATTGGCGAGCACCAGGCAGATGCCTCTGTCCGGAGCCGTTTTCACTGCCGGTTCCACAAATTTGGTGATATCTGCCACAATGGCGATTTTGCCCAGATATGTGGAGTCTTTATGAATGTCTTTCTGATACACGCAGCCGGAACGGCAGATTCTATCCGCCTCTTCCGTTGTAATAATCTTGTGCCTGGAGTCGCCCTGATCGTTAAACTCCAGATCCACAACATTTTGCGGTGCATAGCAGATGATATGCCGAATAGAAAAATTGCTGCGAACAACCAGTGCTTTAAAATCCTCAAGAATATTGGCTTCCGGCATCTTGGAAAGATCCAGACGCTTTGAGGTATATTCTTCGGCGGTTGCACCGAAGAACCGGAAGAAATCCTCTGAGGTGCCGGTGTTTGCATAAACCCGGGCGGCGAACTGGTCAACAGCCTTGACCAGTTCAACCGCCTTACGGTCAATGTTTTCAGATACAACGGTTGCTTCCCGGAAAAAGTTTTCCTTGGCCGTTGTGTAGAGATCCCGGCATACGAAGCCGAGAATAAGCGCAGAAAACAGCAGAGCAATCGTCAGGTAACTGCAAAATGTCCGCCGAAATGCCTCCGAACGGAGGAAGTTGCCATATTTTTTCATAACTGCCTCCGTCGGATGAAAATTTAACGAATGTCGTAGACAGACTGAATGGTCAGATTCTCCTGCAGTTCACGGGCGCTGCGCTGCGTTCTTGCGTATACCCGATAGGGCTTCCCGTCTGTCAGAGCAAAGAAGTTGTCAGAGAGGACACAGTCAAAGTCCTTAAAGTCAATGCATACGCCCTTTGCAAATACATCTGCAGATACATCGATGGCAACGCCACGGTCAGTATCCTGGCAGGTGATCTGGAAGCTGGGCTTCAGATAGCTGAAATGCTTGTTGGGAACCATCAGCTCCACCTGATTCATGATAAAGCTGCCGTCTTCATTGTAAAGATCCACAGACAGGAAGGTGTCATAGGGATCATCTACTGAGACCTCGTAGGTATACACATCTCTGGACTTGAGAGACTTGACTGCAACAGTCTGCTCCACGGTATCCAGAACGGTCAGATCAGTCTTCCGAAGGGTCAGAAGAATCCTGCCATTGAAGTCCTGCATAGTTTCGTTGGCAATGTTGACGTTCAGCTCCCCGTTTTCCAAGAACAAGCCCATGGCGACAGGTGCATAGAACTTCTTGGCTGCATAGTGCAGAGCCTTGTATCTGCCGAAGCTGTCCACGCTGGACCAGGAGGCCACGGGCCAGCAATCGTTGAACTGCCAGTACATGGAGCCCATACAGTAGGGCCTCTCCCGGCGGAAATGCTCTACACCATACTTGATGGCATCCGCCTGGAGCAGCTGAGATGCATAGACCAGCTTTTCAAAGCTGTGAGGATACATATAGTTGTCAGCCAGATATCTGAGAATCTTGCCGTTGCCGCCTCTGCACTTCTGGTGGTCTTCCATGACTCTGCTGAAGCAGTTCATGTCCTCTTCCTCTGCAAAGGTACGAATGGTCTTCATGGAGGGGAAAGCCTCGAAGCCATACTCAGAGCAGAAACGGAAGTGCTTCTGACGGTAGGTGGTGAAAGGAACACCGCCATGCCAGACTTCCCAGTAGTGGGTATCACCCTTGGCAAAGTTGCCGGGATCGTTAAATCCGCCGCCGGAGCAGGGGCTGGAGGGCCAGTAGAAGATATCGGGAGCCAGATCTTCTGCAATCTTGGGCAGAATCCGCTCGTAAAGCTCGATATAGTCTTCTTTGACCAGCTGGCTTTCGCCAATGCCCCAGGTGAGAACTGCCAGCTCCATTTCGTTGTTGCCGCAGATCAGGCCCAGGCTGGCATGGTGACGCAGACGCTTCAGGTTATCAGCAGCCTCTGCCTTGCATTCTGCCTCAAAGGTGGGAATCATCCAGACATTTGCGCAGGCAATCATGAAGTCCAGCCAGACCAGAATACCGTTTTTGTCGCAGAGCTCGAAGAAGTAGTCATCGGGATAGATACCGCCGCCCCAGACACGCAGACTGTTGAAGTTTGCATCCAGAGCCTGCTGCATCATCTCGTCCATCTTCTCATGGGTAACCCGGGTGAGCAGATTGTCCTGGGGAATATAGTTTGCACCCATGGCGAAAATCTTAACGCCGTTGATCACAAAGCAGAACTCGCTGCCCTGATTATCAGGATCAGGCTGGGTGCTGACAGTGAGGGTACGCAGACCGATTTCCTTATGGTTGGTATCCAGAACCTTGCCATTAAAGGTAAGCTCTACATCCAGGTCATAGAGAGGCTGCTCGCCATAGCCTCTGACCCACCAGAGCTTAGGATTCTCAATACGGATGGTGGCCTTTCCGTTGTGCAGCTTGACCTTCTGACCATCCATGGATGCATAGATGGTGCAGCCTGCGTTCTTTTCGGTGGTGACGGCGATATTAACATCTACCACACCATCGTGGTGAACCTGACGGACTTCCACATCGGAGATCCGATCCACATTGTAGGCTCTCAGTTCTACAGGGCGCCAGATACCGATATCGGGCAGTGCAGGGCCCCAGTCCCAGCCGGACTGATAAAGAGCCTTCCGCAGGTGTGCAGCACCGGGCAGGGTGTCCGGATCATTGGTATAGAGATAATGTCTCTGATGGCGCTCTGCAAAATACTTTGTGGGGGACTTGAAGTCCAGCCGCAGAGTGTTCTCCCCTGCCTTCAGCAGAGGCTTAACCTCATAGACATAGGTTCTGTGCATATTCTGGACAGAATCCAGAACCTGGTCGTTTAAGATGATGGTGCAGATCGTGTCCAGGCCGTAAAAGGTCAGCTCTACATGATCGTGAGAAAGGGTATTTGCATCCACGGTGAAGTGGGAGACAAAACTGCAGTCCTTGTCAGCCATGGAGGTGAGAAGCTTATCATTTCTGCCGTAAAACGGATCGGGAATCTTTTTATGATCCAGCAGAACGGAATACATGGTACAGGGAGCCTGACAGGTCAGAGCCTCAAAGCCTGGGTACTCAAAAGTCCAGTTTTGAATCTGCATAGGAACATCCTTTCTTATCAATAAGTTTTGTTCAGCCGATCCATCACTTCCTCATAGCTGTGGACGCTGGAAATGCCGCCGCTGCGGGTGGTGGACAGGCCGGCACTGGTGCAGGCGAAGCGAACAACCTCTGTAAGTTCCTTTGCATTCAGAGTTTCCGGAGCCTTGTGAAGCTGCAACAGCTTCCACACGGCACTGCCGCCGAAAATGTCACCGGCACCGGTGGTGTCAATGACTTTCAGGCCAGTCAGGCCGGGTACATGACCGCTTGCAGCTGCGTTTTTGAAGTAGCAGCCATCGGGGCCGCAGGTGACAAACACCAGCTTGACACCGAAGTTTTTCAGAATATAATCTGCACCCTCCTGAACGCCAAGACCAAAGAGGAATTCTACCTCTTCATCGCTGATCTTTACCACATCGGCCTGGGACAGACCCCAAATCAGCTGCTCTTTTGCAGTGTCCAGATCCTTCCAGAGAGGCTTGCGGAGGTTGGGATCATAGGTAATCAGCTTGCCCTTGGACTTTGCATAGGCAACAGCCTTCTGCGTGGCAGTCCGGGCAGGCTCATCCGTGAGGGACAGGGTGCCGAAATGGAAAATCTTAGCCTCATCAATGAGGGAGAGATCCAGATCCTCAAACCGGATCTGAGTATCGGCACCGGGCTTCCGGGAGAAGGAAAATTCCCGATTTCCGGTTTCGTCCAGAGTGACAAAAGCCAGAGTGGTGAAGAAATCGTCATCAGCTACCAGACCCTTAGTGGAGATACCAGCGCCTTCCAGGGTACGGGTCAGCATCTTGCCGAAGGCATCGGTGCCTACCTTTCCCAGAAGCGCAGTGCTGGCGCCGAATCTGGTGAGGGCTGCCAGAAAGTTGGCAGGTGCTCCGCCGGGATGAGCTGCCATGGTGGGATAGCCGTCCTGATCGGTAGAGACACAGGTAAAGTCAATGAGCAGTTCGCCCAGTGCAACAACATCGATCATGGGGAAACTCCTTTCAGTCAATGGAGATGGTCCAGTTTGCCTCATATACCTCGTCGGGATAGAGGTGGATCATGTCACTTCTCTGGGTCAGCTCTTCCAGAACGTCCTGACGGCCGGGAATGCTGGTCCAGGGTTCAATGCAGACATAGGGTGCATCGGTGTGGGGCATATGCCACAGACCCAGATAGGGAAAATCAGGGTAAGATACCGTAACGCTTCTGTTGGATTTGCAGGAGCTGAGCGTGATTTCCCGATCCATATTCTGCATGATAATGGCATCATCATCGAATACATCATGGGTAAGGGCAATCTTTCTGCCTTCTTCCAGCTGCATGGGCTTGTTGATGCCGCTGACCAGAACATCGGGGTCAGTGAAGCCAATCCGGTCAGGTGTGCAGGGATTTGCAAAGGACAGGCTGTAGTCCTCAAAGGACTCCCCTTCCTCAATGGGCACCCGGAAGCCGGGATGACCGCCCACAGCAAAGGACATGACCTTGCAATCCAGGTTTTCTGCCCGGTTGGAAATAATAATTACATTATTGTGGAGCTCATAGGTGATCCGGTAGACGAAATGAACAGGATACTGGCTGTAGGTCTGCGCATTGTCACGCAGCTCCAGAACCAGCCGGTCTTCTTCATGCACGACAGGCACAAATTCAGAAACAGCTGCAAAGCCGTGGATTTTCATGGAATAGGTTGTGCCCTCATACTGATACTTCCCATTGGAGAGTCTTCCGATAAAGGGAAACAGGTTAGGAGCCTGATCGGGCCAGTATTTGGGGTCTCCCTGCCACAGGTACTCGGTGCCGTCAGCACTGCGGATGCTGGTCATTTCTGCACCCAGAGTTTCAACCTGAAGGCAGAGACTCTGATTGGAAATGGTTAACTTCATTATTTTGCCTCCGGATACTCATTGCAGAGCAGGCGGTAAGGAGGCTCATCCTCTTCAATTTCGGGGAAACGGCCCACGGGAGGATTGAAGCGGTTGTCAGTGTTATCATCGTTGCACTGGCTGACCTCGCCAAGAAGCACGTTGCCGGTACCGGGCTCTACGTTAAAGTCATGGTACATATACTGCTGAACGTGAATGCTTTCACCGGGAGTCAGACGGACAATGCCGCCTGCGGGAACGGTGTAGGTTCTGCCGTCGGTATGAACGGTAACATCGGATTCATAGTCGATGGACTCATCGGGGAGGCTGTTGTAAACCTTAATCAGGACGTTTCCGCCGCCTCTGTTGATGATGTCCTCAGTCTTGTACCAATGGAAATGGTTGGGAGAATACTGGCCTTCCTTCAGGTACAGCAGCTTCTCGGCATAGACCTTGGGATACTTGTCCTTCATCTTCATGTTGCCGTTGCGGATGGTGATCAGAGAGAAGCCAACCTTGTCAAAATCGCCCAGGCCGTAGTCAGTAATATCCCAGCCCAGCATACAATCACGGACTTCGTCGTATTCGTGGCCGATTGTCTGCCACTGCTCAGGGGTAAAGTTGCAGAAGGGAGGCAGGTAGCACTTATATTCCTTGCAGGCAGCCTCCAGCTCTTTCAGAGCCTTGTTGATTTCGGAACGCTTCATAGTAATCTATCTCCTTTACAAAATCAGGCGATCCGAACCGCCGGGAATTTCCAGGCGGTTCGGATACAAGTATAGCAGAATTTTATATATTTCGCAAGAATTACTGAACCATCAGAGTGACAATTTCGAAGGGTTTGATAACAAAGGTAACCTTGCCGTCTACAATGGTCAGCTCCTGCTCGATCTCTTCCAGAAGGTTGGTGACAAAAACCTTCTTGGCACCTTCCGGCAGAGTCACAGTAACCTTGGTGCGAGCATTCTCGGACTCGTAGAGACGGAGAACAGCGGCATCGCTTTCCTCAGCCTTCTTGACAGTTTCCAGAATGACATTTTTCTTATCCACAGAAGCGTAGCTGTACCGCTCCCCTGCCTTGCCGCCGATGGCGCTGTATGCGCTCTGGTTCAGCTTTGCAGCCTCCTGGAGAGTACCGGCCTCCTGCCAGGTTCCCTGATGGGGATACAGGCTGTAGGTGAAGTAGTGCATCTCGCAGTCGGTGTTGGGGTTGGGCTCAATGCCGCACTTAATCAGAGTCAGACCGATGACGCCGTCCCGGACAGAGTGGCCGTACTTGCAGTCATTCAGCACAGACACACCGTAATGGCCCTCGGAGAAGTCCATCCATCTGTGTCCGCAGCTCTCGAATCTTGCCTGCTCCCAGGAGGTGTTGGTGTGAATCTTCCGGGTCACGTTACCGAACTGAACTTCGAAGGTAGCCTCGTCAGAGTGGATATCCACAGGGAACTCAGCCTTGAGCAGATGCTGATGCTCGTGCCAGTCAGCCTCGGTGACAAAATCAATCCGGCGGAGGTTGCTGTAGAAGTGAACCTTCTGGCAGATGGTGCTGTTGCAGCACTTATAGGTCACAGCCAGAGTGGTGCGGACGGGGCCGTCCTCGATCCACTTGAAGTCCAGAACCTCGTCTACAGGATAGCTCTTCTCGGTGTAGTACATATCGATATCCCAGTTATCATAGTAAATGGGCTTATCTTCATAGAGCCGCAGGCTGTTGATCATCTGGCCCTTCTTGCAGAGCTCACGTTCCTCGGCTTTGTCAAACAGGGACACGAACCGACCGGCCTTATCCAGGGTGACAGAATAGAAGGGAGTTTCCAGATGGTAGTCATCGGTGCGGACAAAGGGAGAAGCAGTCTCAGCCTCAGCCAGATCGAAGCACTCCCAACCCTTGGAAGGCAGGTTCTCCACATAGGCAACAGCGCCGTCCTCGGTCTGCTGTACAGGATAGGTGGTCTTGCCGTCGGTAATGGCGGTAGCCTTCACGCTGCCCAGGTTGACTACGTCATTTCTTTCGAAGCCCAGGGTATTGAAGACGGTAATACCCTGACCTGCCTTGGTGAGCTTTGCAATCCGGTCGGCAATCAGGCCCTCAACTTCCACACGGAGCTCCTCATATTCCCGCTTGGTATCTTCATAGACAGCGGCAATGGAGCTGCCGGGGAGAATGTCATGGAACTGGTTGAGCAGGATAATGTCTCTCCACAGCCGGGTGTCTTCCTCGGCAGGATAATCGTGAGCCAGAATACCCAGCAGCTCCAGATCCATCATCATCAGCTCAGATTTACGGTTGCTGCGCTTGTTTCTTGCCATGGAGGTGTAGGTACCCCGGTGGTACTCAAAGTAGAACTCACCTTCCCAGGTCTCCAGTCTGGGATTGCCCTTGACCCGCTTGTCCAGCTCCTCAAAATAGGTTCTGGAGGTCTCCTGACGGACCTTGGGAATGCCCTTGATGCCCTTCTCCATACGCTTGGAAGTTTCCAGCATCTGACGGGTAGGACCGCCGCCGCCGTCACCGTAGCCGTAGCAGATCAGAATATCGTTGTTGATCTGCTTGTTCTGGTAGCGCTCCCAGCCGCCCATAATGGAACCGGGATGAAGCATACCGTTATAAGTGGTGAAGAAGCTCTCCTTGGGGTCCTGGTCAATGCCCAGGGTGGTGACCAGATGGGTCAGAACCTCGGAGCCGTCAATGCCTCTCCAGATAAAGGTATCGTTGGGAATCTGGTTGATCTGGTTCCAGGCCAGCTTGGTGGTCATAAAGTAGTCCACACCGGACTTCTTCATGATCTGGGGCAGAGCACCGGAGTAGCCGAATACGTCAGGCAGCCAGAGAACCTTGTTGTCCTTGCCGAACTCTTCACGGAAGAAACGCTTGCCGTGAATGAACTGTCTTGCAAGAGATTCACCGGAGGTCAGGTTGCAGTCGGCTTCCAGCCACATACCGCCTTCTACCTCCCAGCGGCCCTCTGCCACTCTCTCCTTGATCTTTTCGAACAGCTCAGGATAGCGCTGCTTCAGGAAGTAGTAGATGCAGGGGGTGCTGGACATGAACTTGTAATTGGGGTACTCCTCCATGAGTTTCAGAACCGTTGCAAAGGATCTGACAACCTTCTCACGGGTCTGTGCCACGGTCCACCACCATGCCACGTCAATATGGGTGTGGCCGATGCAGGTGGCAATGATGTCATCATGGCCGCCCAGCTTTTCATAGAGTTTTTCGGTCAGATACTTCTGAGCTCTGTCAATGGAGTCATAGAAATTCTTGTCATAGGGAATTCGCAGATCCAGAAGGTTGACAGTGTTGTTGAGGATGGTCTGCATATCCAGACGCACCTTGCTGTCCTTGTCCATTCTGGGGAATGCCTGGAAAGGCACCAGCATATCATAGTAGAGGTTGTTGATCTTCTCATCAATGACAAACAGGCTGGTAACGAAGGCAAATTCCATGTGCATGATACCGGTGTAGGCCTGGATGTCGATATCCAGCTCTTCCCCGCCGGTTGCACACTTGGTCAGAAGGACTTCTCTGTGGTTCATATCAGCGCCCTGAACCACTTCTCCATTGATGAACACCAGGAACTGGGGGTTCTTGGCATCGTCCCACTCGTCAATCTGAGTGCTGATGTGGAAAAACACGGGCTTTCCGGCAAAGTCCTCGGGAATGGTGATATGGCTGCGGAACCAGTAGTGTTCACCGGGAATTCCCAGGAAATCGGTTACCTGGCCCTTGAATTTGCCGTTGGCAGATCCATCGGGATAGGCATAGAAACGCATGGTCTTGCAGTCGAAAGGTTCCCAGGGAGTTTCGCTTGCATCAGCCTCTTCCGGACGGAAAAACTGGCCGTGCTTATACTGCCAGTTGTCCAAACCCACCGTCTGAGTGGTACGGAAGTTTTTCAGCTGATCGCAGGTTTTCTGAATTCTTTCGTCGATAAAATACATGGTAATTTTACTCCTATAAACATAAAGTTCGTATTGTGAAGTAGAACTGCGGCTCTGAAAACTGATTTTCAGAGCCGGTCCACCGGCAGATCGGGAGATCGGCTCTGACAATTAGTCTTAAAAAAAGAATAATGTCCAATAATATGTCAATCAGGGAAAGACACATGGTTCACAGTCTAAGTGGGGCCATTGATATTTCAATGGCCCCACCGGACAGGTAAAGCCTGTCTAGGCTTTATTCCTTAAATTACTTTGCAGCAACCCAAGCGTCGATCTGGCTCTGAATCTCGTCAATGACGGTCTGCAGGCCAGCGTCCTTCATCTCGTCCAGCATGTTGTCCAGAGCAGTGGGATCAGCACCGGTCATCAGTGCGGGTCTCCATGCAGTGAAGATAGCGATGATAGCATCCAGCTCGTCGGAGATGGGCTCCTTATTCATGGAGAAGCCCAGGATGGGAGAAGGCAGAGCGGACTCGTTCTGAGCCTTGACCTCGTCCCACTGGTTGGTGTCGTCGGTGTCCAGAGTAGTTACGTTGAAGAAGGTACCCTGGGTGTAGCCAGCCATGGACCACTCGGTGTTGTTCTTGTGAACTCTGCCGTCGTCGGTGTAATCGAAGTTGTCACCCTCCAGGCCGTAGAAGAGCATATCACGAACCTTGGAATCGGTGTTGACCAGCTCCAGCAGCTGCAGAGCCTTCTCAGGATGCTGGCAGGCAGCGGAGATGGAGTTCAGAGAGCCCTGAACGGTAGCGTTGGAGAGAACGGTGTCACCCCACTGAATTGCGATGCACTCCAGACCCTCGATGCCCATGTTGGGACCCCAGACGGTCTTTGCTGCGGAAGGCCAGCCCTGGCCAACGCCGCAGGGATTGTACTTGGGAACTTCAGTCAGGATGTTAGCATCGGAGTTAATGTAACCCTTCTTGTACATATCCTGCAGAACTGCCAGATCAGCCTTTACATCGTCCTGCTCGAAGACAGAAACAACCTCGGGCTTGCCGTTCTTGTAGGAAACGCCGATTGCGGGGCAGCCGGCAGAGATGTCATCATACTTGGAACCGTAGATAGCGTCAACGCCGCCCTTATGAACCAGGAATACGGGGGTGTTAGCCTTGTGGTTCTCGGTTTCGGTGGTGTACATCTTCTCCAGGCACTTCTCAACATCGGCCAGGGTGTGAGCGTCCTTGTAGTCAACGCCGGCAGCCTTAGCAAGGCCTTCGTCATAGGTGAAGAAGAAGGTTGCGGAGGAGTCCTTGTAGGTAGGAACAGCGTACAGGCCGCCGTTTACCTTACATGCTTCCCAGTAAGCATCAGGAATCAGCTCAACCAGAGCGGGAACGGTGTCCATCAGGTCAGTCAGATCCATGTAGGCGTTCATGTTGACGTCGTTGTAGAAAGTACCGTTGTTGCCGAAGATGATATCGTAGGGCTCATTGGTGGAAACGATCATGTTGCGGCGCTGATCCCAGTCACCCCAGCCGATGATCTCCATGTCCAGATGAACACCGATCTTCTCTTCCAGGTAGGCATCCATAGCTGCCTTCCAGGCATCGTAGTTAGCGGGCATGCCGTTACCGACAGTGATCCACTTCAGGTTGACGATCTCGTCAGTTGTGTTTTCTGCAGGCTTTTCAGCCTCTGCTGCGGTCTCATTGCCCTGTGCAGCAGGCTTTTCTTCCTGTGCAGGAGCCTGAGTGCTGCCGCATGCTGCGAACAGGCCCAGAACCATGACAGAAGCCAGCAGGATTGCCATAAGCTTTTTCATTTTTGTTCCTCCTAAAAATGTGTTTTATTGCACTGCAGGGGATTTTCCCCTGCAGTTACAAACAGAGAAAATGAGCCGGGGTATTAACCCTTGACTGCGCCTACGGTCAGACCGGAAATAAAGTATTTCTGGAAGAAGGGATAGACGCAGGCGATGGGAACTGCAACCACGAATGCAATTGCCATACGCACACCTTCCTGAGGCATCTGACGGATCATATCGGTGGAGGTCAGGCCTGCAGTGGGGTTCTTGGTCAGGTATTCCAGATTCTTCTGCATGGAGTTCAGCATTGCCTGCAGAGACTGAAGATCCTGATCCTTGATGTACAGCATGGACTGATACCAGTCGTTCCAGTAGCCGAAGGCAAGGAACAGAGCAATGGTAGCAAGAACGGGCTTGGAAATGGGAAGCACAATCTTAAAGAAGATGGTCCACTGAGAAGCTCCGTCCAGACGGGCAGACTCGATAACGGAATCGGGAATGGTCTGCTGGAAGAAGGTTCTTGCAATAACAATGTTGAAGCTGGAAACTGCCAGAGGCAGAATCAGAATGGCAAGGGTGTTGCCCAGCTTCAGGATCTGGGTGTTGACCACATAGGAAGCAGCCAGGCCGCCGCCGAAAACCATGGGAATGAAAATCAGCATGGTGTAGAACTGACGGAGCTTGTATTCCTTACGGGACAGAACGTAACCCAGCAGTGCGGTAAGGGTGACACCGAGGACTGTACCCAGGAAGGTGACCTTCAGGGAAACCCACATTGACTGAAGAATGGTTGCCTTCTGAGTCCACAGGTAGGCGTAGGCCTTACCGGAGATGGTCTTTGCGGTTACATAGAACTGATAGCCTTCTCTCTGGATGACACCTTCATCTGTGATGGAGATGATGAAGATGAACACAATGGGGAGCAGACAGGCCAGAGCCAGCAGCAGGAACAGAACATTGAAGATGACGTTGGTTACGGGATTGATTCTGTTCAGCCGGGACATGGAGTCGGTTGCGATTTTTTTCTTCTTAGCCATGATCCCACCTCCTTAAATCATTGCGCTGTCGGGATCGACCTTGCGGACAATCCAGTTAGCGGTGAGGATGGTGATACATCCGACGATGGACTGGAACATGGAAGCGGCTGCGTTCTGACCCATCTTGGTGCTGGTGGTAACCATCTGGAAGATCTTAACGTCGAAGGTGGCAACCACAGGGGTCAGAGGCTGACCGGCTCCTCGGGTGACCTGATAGAAAAGACCAAAGTCAGAAGAGAAGATTCTGCCGACTGCCATAATGAACATCAGGACAATCATGGGACGCAGAGAAGGCAGAGTGATGTATCTTGCCTGCTGGAATTTGCTTGCGCCGTCCAGCACTGCTGCCTCATAGAGGTTGGTGTCAATACCTGTAATGCTTGCCAGGTAGACAACCATGCTGTAGCCGAGCACCTTCCATATGTGCATGATCGTCAGTATGTACGGCCAGTATTTTGGCTCAGCATACCAGTTGATGGGTTCGCCGCCGAAGATCTTGATAATGTTGTTCAAAAGTCCCTTGTCGGTTACCAGGAAGGCATAGACAAAATAGCTGATGACAACCCAGGACATGAAGTGGGGCATGAACATAAGGGTCTGATAGGTTTTGGAACCCTTCTTGCTATAGATGTTGCTGATCATCATTGCCAGGGATACCGGAAGCACGATATCCAGTACAATAAAGATCAGATTATAGAAAATCGTGTTCCGGAAGATCTGAGGGAAGTCTCTCAGACTCAGGAAATACTGGAAATTCTTTAATCCTGCCCAATCGCTGTGCATCAGATTGTACATGAAGCTCTTGGTAGCATCTATAATTTTGTAGTTCTTGAAAGCAAGAACGATACCAAACATTGGCAGATAGCAGAAAGCTATAAACCATACTGTGGTAGGAATGGCGAGAATCGTAAGTTCAGAATCATCTCTCGTCCATTTGACCCGTCGCTTTGCAGTCAGCTTCGGTGACTTTTTGGTTTTTTGATTAACCATTTAAATTGCTTCCCCTTTCCTATGCGTTTGTATGAAAGACCAGCCAAGGTCTTGCAACAGCAACATTATACAACTAAATTCCCTTTCATCGGAAGTATTTAAAAGCAACTTCATAGTATATAAAGGGTACTATTTTATGAAAGTTTTACAAGAGGGAAGAAACTGGAAAACATCCGCTTATTGATATAATACAAATTGCGAGCAAAAAACATAGTTAAAATGACGATTTATCATTTTATACCATTTTAGGGCTTGATGTATCCAATTTATACTTCCGAGTATCCTCAGCTTTTGTTATAATGTGGCTGAATCCCGGAGATACTTCGGGAAGGCTTTCCCCTCTTTATGAAACAGCCGGAAGGCAGAACCCTTTTCGGCAAATGAAGGAGACAGATTTATGTATCAGAACATTCACCTCACCGGTCAAAACTGGCAGGCTGCCCTGAAGGAACTGAAGGACGAACTGGGTTTCGTATTTTCCCAGGACGGTATTTCTGTTCAGTGTACCAAGGGAGACGAACTTGCAGTTTGGTCTGACGGTACCAATGTATCTATTGTATGGGAGACCCCCATTCAGCTCTATCGGGCTCTGAGCCTGATCCCCAGACCCCTTGTTCCCTGCGACATCCATGAAAAGGCACGGTTTGATACCGTGGGCCTGATGTTTGACTGCTCCAGAAATGCAGTGCTGAAGCCCGAAGCTATGAAAATGTTCCTACGGAAAATGGCTCTGCAGGGACTGAACTTCGGTATGCTGTACACCGAGGACACCTATGAGGTTCCCGAACAGCCCTTCTTCGGCTACAAGCGTGGCCGCTATACCTACAACGAACTGAAGGAACTGGACGATTATGCCTGGCTTCTGGGCATTGAACTCTGCCCCTGCATCCAGACTCTGGGTCATCTGCGGCGGATTCTTCACTGGCCTGCCTTTACCCA
>RCNH01000420.1_pt1 | contig 17987 bp, 12 predicted proteins | sample 2041161 | NCBI WGS metagenome assembly RCNH01 (sample SAMN09708215, study PRJNA481090) | Feces metagenome, whole genome shotgun sequencing project. | biome: feces | host: Leptonychotes weddellii | place: Antarctica: Sion Island | collected 2010-03-01 | reverse complement strand
TTGCAGAAACATTGCAGTTGCGAGAAGCTATTGCAATGTTTTGCGATATATCAGACGGCAAATACCGTTACGGAAACTTTTTGAGGAGTGCAGATTCCAGGAAGAAAAGGATGTATTCCCCAACCTTCGCTGGTTGCCATCAACGGCTATAAATCCGAGGGAATCCCACATACCGTTCTACAATAAGGTGTGGCCGTGTGATGATCCTTTTTGGGCAGAGCACAAGCCCGGTGATGAGTGGGGCTGCCAATGTGATTGGGAGCCAACCGATGACCCAGGAACAGATAATCGTGGACTCGACAAGGGTGTTACTCCCTCTCTGGGTCTTGGGGGAAATCCCGCAAAAAGCGGGCAAATATTTTCACAGGACCACCCGTATTTCCCCTCTGATTGTAGCGTATGTCCGTTCGCGGATAAGCAGCTCTCCCTTATGATCAGCTCGGTGCAGGACGGAAAATGTGTGGTGATCGAGAAAACACCCGAACGGCAGGATGTTTACGACGTATCGGGGAATCGGCTTGCATTGAGCAACCATTTCCGCTCCGAGGGGCTTAAAGATACGCCCTTGAATCGCAAAAATATCGCCCGCTCCGATTCGCGTTTTCGCTTGGAGCGCATCGAGGAACTCGCCTCGGAGAATAGCCCGATCAGTATCGAAAAAATGGTTGCGATTCTGCGTGACCGGCAACTGAATGGCGGGCAAGATCTGGGGCTTGCGAACCCGATGGCGATAAACCAACAGATTGCCCACCACAGCGTGGTGTTCCTGCCCGAAAAGTTGCAGATGTGGATCTCAACGGGTGAGTGGGGCTATGGTGAGTGGGTGTGCTACGATGTGGGCGCGATCCTACGGGGCGAAAAATCCTTTGATGGGGAACTGACCTCGGAGAACATAATTCCCGCCGACAGCCTGTTCCGTAAAAACGAATTACCCAAATTACTACAATACAGATCGTTGAAACACCGTCTTTGCGCCCGAAACGTCGATTCGTTGGCGATTTTCAATCCGTCCAATTGGGAGAGTTACTCCGCGGCGGGTGATTTTTACCGGGCATCGGATCGTGGAAAGGCACTTGATGCCTACCGCAAGGCACTCCGCCTGCCGATGACCGATGGCGATTGCGAGGTGCTTCGACGCAAAATAGAAGAATTAGAAAATGATTAAGGATTCAACCGTTCAGTTCCTTCCCGCCCCCGAAATCAAGGCATGGCAGGAGGCACGTTTGAAAGAGGAGTTGGCCTACCTTGAGGCGCATTCTCCGTTTTATCAGGCAATGTTTCGTCGCGAGGGGATCGACCCCCGTACGATTCGGCATATTGAGGATTTGCAGCGTGTGCCCGTGACCACGAAAGAGGATCTGCAACTGCACAACGAGGCGTTCCTGTGCGTTCCGCGCGAGGAGGTCATCGACTATGTCACCACTTCGGGTACGCTCGGCGATCCCGTGACCTTTGCCCTTACGGAAAGCGACCTTGCGCGTCTGGCCTACAACGAATATCTTTCGTTCTCGACGGCAGGCATCACCCGCAACGACATCATGCAGTTGATGACGACCATCGACCGCCGATTTATGGCAGGTTTGGCCTATTTCATGGGTGCACGCGAGTTGGGATGCGGTGTGATCCGCGTGGGTAACGGCATTCCCGAATTGCAGTGGGACACGATCAAGCGCATCCGCCCGTCGTTCTGCATGGTCGTGCCGTCGTTTCTCAATAAACTGATCGCCTATGCCGAGCATAACGGCATCGACTACAACCATTCGTCGCTGAAGAAGGCGGTCTGCATCGGCGAGTCGTTGCGCAATACCGATTTTACGCTCAACACCTTGGGTAGGCAGATCACCGACAAGTGGCCCGAATTGAAACTCTACACGACCTACGCCTCGACCGAAATGCAGAGTTCGTTCACGGAGTGCGATTACGGGTGCGGTGGTCACCTGCAACCCGATCTGATCATCGTGGAGTTGCTCGACGAGCAGAATCAACCCGTCAAGGACGGCGAGCCGGGCGAAGTGACCATCACGACCCTGGGCGTGCGCGGTATGCCGTTGTTGCGCTTCAAGACGGGTGATTTGTGTATGGCCTACACGGAGCCGTGCCGATGCGGCCGCCATACGATGCGACTCAGCCCCGTGATCGGTCGGAAGGGGCAGATGATCAAGTATAAAGGTACGACGATTTTCCCGCCTGCGCTGTTCGATATTCTGGACAACGTAAGTTATGTCGAGAACTACATCGTTGAACTCTCAAACAACGAGAGCGACAAGGATCAGGTGACGGTGCGCGTCGGATTGAAGCACGAGGCGGATTTCGATGTGGTGAAGGAACTCAAGGATCGTTTCCGCGCCAAGATCCGTGTGGCACCCGACATCGTGGTGGACACGGTCGAGCGGGTGCGGGCGATGAATTTCCCCGCGATGAGCCGCAAGTGCGTGAAATTTGTCGATCTGAGAAAGGAAAATTAAATTGTCCCCCACAGGGAGCGTTTGAAAAGAGGAAAGAGAAAAATCTTTCCTCTTTTTTTGTGGCTGTAAAGAATCGTTACATGAGTGTAAAGTTTCTTTACACTTTGGAAAATGTGCTATTTTTCAAATAACTGATAAATAATTGGTTGGCTCTTTGGCACGGCAGTCGTATAATTTCGGGTAAAACACTAAAAAAAATGAAACGAATCACGATATTACTGCTTGTCTTTGCATCGGTTGTCACAGCGGCGCACGCCCAGCAGAAGATGACCCTTCGCGAATGTATGGAGGTTGCCGTCACGAACTCTTCGAAAATGAAGTTGCAGGAGGTTGAAGTCGATGATGCCCGTGCCATGCGCCGGCAGGCGGTTTTGAGTACTTTCCTTCCACAGGTGAGTGCCGGTACCAATGCCAACTTCAATTTCGGCCGTACGGTCGATCCCGAAACCAATACCTATCAGAGTGTCACCTCGTTCAACAATGTCTATTCGCTCGGCGGTCAGATCATGTTGTTCGACGGTTTTTCGGCGGTGAACAACATTAAGATCACCAAGACCTTGCTCCGCATGGGTATTACGCGCGAGGAGCAACTCCGCGAGGAGATCTGTCTGGCAACGATGGAGGCCTTCTATAATGTGGTCTTTGCCGAAGAGTTGGTCGATGTGTTGGAGTCGTTTGTCGAGACGGCACGCAAGAACCTCGAACTCGGTTCGCGTCAGCAGGAGTTGGGGCAGAAGGGACATGCCGATGTGGTGCAGTTCGAAGCGGAGTTGGCCGATCGTGAATTTGAATTGGTCAATGCACGGAATCAGCGTGATAAGGCTCTGCTTACGCTCAAGGATATGATGCTGTGGCCGGTGGATGAGGAGTTGGAGATTGACACGCGGGTCGATGCCGAAACGCAACAACTCGAAGTGTCTTATGGCGAATTGGTCGAAGAGGCACATCGCAATCTGCCTGCGCTCATCCTTGCCGAGGGGCGCAAGACCAACGCACTGCGTTCGCTGCGCACGGCACGCTGGAGTTCGCTCCCGTCGCTGATGTTGTCGGGCGGATGGAGTACGAATTACTTCTCGTTTGACAACGGTACGCGCACGCCCGACTTTGCGACCCAGTTCAAGGACAACCGCGGTGAATATGTCATGCTGAATATGTCGATTCCGCTGTTCGGCGGATTCATGCGCCGAACGAAGATTGCCAAGGCACGTCACGAATTGCGTCGTGCCGAGATCGAATACGATCAGACGCTGCACGATGTCGATCGCGAGGTGACCCGTGCCATGCAGGAGCACGAAGGTGCCCGTGCCGCACTGAAGCAGGCCGAGAAACGCTCGCTGGTGCAGGAGGAGGCCTACCGTCTGAACAAAAGCAAACTGGAGCGCGGTCTGATCTCCCCGTTGGAGTTCCAAACCGCCTCGAACCAATACCTCAAGGCGCGTGCCGAGCGGATGGATGCCCTGTTGAAATACCGCTTGAAGCAAAGTGTCGTAAGATACTATCAGGGTGAAAGTTATTTGAATCAAAATTAAAACTGCTATGGATATTATTAAAGAAAAGAAACGTGGAGTGGCACTTGCTTTTACCTACAAGGCCGTTCCCTATTGGATCGGAGGAGTTGTTCTTCTGATGGTTGTTTATCTGCTTCTTCGGGACAATGCCCGCACGCTGTCGGTGGATCGCGATTCGCTCGTGACGTCCGAAGTGGTCGAGGGCGAGTTCAACGACTACATCCGTGTACGCGGACAGGTGCAGCCCCGTACAACCATTCAACTCAGCCCTCTGGAGGGCGGGGTTGTCGATCAGATCTTCGTGGAGGAGGGTGCACTGCTCAAAAAGGGCGACCGCATCCTGCAACTTTCGAACGAGAATCTCGATCTTCAGATCCTCAATGCCGAGGCCGATCTGGCCGAGAAGGAGAATCTGTTGCGCAACACGATGATCCAGATGGAGCAGCAGCGTCTGAGCGTCAATCAGGAGAAATTGCAGCTGAAGATTGATGTGGAGCGTTACCGCCGTTCCTACGAATCCCAAAAACAACTTTACACCGAGCAACTCATCTCGCGTGAGGATTACCTGCGAGCAAAGGAGGACTACGAACTTGCCAAAGGCAAATACGAACTGGTGAAAGAACGCTCCGTGCAGGACAGCCTGTATCGGTCGGTGCAGATTGTTCAGATGGAGGAGAGCCTCAAGAACATGCGTCTGAACATGACGATCATCCGTAAGCGTAAAGAAAATCTTGTCGTCACGGCACCCATCGACGGAGTGCTCGGACTGCTGGATGCCGTTCTCGGCCAGTCGGTTGCCCAAGGCAACAAGATCGGGCAGATCAACAACTTCGGCGAGTATAAGATCGAGGCGCAGATCGACGAACACTACATTGACCGCATCACGACGGGACTTACGGCTACGTTCCTGCGTGGAGACGAGATCTTCTCGGCCACCGTGCGCAAGGTCTATCCCGAAGTGCGCGACGGCAAATTCAAGGCCGATTTCAAATTCTCGGATACGCTTCCCGACAACATCCGCAACGGTCAGAATTACGACCTGAATCTTCAGTTGGGACAACCCGAAAAGGCGTTGCTCATTTCGCGCGGTGCGTTCTACTACACGACGGGCGGAAAGTGGATCTATGTGATTTCGCAGGACGGCGAGCGTGCCGTGCGTCGAGAAATCGAGATCGGACGCCAGAATCCGCAGTATTACGAAGTACTCGGCGGCCTGCACCCCGGTGAACGTGTCGTGATTTCGAGTTACGACAATTTTGGAGATAACGAATGTCTGACTTTTAAATAACCCATCTGCTATGTTCTCTTTATTACGAAATTTCTGGTCGATGATCCGACAATACAAATCCTCTTCACTGCTTAATATTGCGGGACTTACCGTGGCATTTGCTTCATTCTATGTGATCATGGCGCAAGTGTGGTGGACGCTGGGCTACAACAAATCCATAAAAGATGCCGACCGCATCTATGGGGTTGAAATCCCGTTTTCGGGACACGGCGAATGGACGGATTGCATCAGCCGTCCCATAGGCGAGAGTTGTTTGAAGAAAATCCCCGAAGTTGAGTCGTTCGGTTGCTATTGGAGTTCCGGTGTGGGGAATATCTGGCGAGAGGATCTCTCAAAAACGGATTATTACAAATTCCACGGCGGTGGTGCCATGGTGTCGATGGGTTTCTTCGAGGTGTTCTCGTTTGAGACGGTCGATGGGGATATCGAGCAGTTAAGACGCCCCCGAACGATGGCTGTCAGTGAATCGCTCGTAAAAGCGCAAGGTCTGAAAATCGGCGAACGGCTTTACCTGACCAACGAGAAACCCTCGCCGGAAGACGGCTATGAAATTGTGGCCGTATTCCGTGATTTCAAGGAGAATACTTACCTCAGCAGGATCGATTATTATGTAAACATGGGGGATCGAAGTTTGGAAGACCGCTCGGAATGGTCGTATCGTTATTTCTTGAAATTGTCGGAGGGCGATGAGTGTGAAGAACAGACTGTTTGTGCTTTTAACCGTCTTGTGGAGGAATATTTCCGTAAGACCGAAAGTAAGGAGGTCTCCGAATCGCTTTCGCAAGTCCATCTCGCTCCTTTCGATACGCTTCTTTTCGATTCGTACAGCAATCCGATGGCTTCGCGTGTGACGATCTATTCGATGTTGGGCTTGGCATTGGTGGTGATCGCTCTGGCATTCATCAATTTCGTGAACTTCTTCTTTGCGCTGGTGCCGATCCGCATCCGTATGGTCAATACCTGTAAGATCTTCGGCGCATCGAATCTGTCGCTTCGTCTGGAATTTATCTCCGAGGCCGTGGGATTGGTGGTGATTTCGGTGATCTTGGCGGGCGTTCTGGCGCATCTGTTCCAGTTTACCGACATGGCAAACAACTTCTCGATGTCGCTCTCCCTTGGGGAAAATATGTCCATTGTGGTCATTGTCCTTGTCCTTGTGGTCGGTTTGGTGATGAGTCTGGTGGCAAGCCTCTATCCCTCGTGGTACATCACTTCGTTCTCGCCGGCCATGGTCACCAAAGGCCGTTTTGCTGGAACGAAGAGCGGACAGCGACTGCGTACCGTCTTGTTGGGCGTGCAGTTCTTTGTGTCGATCGGACTGATCATTTTCACGGCATTCCTGTTTATGCAACGTCAGTATCTCATTAATCACGATCTGGGTCTGAATACCCGCAACGTGCTGACATTCAACATGAGGACCAACGATAATTTCAATTACGAACTTCTGCGGGAGCGTCTGATGCGCCATCCCGACATCAAGGACGTGACGGGCAGCCAGATGCTTATTTTCAGCAAGGGCGGTATGGATTGGGGACGAGAGACCAACGGCAAAGAGTATCTCACCCGTGCCTATGAGGTGAAATATAATTTCTTGGACTTCATGAATATCGAGATTGTCGAAGGACGCAAACCTCAGGAAAGCGATGTGTTTAAAGATGCCGTCACCCGGGAAAATTATGACAATCTGGGCGGTGTGCTGATCATCAACGAACGCTTCGCCAAGGAATACGATTTCAAACCCCTGCGCGATTTGGAGGGTGGCGGATTCTATGCCAAAGACCGACTGATCGGTATCTGCAAGGATTTCTGCTATCTGCCTTTGCGCGAGGAAAGTACGCATGTGACCTTGTACGTTACCCCGAAGGAGCATGCCGAGGGTCGTGATGCATGGGGCGTGCAGGTGTATGTCCGCCATGGCGAGCAGACCGACAAGCAGAAACTTGCGGCCGACATCCGCTCGATCATCCACGAACTCGATCCTTCGTTTATTGAGGGCGATATTCAGATCGAAACTTTCGACGAGGTCATCGCCTGCACCTATCAGCGGGAGACCCGTATGACGAAGATCTTCATCATCCTGTCGCTCATTTCGATCATCATCGCGCTGATGGGTGTGTTCGGCATCGTGCTCTTCGAGACGCAACGCTGCCGCCACGAGATCGCCGTCCGCAAGGCGATTGGTGCGACCACCCGCGAGATTCTGGAGTTGTTCAACCTGCACTATGTCAAGATGGTGATCATCTGCTTCGTGCTGGTCGTGCCCTTCACGATTTACGGCTTGAATTTGTGGCTCGAATCCTATGCTTACCGCACACCGCTCCATTGGTGGGTATTTGCGCTTGCCTTCCTGCTGGTGATGGGCATCACGCTATTGACCGTCACGGTGCGCAGTTGGAACGCCGCCTCGGAAAACCCCATAAAATCATTGAAGAAAGAATAATAAACTAAAATAAGAAATAAAATTAATAACAATTTAAAACTCAGTATTATGGAAACTATGATCAAAGTAACCGATTTGTGCAAGTCGTTCTCAACCGAAGAAGTCGAAACCATCGCTCTGGACAAGGTGTCGTTCGAAGTCAATAAAGGCGAATTTGTCGCCGTCATGGGACCTTCGGGTTGCGGTAAATCGACCTTGTTGAACATCCTCGGTCTGTTGGACAATCCGACCGAAGGCAGTTACATGCTCCTCGGTCAGGAGGTGGGCGCACTGAAGGAGAACAACCGCACGAAGTACCGCAAGGGTAACATCGGTTTCGTGTTCCAGTCGTTTAATTTGATCGACGATCTGAACGTGTTCGACAATGTGGCTCTGCCCCTGAAATATCTGGGTGTGGGGGCTGCCGAGCGTAAACAGCGCGTGACGGAGATCCTCAAGCGCATGAACATCTACCACCGCGCCGGTCACTTCCCGCAGCAGTTGTCGGGAGGTCAGCAGCAGCGTGTGGCCATTGCGCGTGCCGTGATCGCCAACCCCAAACTGATCCTTGCGGATGAGCCGACGGGTAACTTGGATTCGAAGAACGGCAAGGAGGTGATGCAACTCCTGACGGATCTCAACCACGAGGGTACGACCATCGTCATGGTTACTCACTCGCAGAAGGATGCCTCGATGGCACAACGTATCATTAATCTGTTCGACGGTCACATTGTAAACGATGTTCGTAACGAATTGTAACCGACAAGCGTTATGACAAGTTATTTAAAGTTCTTATGGAGAAACAGGCTCTACACCTTCATCGAGGTTGTGGGGCTTGCGCTCTCCCTTACGTTTGTGGTGTTTGTGGGGAGTTACGCCTCGCAACAATACAGCGTGGCGCATGCGCATCCCGATGCCGATCGGATTTACATTCCCTCAATGCAGGACTATCCGGGACTGACTTCGGGACTTGAAGGGGTCATTCGGGAGCGTTTCCCCGAAATCGAGCAGATCACGGTCTATTTCCCTTCGAATATCGCCCCCGGCGGCGGCCGCGTTGTGGAAATTGACAACCACAAGGTGGAGATCCAATCCGAAGTGACGGTCGATGAGCATTTCTTCGAGATGTTTCCCGATTTCGAGTTTCTGATGGGGTCGCCCGATGTGTTGAAGGAGAAGGATAATGTGATTGTCAGCGAGAAACTTGCCCGCAAGTTGTTCCCCGACGGAAACTTCCGATCGGTGTTGCTGGACGAGCACATGAACCTTGCCGCAGTCATCGCCGACAACGATCGCTCGATTTTCCCGGAGGCCGATGTCATCATGAGCAAGGATTCCCCCTTAAGTGCAGTATCCTACTATGATCCGTTCGACAACTTCGGCACTTGTCAGACCTTTGTCAAATTGCACAAGGGGAGTGATGTGGGGCAGTTCTACGAAAATATGAAGCGTGTCTGCAAGGAGATTTACCCGACTGCCTACGGAACGGCATTTTTCAAGGAACTGAAACTCAGACGTTGGGATAAAGTCTTCTTTGAACCCTCCGACGGTGTGTTCCGTTACAGCGATCCGAAATTGATCTACACGCTGTCGTCCATCGCGTTGTTGCTGTTGCTTTCGTCGGTTGCCAACTTCGTGAATCTGAATACGGCTCTGGTCGGTCAGCGTGCCAAGGAGATGGCCACACGCCGTCTGTTGGGTGCGTTGAGTTGGGGGATTCGGGGTCGCTATGTTTTCGAGTCGGTGGCTCTGACCGCCGTGGCGATGATCTTTGCGCTGCTCGTTGCCGAGTGGCTCGCTCCGTGGATGAACGAGATGATCGAAGCCGATGTCCCCGTCAGAATCTCGTTCTCGGCGGGTTATCTGATGAGTTATGTCGCGCTGGTCGTGGTGGTCGGAGCATTGGGCGGATTGCTGCCTGCCGTGTTGGCTTCGCGTTACAGGCCGATCGACATTGTGCGGGGTACGTTCCGTCGGGAGAGCAAACGCATTTGGAGCAAGATCTTCATCGTCATTCAGATGGCCGTGTCGGTATTCCTCATTTCGATGGCTTTCGTGATGCACGCCCAGTATCGCAAATCGTTGAATCGGGAGATGAACTGCAACCTCAAAAACAAATTTGCGCTGCTCTATATGATCCCCGTATCGGACGGGGCGTTTGATCTGGAAGCACGCATTCGGGAAATGCCTCAGGTGAAGCGTGTGGGACGTGCGATGAACGTTCCGTGTACACAGGCGGGAGTCCAGTACTCGATGACTACAACGGGTGAAGAGGTCAGATATCGGATGTATATCATGGATTCGACGACGTTTAACATGATGGAGTTCCCGAAGGAGGAAGATTTCCGAACTCCCGCCCAGAAAAGCGTGTGGTTCTCCGAATCGGCGTTCCGCGCTACGGGATTTGATGCCCAAAATCACGACATCTCGACGACCCTTGCCCAAAAGAGCGGGGCATGCGACCATACGGCGGGCGTGATTGGTGATGTGCCGACAAATATCGAAAATATCGGTGCGGAGGAGCTGATGATTGTTGCCGTGCAGGATTTCTCGCAATATCCGCTCTTTATGTCGGTGATCGAAACGACCGACCAACACGAGGAGTTCCGCAAGGCGTTGGATGAGATTTGTCGGGAATACTGCGCCAAAACCTATGGCTATGAGGTCGAACCGATGTACTGCGACTATCTGGAGGACTTGAAACACAAGGCTCTGGCGAAGGCCGAGAAGCAGATGAATCTGGTCTATGTCTTTATGACGCTGGCGGTTTTGATCTCAATGCTGGGGCTGTTGGCCATGAGTATTTACGATGCCCGCAACCGTGCCAAGGACATTGCCGTGAGAAAGGTGTTCGGCAGTACGGCGGTGATTGAGGCACGTCAGGGAATCTTTGCCTATCTGCGACTGATTGCCGTTGCCTGTGCGTTCGGTCTTGTGGCGGCCGTGATGGTTGCGGAGGCTTATCTGAGGCAGTTCGTGTCGAAGATCGAAAATTACGGATGGATCTTCCTTGTGGTGGTTGTGGTGATCGTGGCGATGGCCGTACTCACTACATTCTGGCAGATCTGGATGGCGGCACGCGTCAATCCCGTAAAGACCCTTAACAAAGAATAAAGCAATGAAACACAACGATTTTATATTGAAGGTTCTGACCTTGGGCGTAGGCATGGCAATCAGTTTCGTGCTGATTGCCAAGGTCACGTTCGAGATCTCCTACGATAAATGTTACACCGATTCGGAGCGCATTTATCAGATCAGGACATTCTTCTCTTATGGAGATGATGACCCCGGAAACGATGCTTGGAACATCAGTGGTGCGATTGCACCGGGTGTGATGGAGTATTGTCCCGGTGTGGAGGCCGCAACCCGCATAACGCCTCTTTTCCAGAGCGACAAATACCTTACGGATGACGAAAATGTGGTGTCGGGCAAGTTGCTTGTGGCCGATTCGATGTTCTTCGAGATTTTCGATCGTCCGATTCTGAGCGGCGATCCCCGTAAGGTGTTGGCAACCCCTTGTCAGGTCATGGTGAGCCGTTCGTTTGCCGAGAAATTGGGTGGCGTGGAAAAGGCTGTCGGAAAGACCTTTTGCAACGAGACGATGACCAATATTCCCCTTACGATCGGTGGCGTTTATGAGGATTTCCCGAAAAATTCGAGCATCGGTGTCGATATGTTGCTGTCCATGAAGTCGCTGGGGGCGGGAACCACTCAAAACTGGGTGGGGAATGACCGCTACTACGGTTGGGTTAAACTTGCCAAGGGGGTCTCGCCCGACGATTTAAAGAAGGGCGTACGATTTATGCAGGAGAAGCATCAGGATATCGTCGAGCAAGAAAAGAAAGGTGCACGCATGGAGTATTCGTTTGTGCCGATCGAAAAGTCCCATTTTGTCGATACGAGTGCACGACCGACGGTCATCATCCTTTCGTTCATCACCTTCCTTTTGCTGGCAATCTCGATTCTGAACTATGTGCTGATTGCCGTGTCGGATATCGTGCGCCGATCGAAGGAGGTCGCCATGCGCAAGTGTTACGGTGCAATACCCCGAAACATTTATGCGATGCTGCTGCGTGAAACGAGCGTTGTGTTGCTGGTCGCTTTGGGCGTGGCGGTACTTATGGTGTGGGGTGCTCAGTCGATTATTTACCAATTGGTGGGTGTGCAACTCAAAGAGATGCTGATTCCCCAATTGTTTGAGGCTCTTGCGGTGGTCGTGGTCATCGTGTTGCTGGTCTCGACCGTACTTCCCGGCATGTTATACACCAAGATCCCCGTAAATCTGATCTTCACGCGGTTGATCGGAAGTAAACGCCGTTGGAAACTCACGTTGTTGTGCGTGCAGTTTGTCATCAGTATCGTACTGGTGGTCTTTATGATCATCATCTGGGCACAATACCGCTATGCGATGACGAATGATATGGGGTACAACTATGAGAACGTGTTGGTGATCCGACGCGGAGGTCTTTCCTACGAGGAGTTGCAACGTGCCGTGGAGCCTTTGCGGGGAATGGCCGAGGTCGAAGAGGTTTGTCTGGCATCAACCGTGCCGATCGAGGGTTTCTCGGGAAACATCATTTGCACAAAGGAGAGCGAACTGTTCAATATTGCCGACCAGTATTTCATGCAACCCGAATTTTTCAAGATCTTCGGAATCGAGATTCTGGAGGGACGTGTTCCCGAAACGGTGGCTGAATGTGTCATCAGCGAAAGCTGTGCCCGCAAAATCCGAGAGTACGATCCTTGGAAGAACGGCGTGGTCGGTCAGGGAATCCTCCTTACGGAACATGGCAACATTACGGTGACGGGCATCTATCGGGAATATTTCCTCGGAAGTATCTCTTCGCCTGACGATAGTCCCTCGATAATTTCCGGATTCTCTTCGGGGATTCCCGTGTTGGGAACTTTTATGCGGTATCTTTTGGTGAAACTCAAGGATATGACTCCCGAATCGCTTGCTGCCGTCGAGAAAACCATCGGGGAGTTGTATCCCAAGAAGCAACTCGAAGTCAAGCCCTACACCGACCTGATGGTCGAGGCATACCGCGAACAGGAGCAGATGCGCAATACGATTTCCATCGGTTCTTTCTTCGCCATTCTGGTGGCTTTGTTGGGTCTGATCGGTTATCTGCGCGATGAAACCCGCCGACGCACCAAGGAGATGGCTATCCGAAAGATCAACGGCGCAACGACACGGGAATTGCTCGGATTGTTCGTAAAGGATATTCTGAAAATCTTCCTTGTGGCACTCGTGATCAGCAATATCGTGGCGTGGGTGGTGGCCGATTACTGGCTCGATATGTTCGCATGGAAAATCTCGCTTTCGGTGGGGTTGTTCCTCTTGAGCGATCTGATCGTGATGGCGATTGTGGTGGCGGTCGTCGTTCTCAACACCTTGAAAATTGTCCGTGCCAATCCGGTTGATTCTCTGACGGATGAGTAGCATTCATAAGCGTTTTGTTCGGAAGGGAACGGGCGGCGGCTCGTTCCCTTTTTTCGGCTGAAGTCTGTTTGTAACGACTCTTGTTCGCTATAAGTACGGCCGATGGGAAAACTTGACGTAAGGGGTTGATCAACCAATATTTTTTGCGTATCTTTGTTGCTCCAAAAAGAGAACTCGATTAAATAACGAATAAAAGTGGAAACCTTTAATTTGAATTCGATCGATCAGTTGATCCGGGAGCAGAAGCCTTTTGCCGTATATCGTCTGCCCGAAGAAACTGAAGCACTGGCGTTCTGCGGAGAGAACCTCAGACTGATCCGAGACATGAATGAGTTGAACGGAGCGCGCGGATTTGTCGTTGTTCCGTTTCGCGTGAACAAGAAGCATCCGATCGTTCTTTTGGAGGCTCCGCAAGATGCGTTTCCTTGTGCCGTTACGGACATGGAGGACGACGAGCCCGAAAAAACAGATACGGGAAATATCTTCTACGAGAAATGCCCGGAGGAGTATGTCGCGCGTTATCGCGTCTTTCACGATGCGTTGGAGAACGGCGGTTTCGACAAACTCGTTTTGTCGCGTTGTGAGGATATGAAGAAGCCTCACGACTTTTCTTTGGGCAGGTTGTTCCGTTCGGCCTGCCGTCTTTATCACGATTCTTATGTTTATCTGTGCTATACCCCGCAGACGGGCGTGTGGTTGGGTGCATCGCCTGAAGTGATCCTTGCGGGGGAGAACCGACGCTGGAGTGTTGTGGCTCTGGCGGGAACGCAACCCGTACTGTGGAATGTCCTGCCCGAAAAGTGGGATGCCAAGAATCGCCGCGAGCAGGCACTTGTGGTGTCTTACCTGCGCTCGGTGTTGGAATCGCTGTCGATCAAGGCTTCGGAGTACGGCCCCCGTACGGTGCAGGCCGGTGCTTTGGCGCATCTGAAAACCGAATTTGACTTTGCGATGGAGGATCACGACCACCTCGGACGGTTGCTCGATATGTTGCATCCGACACCCGCCGTATGCGGTCTTCCGAAGGAGGAGTCGGCGCGTTTCATCGAAGAGCACGAGGGCTACGACCGCGGATATTATTCGGGATTTGTCGGCTGGCTCGACCCCGAACACCGAAGCGATCTCTATGTCAATCTGCGTTGTGTCCAGATCATGGAGGACACGTTGCGCCTTTATGCGGGCGGTGGTCTTTTGCGTAATTCGGACATGGAGTCGGAGTGGCGCGAGACGGAGAACAAACTGCATACCATGAAACGAATCATCGGCGAAGAGGATGATTCGGACGAGGCTTAATTTCAGACCCCTGATATTTTTATGTATTCTGACAAGGAGAACGTATTGCAGACGGTGGCTCTGCTGTGCGCCCATGGCATCCGCGAGGCGGTGATCTGTCCCGGAAGCCGCAATACGCCGCTTGCGGTGTCGTTGGTCGAGTGCCCCGATGTAGAGACCTATGCCGTAACCGACGAACGCAGTGCGGGATTCTTTGCGCTGGGACGCGCTCTGGAGAGTCGTCGCGCGGTGGCGGTTTGCTGCACGTCGGGAACGGCTCTGTTGAATCTGCATCCCGCCGTGGCAGAGGCTTTCTATCAGCAGATACCCCTTGTCGTATTGTCTGCCGACCGACCGGAGGCGTGGATCGGGCAGAAAGACGGGCAGACCGTGCCGCAACCCGACATATTCGGCGGTTTGGTGCGTTGCAGCGTGTCGCTTCCCGAAATTCGTTCGGACGAGGATCGCTGGTATTGCAACCGACTTTTGAATGAGGCTCTGCTGGAGACCGATCACCATGTGAAAGGCCCCGTACATATCAATATGCCGCTCTCCGAGCCTTTGTTCGGATTCGGAGTGGAAAAACTTCCCACGGTGCGGACGATTTTGCGGCATGATGCTTTTGACAGGCGGCTTCGTGCGGATATGGTCGCCTCGAAGCGTCCGATGATCGTCATCGGTCAGCAATTTGAGGGTGATCTGCCGCTGCCCGAAGGAGTCGTCTGTCTGTCGGAGCATACGGGGAATCATCCGCACGGGTCAATCCGTAATTTCGATGCGTTGTTATATGCGCTTGGGGAGGAGCGTGCAGCGTTTGCGCCCGATCTTCTGATTACTTTGGGCGGACACATCGTGTCGAAACGATTGAAAGAATTTTTAAGGAAACATCCGCCTTTGCGCCATTGGGATCTGAATCCGACGGGAAATATCGAAGATTTATACCGCACGCTGACCGATGTAGTCGAGGCGGACGATCCCCGCACCGTTTTGGCGCAACTCTCGTTTAAGGGCGATTCCGCCTATTTTGCCCGTTGGAAGGAGCGGTCGCATGCGATTCCCGCACCTTGTTTTCCGTATTCCGAAATGGCGGCGGTGGGGACATTGATGGGACAACTGCCCAAGGGAGCGGTGCTTCATCTGGCAAACAGTTCGGTAGTGCGTTACGCCCAACTTTTCGAGACCGATCCCTCGGTCAAGGTGCATTGCAACCGCGGGACAAGCGGCATCGAGGGTTCGCTTTCGACCGCCGTGGGGTATGCCGCCGCAAGCCGCCGCCCGAATTTTATGGTGATCGGCGATCTGAGTTTCTTCTACGACATGAACGGCCTTTGGAACGGGCATCTTAATCCCAATCTGCGTCTTATGATGCTCAACAACGGAGGTGGCGAAATCTTCCACATCCTGCCCGGAATCGGAATGAACCCCACAAAGGATCGTTATGTGGCTGCAAGTCACACGACCCGTGCCGAAGGGTGGGCACGCGAATGCGGATTTGAATATATGGCGGTAATGTGCCGTGAAGAGTTGGAGGTGGCTGTCCGTCGGCTGACGTCCGACGAAGATCTTTCGCGACCGCTTTTTGTCGAGGTGTTCACCCGAAAAGAGGAGGATGCCCGACTTCTGAAAATGTATTATCATCAATTAAAATAAGTTTATGGCAACGAAACGAATTTGGAAAACAATCAAGGAGTATGAAGACATCCTCTTTGAGTTCTATGAAGGCATTGCCCGTATTACGATCAACCGCGAGCGTTACCGCAATGCGTTCACCCCGACAACGACGGCCGGGATGAGCGATGCCATGCGCATCTGCCGCGAAGAACCTTCGATTGATGTCGTCGTGCTGACCGGTGCGGGCGACAAAGCCTTCTGTTCGGGAGGCGATCAGAATGTCAAGGGTCGCGGCGGTTATATCGGCAAGGACGGCATTCCCCGTCTGAGCGTACTCGATGTGCAGAAGCAGATCCGCTCTATTCCGAAACCTGTCATCGCTGCCGTGAACGGATTTGCCATCGGAGGCGGTCATGTGCTGCACTTGGTGTGCGATTTGACGATTGCTTCGGAGAATGCCATTTTCGGTCAGACGGGACCCCGTGTGGGCAGTTTCGATGCAGGATTCGGTGCTTCGTACATGGCGCGTATCGTCGGACAGAAGAAGGCACGCGAGATCTGGTTCCTGTGTCGCAAATATAACGCGCAGGAGGCTTTGGATATGGGTATGGTCAATAAGGTCGTACCACTCGATCAGTTGGAGGACGAATATGTGGCTTGGGCGCAGGAAATGCAATTGTTGAGCCCTCTGGCACTGCGTATGATCAAGGCGGGTCTGAACGCCGAATTAGACGGTCAGGCAGGTATTCAGGAACTTGCCGGTGATGCCACGTTGCTCTACTACCTTACAGACGAGGCTCAGGAGGGGAAGGAGGCATTCCTCGAAAAACGTAAACCCGATTTCAAGAAATACCCGAAATTTCCCTGATGCGTCATGTCGGAATTTAGATGTAACATCACGGAGGAGTCTCCCCGAATGCTTCATTTCAAGCAACCGGCGGGGACTTCTCGCGGTATATATCTTACACGTCGCGTGTGGTATGTGCGGATCTCGGACGGTGTGCGGGAAGGTGTGGGGGAGTGTGCTCCTCTGCCCGAACTCAGTTGTGACGACCGTCCCGACTACGAGCAGATGCTTCGCAAGGCTTGTCGGGATGTCGAATTAAACCAGCGAATCGACACAGAGGCGTTGCGCGACTGGCCTTCGATTCTGTTCGGATTGGAGACGGCAATGCGTCAGTTCGAGGTCGGAAGTCCGAAGTTATGGGATACGCCCTTTTCGCGTGGCGACAAGGGAATCCCGATCAACGGACTGATCTGGATGGGCGATTACGCGACCATGCTGCACCGCATCGAGGAGAAGATGAAGGCGGGGTTCCGCTGCATTAAACTCAAGATCGGTGCGATTGATTTCGAGGACGAATTGAAGTTGATTCGGTTCATTCGTCAGCATTTCTCGGCGTCGGAAATCGAACTGAGGGTCGATGCCAACGGGGCATTTGCTCCCGAGGATGCCCTGAATCGGTTGGAACGATTGGCCGAGGCCGATCTGCACTCCGTCGAGCAACCCGTGCGTGCAGGGCAGTGGGAGGTGATGGGGCGTTTGTGCCGTGAAACACCTCTTCCCATCGCGTTGGACGAGGAGTTGATCGGGGTGAACGATCCTGCGGAGAAAAAACGCCTGCTCGATACGATTCGTCCGCAATACATCATTCTCAAACCGTCGCTTCACGGCGGTATGGCAGGGGGAAACGAGTGGATTTCGTTGGCCGAGGAACGCCATATCGGTTGGTGGATCACGTCGGCCTTGGAGTCGAATATCGGCCTGAATGCCATTGCACAATGGTGTGCCACGAAAAATAATCCGCTGCCGCAGGGATTGGGTACGGGGCAGTTGTTTACGGACAATGTCCCCATGCCTCTTGAGATCCGCCGCGACTGCCTGTGGTTCGGAAAGCAATGATTTTCGAAAGGGAGAAACAACGGCTTCGGGTCAGCGGTGAAGTGCTGACCCGGGAGCGGGTCGCGGAACTTATGATGC
>RCNH01000419.1_pt1 | contig 18016 bp, 16 predicted proteins | sample 2041161 | NCBI WGS metagenome assembly RCNH01 (sample SAMN09708215, study PRJNA481090) | Feces metagenome, whole genome shotgun sequencing project. | biome: feces | host: Leptonychotes weddellii | place: Antarctica: Sion Island | collected 2010-03-01 | reverse complement strand
CTCACAGGAGCAGTAGTGTTCACTGCGTTCATCTACAATGTAGTCGATGGTGGACGGTACAACTGTTGCCTTTGTAACACTAAATTCCTGGGGTCCGATTTCTTCGACACTTGGTGAGATATACAGATTGCGGACAGATAGGCTTGCAAAGGCATTCGGGCGAATGCTTTGGAGTTTATCCGAGGTAATCAAAAGGCGAATATCAACACCATTGGTTAAAAAGCCACGCATGGCTCCGCCAGATAAGCGAACAACAGGAACGCCTTCGTAGCTTGAAGGAAGAACAATGATCATATTGTCTGGCGTATAGCCACAATCTTGTGCATAGCGATGCAGGTTGATTTCGGTGATCGTGTAGCCGTCTTCTTCAAGACGCATGGTGATATAGGTTCCGTCAGGATCATCGTTGAGCTTGTGCTCAGCATGAGGTGCGTTTTCTTGTGTTGCCTGTTCACGGGCTATTTTCTTAAGGATTTCCTCACGCTTTTCAATGCCTATGCCCTGATCAAGAGCGCCTGACTCAAGCAAACCGAGCTCAGGATGTGCAAGGTCTTGTTCTGATGGAGTCCAGGGCTTCGAAGCGGGGGTTTGGGGCGAATAAATGTGGTTGTCTCCCACAATAGAATCGTCGGCAATAATTGCCTCATCGCCAAAAAGGTGTAGGGGATTGCGTGAAAATTCTGCAATCAGCTCCTCAATGGCTGTGGTGTCGTCGCTAAACAACATGCGATGTTTCATATAAAAACTCCTTGATGAAGTGGTGTTTTGTGCAGGTGTACAAAACTAGGGCCGCTCTGGTACGCTTGGATATGACAGATAGGGAGTGCATGGGTTTGCAGCATCTCCGCTGGGCCCGCAAGGGCCGTCCAGGAGCCTTAATTACAGTTTACCAAATGTATTTATGCGTGGTACACTGAAATAGTGCTTGCGGCATGACATGACAGATTGGTTGTAAGTATGGGTAAGATCGAAAAAGATCAAGAGCAGATTGACAAAGAAAAATTTGAGCTTGCTATGCAAGCGATCGAGATTTCACGCAATGCTGTTTTGGTTAACTTACGCTTTATGGACACGTCCTTTTCCCTTTTGGAAGTAAGGCCTTCAACGCATTTAAAGTTTGCAACAGACGGACGCACCCTCCATATTAACCCGAATTTTGTTCTTAAGACATATGCTCGGGAAAGTAACCAAACGGCACGTGACTATCTCCACGCGGTGCTCCACTGCGTATTTCAGCATCCCTTTTTCGAGGACGTTGTTGTCCCCGATTTGTGGGATTTGGCATGTGATATTGCAGTAGAGTCCACCATCAATGATCTGGATGTTGCGGTAACACATACGGCTCGTGCAGAACTACAGACGGCCTATATTACGCGACTCAAGACCGAGCTAGGATTGCTTTCCGCCGAGCGTCTCTACGCCTACTTCCGTAAAATTGGAATGACAGACGAAGAGGCACGCCGCCAGCGGGAAATTTTCTATGCAGACGATCATGAGCTTTGGTATGACTTCAGCGGAGGAGTTTCTAAGAAACAAGAAGAAGGCTCCGACGGCAAGTCCGGCAAGCAGCGCGCTACAGAAAAAGGCAAGGAAAGCCGCGCTGGCACTGAAGGTGATACTAAGCCAAAAGATCCAGGTTGGCGTGAGAAATCAGAGCAGGGAGGAAAACCCGCAGCGAAGAAAAAAGAGCCCGAAAATATCCGCGAAGCACGTGGGCCTCGTTATGCTAATTCGGTTGCGCTGGACCGCTCCCGCGACCAATGGAAGAACGCGGCCTATCAAATGGGCGTAGAACTGGATAGTTTTGCAACCATGTGGGGTTCTGAAGGCTCTGGTTTGACCCAGCAGCTCAAGGCTGTAAATCGAGAGAAGCAGGATTATACTGAGTTTCTAAGGCGCTTTGCGCAAAGGCATGAAGAGATCAAGGTCAATGATGACGAATTTGACTATATCTATTATTGCTATGGCTTGAACTTGTATGACAATGTTCCTTTGATTGAGCCCCTTGAGTATGTTGACGAAAAGCGTGTACGCGATTTTGTTATCGCCATCGACACCTCGGCTTCTACAAAAGATGATTTGGTACACAAATTCATCACGAAGACCTACAACATTTTGCATGAGACGGAGAGCTTCTCACACAAAATGAACCTGTTCGTTATTCAGTGCGATGCCGAAATTCAAGAAGTAACACGCATTAGTTCACGCCGCGACTTTGATCGTTATTTAGAAACCATGGAAATCCATGGTCTTGGCGGCACAGACTTCCGTCCAGTATTTACCTATGTAGATCAGCTGATTGAACAGCATGAATTTGCCAACCTTGGTGGATTGATTTACTTTACGGACGGACAAGGTACGTATCCGGCAAAACGTCCTGATTACGATACCGCATTCGTATTTATTGATGATGATTTTGCAGAAGAAATGGTTCCCTCCTGGGCAATTAAAGTACTTTTGGAATCAGAAGACATCAATAAATTTGATGATGAATATTAATAAGGCCTTGAAAACACTACAACGTACACAAGGCAGAAGGAAACAACATGAATATTCAACAAGCTAAAGACCAAATTGCAAACGCCATGAAGGCTTATTTTACAAAAGACGAATTTGGCAACTACATTATCCCTATCGAGCGTCAGCGTCCTGTATTTTTGCTGGGTGCTCCTGGTATTGGTAAGACAGCAATTATGGAACAGATCGCCCAAGAACTTGGCGTAGGTCTTGTTTCTTATTCCATGACACATCACACTCGCCAGAGTGCTATTGGTCTTCCCTTTATCACCACTAAGACCTATGGTGACACTGAGTATCAGGTTTCTGAGTACACCATGTCAGAAATTATTGCTGCTGTTTATGACTATATTGCAGAAACGGGCCAGGAAGAAGGCATCTTGTTCTTGGACGAGATCAACTGCGTTTCTGAAACCTTGACTCCTGCTATTTTGCAGTTCTTGCAGTACAAGGTATTTGGTCGTCATCAGGTTCCTAAGGGCTGGATTGTTGTTACCGCTGGTAACCCTGCTGAGTACAATCATTCAATCCACGACTTCGACATTGCAACCTGGGACCGCTTGAAGCGTATCGATGTCGAGCCAGACTTTGGTATCTGGAAGGAATATGCCAAAAACCACGGCATCCATCCTGCAATTCTTACCTATCTTGAGATTCGCCCTGGTGACTTCTACAAGGTTGAGACCACCGTTGATGGTAAATCCTTCGTTACCGCCCGTGGTTGGGACGACCTCTCCCAGATGATCAAGCTCTACGAAGAGCATGATTTGAAGGTTGAAGACATGCTCGTCCGTCAGTATGTACAAAATGAAGAAATTGCTAAGCGCTTTAGCGTCTACTACGATTTGTTTAATAAGTACAAGTCTGACTACCAGGTTGATGAAATCCTGGACGGCAATGCGAGCGACTCTATTCGTGCCCGTGCTAAGCAGGCAAGCTTTGACGAGCGTCTTTCCTTGATCGGCTTGATGATGGATGCTTTGAACCAGCGCTTCCGTGCGGCTGTTGTTGCTGAGCGTGTAGTTCAGGACACCCATGGTCGCCTGTTGGTAGTGCGCGAAGGCGATGCTTCCGACGTTCGTGGTGCTTGTGCTCAGATTGCTGCTGACATGCTTGCTGATATTGAGCTTAAGCGCTCCACCTCAGGCGTTTCTGCTGAGGACTATCAGGTATGCAAGAAGTCTGCCCGCTTCTTGGAAAACCAGGCAGACGCCCTTGATGCTCTGAGCTTCGATGACATCAAGGCTGCCTTCGGTGAAGAGCTCACCAAGCTTGACGCCAAGGTAGCAGATGCTGGTTCAGCTCTTGAACACGTATTGACCTTTGTAGAAGAGGTATTTGGCGAAGGCCAGGAAATGCTCTTGGTTATCACCGACCTCTCCTCAAGCCGCTACGGCATGGCCTTCATTAATGCACACGGCAGCGAAAAGTACTTTGAGCACAACAAAGAGCTCCAATTCTTCGAGCGTGGCCAGAACCTTATTGATCGCATCGAGCGCTTGGATTTGGAAGACTAGAACATCCAAGTTCAGTTCTTGAACACCCCGGGTGAAACTGCGTTTATACTCCTTTGAGTATAGGCTGTGACCCACAAATCAGTTTGCAGGCCTCAGGTGTACCACATATACGGCACGTTACTTGTAGTAAGTAACGTGCCTTTTTTATTTCTCAAAAACTGACTTATTGGTCATAAAAGATAGGAAAAACGCTTCTCATTCTGCCTTTGTTGCGCTATTGTAAAACCTTGTGCAATAGTTATGTACTTTTTATAAAGAAAGGTGGCTCTATGGGCATCCTCTATCAAGTGAGTGACCCCGTCTATTTCGCCTACTGGTTCTTTGTTCTGTTTGCCTTGATGGCATTTAATGAACTGGGCCGTGTGCGTCTTTGGGCTGGTATTTCACTGTTCGTCGTCGTACCTGTGTTGCTGACCATTTTTGTATGGCCAACAACTGCAGCTCCTGGCAACGAATATGGCACAGGCAACTGGTTTAACTGGGTTAAGACCTACTCAGTATTGGCTGGCTGCGTTGGCTTTATGGCTCTGCGTTATCTCAAGTGGCAGGGCAAGGACGGTAAGACTCATTACCTCTACGAAAAACGCTGGGCATTGGTATTCCCTGCACTTATCTTGGCTGTAAACATTGCCGAGGCTTGTGCTCGTGACTTCCAGATCTTTACCTACCAGGCATGGAATGGCGAGATTATCAACAATCTTTGGACCATTTCTGGCCCCTGGAACATCATGAATGGTATTGCCGGTATTTTGAATATCGTCACCATTTGTGGTTGGTTTGGCATCTTTATTTCCAGCGACAAGTCTCGCGACATGATCTGGCCTGACATGCTCTGGTTCTGGATTATCGCGTATGACTTGTGGAACTTTGCCTACACCTACAACTGCATTTCCGACCACTCCGCATACTGTGGTTTGGCATTGCTCCTTTCCTGCACCATTCCTACCTTCTGGATCAAGAAGGGTGCTTGGTTGCAGCACCGTGCAAACACCTTGGCATTGTGGATCATGTTTGTTATGACTGTTCCACAGTTTGTTGATCGTTTGGCTCCTATCCCTACCACACACAATCCAGCTGCCTTCTTCATTGTTAGCTTGATTGCCTTGCTCTTCAACGTGGGCGTATTTGTGTATCAGGTTAAGACCATTCGTGCTAACAAGAGCAATCCTTTGAAGGACGAACTCTACGTTAACAGCAAAAAGTACCAGGAAGTTGTTGCTGAAAACAAATAAGCATAGCTACGTTAATGCCACCACAGGTCCCTGAAGTGAGCTCAGGAATACATGCGGTGGCATTTTCTCTCATAAGAAGACTAGTAGTTAGGAAAGAGGTGTTACATGGGTATCTTATATACAGTAAACGATCCTATGATTTTACTGTACTGGCTTGTTATGCTGGTATTGCTCATGGCCTTAAACGAGCTTTCACGTGCTAGCTTGTGGACAGGCATTGGTTTCTTTATCGTTTTGCCTATTATCTTGACGATTTGGGTATTCCCTGTAATGAGCCCTATGGGCAACGAGTATGGAACGGGTAACTGGTTTACCTGGGTAAAAACTTACTCGGCACTTGCAGGATGTATTGGTTTTTTGGCCTTGCGTTACTTGCACTGGGAAGGCAAGGACGGCAAGACTCATTACCTATATGAGAAGCGTTGGGCGCTTGCATTCCCTCCATTTATCTTGGCTCTTAATATTGCTGAAGCCTGCATTCGTGACTTCCAGGTATTTAGCTTCATGGCGTGGAATGGCGACATCTTCGATTCCATGTGGCTTATGAGTGGTCCATGGAACATCATGAATGGCATTGCAGGTATCCTAAACATCATCACCTTGTGTGGTTGGTGCGGCATCTTTATTTCTAAGGATAAAACACGTGACATGATCTGGCCTGACATGCTCTGGTTCTGGATTATCGCCTATGACTTGTGGAACTTTGCTTACACCTACAACTGCATGACCGACCATTCCGCTTGGACAGGCGCCTTGCTCTTGATTGGTTGTACCATTCCTACCTTCTGGATCAAGAAGGGTGCTTGGTTGCAGCATCGTGCACACACCTTGGCGCTCTACTGCATGTTTGGCATGAGCGTTCCTATGTGGTCTGACGTTCTTGCTCCAATCTATGTAACGCGCAACCCAACGGCCTTCTTTGTTGTTAGCTTAATCGCTCTGCTCTTCAATGTTGGTGTATTCGTATACCAGATTAAGACCATCCGTGCGAAGAAGCTCAATCCTTTGAAGGATGAACTCTACACCGACTCCAAGAAGTATTTGGAAGTAGTTGCAGAAAACAAATAATAGTTACCAGTTGAAAAACGAAGGCTCGTTTTGAGACTAGTAAGCCCCTGTACTCCCTCGGAGTGCAGGGGCTTTTCTTTTGCTTGGATTAGGTGGGGGTGGGGCGACAGGATAAGAGGCGGAAAAAAATAGAAACTTGTAAGATGCGCGAAAGATGCGAGGAGCAGACTGCACACTAGGATATCGGGAAGGGAGGAGCAGATGCGCTGGCACAAGCAACTTATACTTGCGAGCTGCTGCGCCTTTCTGAGTGCAGGTCTTATATATGCCTACAGCAGCCAACTTGAAAAAAGATACAGCTCCCTGCAGCAGGATGCGCTCGAGCGCTACGGCGGTGAGCAGGTAGAGGTTTTTGTAGCGCGTCGCCCTTTGGCGCAGGGTGAGAAGGTTTTGCCCGAGGCCTTAGAAAAACGCAGCTGGATAGTGGATTTGCTTCCGCCCGATGCAGTGACTCAGGCAGAAGACGTGGTAGGTAAGACCTTAAGTTCTTCTATCTTACAGGGTGAGCCCATTTCGCTTCAGCGCTTTGAGCAGGATACCTCACGGCTGGATGTGCCGGGTACGCTCGTAGCTCTTTCTTTGCCAGCTCAGGCTGTACGCTCGGTTGGGGGAGCCTTAGCTCCTGGCATGCTGGTCGACGTGTATGCAACGGGGGCTTCAGGAAGTACCCGCATGCTGCAAGCAGCCTCGGTCCTCGCTGTAAGCAAGGTGTCTGAAGGGGCATCTCTACAGTGGGTTACGCTTGCTGTTGAGCCCGATAGAGTGCAAGAAATTATAGAAGCATCGCACAAGACGGAACTCTATTTTGTGTTACCCGGTTCAGAGCTTATTGACGAATTTTCAAAGGATGCAAACCATGAATAGAAAACTTCTCCTGTGTCTAGATACTCCCTTATTACAAAGGCTTGAACTACAGGGTCTTTCTTCCTTATTTCAGGCACCCTGGCTTGCCCTATTTACTCGAGCAGAGCTAGCCCGTGCCTTAGTAGAAGAACACAAATATCAGATTGATGATGTGCTGCTTGCTGGGGCTGATGACTGCCTGCCCATTAATGCGGCAGCGGCTCTTGTGAGAGAGTTGCCTCACTCGAGGGTAATTTTATTTACCTCTGACCTCAGTGGTTCGTGCATTAGTCGAGCACGTTCTGCTGGTATTGCTGCAACGTATCAATTATCCTACCTGCCCACATTTCTTGCTAAGGCTGAGTCCTGCTATGGCGGCAAAGGATGCACGCCTGACGTGTGGGATGAAGAGAATTGTCAGGACAGCTGGCCAGAAGATGTGCCCTTTAGTACCCGCGTTCGAGAAGCGGGCACACAGGCTCGCAGCAGGGCTGGAGCAGGTGTTTTACAGCAGGTAACGTGTGAAGAGGCAACAAAATGTGCAGATATACATGGGGCATATGTCAAGGAGCAATTAGAGTTCGGGACAGGTGTTGCTTCCCTTGATGAAGCAGGGGCGGGTGCTCCACGAACGCTGGATGGTATTGATGTATACGTGTCTCAAGCACAAACAGGCGTGTTGCCACCATGTGTAGCTACGAAAGCTACTGATATAAGAGACGAGCAGGATGCTTCTATAAGATACGCTCCGTATTCTGAGGCCTCGTTAGCGCAGAGCCAAGCGAGTGGGGCGGAGGTTTTCTGTCCAAACACGAGCCTGGATTGTATGGCGCAGGATGCGGAGTCTTCATCTTTCATCCCTCATCCGTATAAAAACCAGGGACAGGCCACGGGTAAGCAAAGGGATGCGAGCACTGGGCAAGCTCGAGTCTATGCAGTAGCGGGCGCTCATGGAGGCTGTGGTAAATCCACCGTAGCGGCCCTCCTGGCTTGTTTTTCAGCACGTCAGGGTCACAAAACCATTCTTCTTGAAGGGGATCTGCAACTCGGTGATATGGATTACTGTTTTGAGCAATCCACTATGCTCCATATCGAAGACCTCATAGCACGTCCTGAGCTGCTGCAGTGTGCTCCTCATATCCCTGATGAGCCCTTGATTATAGTGGGTCCCCGTAGTTTAGAGGCAGCAGAGCTTGTGGTTGAGCATTTCTTTGAGCTTCTTGATAGGCTTCGTAGCCAAGCTGAGTGTATTGTCGTCAATCTAGGTGCTCATTGGGTGGATTTTCACCTCTCAGTATTTGATCAGGCAGACAAGATTATCTTCTTGCTTGACCAACGTCCCTCTACTGTTCATTGTGCTCGTCGCGTTATGGACATGTGTTCTAAGGCGAGAGTTTCACAAGGGAAGTTCGTTTTTGCCCTGAATCGCTGCAGTAAGAAGGCTTTGTTCTCAGTGTCAGACATTCGCTATGCCTTAGAAGATCCCCTGGTTGCAGCTTTATCAGATGGCGGACGTGAGGTGGCTGAACTTATGGGAGCGGGACTTGTTGCTGAGTTGCTGTCTTCGCGCAACCCCTTGGTAGTAAGCCTGGAAGGTTTTGCGCACGCTCGTCTTGGGTGGCCAAACGCACAAAGTGCTGGTAATGAGTCACCTCGCCGCAGGTCAGGCTCTCTGTTTGGAAGACGAGATGTCTAGGGGCTTATTGGACCGCGTTCAGATGGGCTCAACGCTAAGTGCAGGTGAGGGCAGAAATGAGAGCTTTCTGGATGAGTTGCGTGAAAGCCTCTTGCGTGACTTAGGAAGCACTCGCTTTTCAGAGCTATTATCCTGCCCTCGTTCTCAGGCAGAAAAAGAGCTTTTTGTATATGTAAAGACCTTCATCCAAGAGCGCTCAAGCCCTCATCGGTATCTCGGACAGGATGCGTCATGCCATCCCTACTCCATAAATCGGGATAACATTCAAAGCCTTGTCACACAACTTGCGGATGGCATGTTTGGCTTTGGGCCCTTGGAGCCCCTGCTTGCAGATGACGCCATTACAGAAATTATGATTAACGGCCCTGATCGTATGTTCTATGAAAAAGCAGGTATTCTGCATGAAATACCAAGTCCTTTTAAGGATGAAGGAGAGCTCCGTGTGTTAATTGATCGCATGATTGCTCCACTGGGACGACGTATTGATGAATCGTCTCCGACAGTAAATGCTCGTCTGCCCCAGGGGTGCCGCATCCATGCTGTGATTCCTCCCTTAGCCCTCAATGGGCCGGTGCTTACCATACGAAAGTTTAGATCGGACTTGCTAAGTCTGGATGATTATGTGCAGCAAGGCAGTATTGAACCAAGGGTGGCCACAAGCTTGCGTCAGTGTGTGCAGGCACGGAAGAATATTGCGGTCATTGGCGCAACAAGCTCAGGCAAAACCACTTTGCTCAATGCACTTTCCCATGAAATAGACCCACGCGAGCGGATCATTACGATAGAGGATTCTGCTGAGCTATGTTTTAAAGCTCATCCACATGTCGTGCGACTTGAGGCACGTCCTGCAAATAGCGAGGGCAGGGGTGAAGTTAGCATACGAGATCTGGTAATAAACTCACTGCGCATGCGTCCTGATCGGATTGTGGTTGGTGAATGCAGGGGAGGCGAGGCCTTCGACATGCTTCAAGCGCTCAATACCGGCCACGACGGCTCCCTTACTACGCTTCATGCTAACTCGGCACAAGATGCCGTATTGCGCCTTGTGGGCATGGTGCGTATTGCGGAAGAACTTCCTGTTGCTGTTATTGAACAGCAGATAGCGAGCGCATTTGATTTGATAATTCAGGTGGGACGTCTCCGCTCAGGCAGGCGCCAACTACTGTCCTTATCGGAGTTGAGCTTTGATGCGCAACAAGGCAGTTGTAAGGCAGCACCCTTCTATGTGCGCAGCTCTGATGCGCCCGGGGTGTGGCTGTAGGCTAGCGTCGTATGAGACGTAGCTGTTATTGCCTACCTAGGCGAGAAAGGGGTCTACGGTGGACATTGCAAATCAATTTGTACAACTAGTTTGTCAAAGCTTAAGGATTCCTGAGCCACGCCTGGCCTATGGGTCAATTGTCCTGCTGAGTTTAAGTGTGCTTTTCTTGACAGTCTTCCTGTGCGCGCTCCTTAAACTGTTCCATCAAGGCATAAAAAAGCTACGCCAACGATATGTCTTACAAAAAAGCTTGGGGATGCGCATTGCTTGGGTACAGGCCTTTGATAGGCTGCCAGGTATTCCCTTTGTGAGCAGGCTCCTTATCTCTCAGGCGCGTTGTAAAAGGGCATGTGAGCGTGTGTCCTATCTTTTGGAGCTAAAGGGCTTTTTCGTGCCCCTCATAAGTCTGTGTAATTTTGCTCTTGCAGTAACTCTTGCTTTGGGGCTTGGCTTGAGTCTAATTACACGCTCCCCTGTAGCAACAATTCTTGTTATGGCTGCTGTCTGCGTTGTGGTGCACGAATATGTTCATAAGAGCTATGAGGCGCAGGCGGAAGCCATGCTTAATGAGGCGCCTGAAGTATTGCGCACCATGAGCTCCTGCCTGCAGGCAGGAATGTCGGTGCCTCAGCTTTTTTACGAGCTTGAATCACGCTCGGGAGCCTTGAGTCCCTTGTTTGCGCAGGTGCGCATTCGCCTAGATTCAGGTCTTGGAATAGAAGAGTCTCTTGAGCCTTTGCGGTGTTGCAGCGTGCAAGAACTTAGCTTTGTAGCCTTGGCTTTACAAGTTCAACACCAAAGCGGGGGAGCTATGAAAAACATATTAGATGCTGCTGAGCAAAGCGTATATGAGCGATTCGCTCTGCGGCGATCCTTGCGGGTTCAAACAGCTCAGGCACGCTTTTCTGCTCGCATTATTTCGTGCATGCCCTTTATCTTGCTTGCGCTGTTTTCTTTAGTCTCTCCTGATTTTCTCTCACCCTTCTTTGAGAGTATTCCGGGATTGGCCTTGTTGCTTGTGGGTTTGACTATGCAGTTATCGGGTGTACTCGTGATTCGGCGCCTTGTGACTCAGGAGGTTCTCCTATGATTTTGGTTGCAGGCGCAGCCCTTCTTGGCGGTATTGCAGCTTTTTTTGGCTCATATTTTGTGGGTGGAGCTTGCTCAAAGCATTGTGCACGAAAGCAGCTGCATGCTCGCATGAAAAAATACGCTCCCACACGTTTCACTCTTGCATCACAGGGTCTTACTGCCCGCGTTGTTCTAGTAATGATTCAACACGGTCTATATCGCAGGGAGCTGCCGCCGGGCCTGTTGCCCTACCTACGACCTTTTTGCTGCGGACGAAACTTCACCCCGCTCTGTGCTGCCTGTGGTCTTGAGCATTTCATTGACGATCAGGCCTGTATTCATGCAGCCCTTGTATGTAGTTTGTGGGCTGGGGTCTTTGGTGCTCTTATGGGGTCGTTCTTTGACCTGCAACTGGGCTTCTTTCTTTTACTTGTGGGATGGCTGAGTGGACTGCGGTTTCCCTTGCGCTGTCTTCGGCAGGAGTGTCGCCTGCAGCAGCGCCAGATAGCTCAGGATTTACCTGAAATGTTGGATGTTTTGGCCCTGGCTATAGAAAGCGGCTTATCGATAGAGCAGGCATTACGACTCTATGAACAGCACTTCACAACCAGATTGAGTCACGAACTTGCTCTTGCTCAGCGTTATTGGCAGGCTGGAATACTTGAGCGTGATGTGGCTCTGCGCAGGCTTGCATCTACCTTGGATGTTCCCTTGTTTTCGCACGTCGTAGAGGCCCTGTTGCGCACCTTGCGAACGGGTGCCAATGTGGCTGATGTTTTACGCATTCAGGCAGAACAGGCCCGCCTTGATTACAAAGCTAAGACAGAAGAGCGAATAGCAAAATTACCATCAAAAATGATGCTCCCCATAGGTGTTTTAATTCTGCCCGCCATGCTCTTGTTGGTGTTGGGGCCTGTACTGTTGGGTCTTATGAAAGGATAGAGAAATGATTCGCCCAGGTTTACAACGCACGGTATCTGTTCTCATGGTTCAAAGGCAGCAGCTCTATGGCTTGTTGCGGAAGCGTTCAGGCCAAGGAACTATTGAATACGCGATTTTAGTAGGCGTGTTGGTGGTTATTGCCATGATTGCCATTGCCTTATTTAAGCCGAAAATTCAAGAGCTTTGGACGGCGATTGCAGATGGCATTAACGCGTTGTAATGCGAGGCGCTTCATGTCGCGGGTTAGGCGAGATATAAGCCTGATTATGCACAAGCGCTCAGGACAGGCCAGTCTTGAATATGCCCTGGTGGCTGCAGGCTGTATTGCCATAACCCTGTGTCTTGCAGCCCTGTGGCGCTCTATTGCAACAGGAACTTTTCTGAAGTTTATTGTGCAGACGGCTCCTCACAACACAGCCTCAGATCTACCTGGAATAATTTCAGACATCCTGCTGTATTAGGGGGTTCTATGAAAGCAGCATCGGGGCAGGCCAGTGTAGAATGCGCTTTTCTCTTGCCCATACTTCTTTTGTGCCTTTTGGCTCTCTTGCAGCCAGCCTGTCTGTTATACGGAAGCATCGTATCTCATGAGGCAGCTCATGAAGCCTGTCGTCTTTTGTCGACCCTGCCCCACGATCGCTCAACTCAGGCCATAGAGGCTGCGGTGAAAAGGCGTCTGAGTGCCGTTCCCTCTGTTCCTATTTTGCATGTAGGAGGGCCCGAAGCTTGGGAAGTGGAGCTTGTAGGCAATGAACTTGCAGAAGAGCAGTGGGTCGTCATAGAACATCGCGTACGACCTCTGCCGCTTCTAGGCTCTCTTAGCGCTTGGGCAGGGCTTTTGGATCAGGAAGGATGCCTTGTTCAAAGGTATGAAGTACAACAGCAAACGCATCCAGATTGGCGCCATGAAATACGCTCCGGAGAGGATCCTTGGTCATGGATACAGTACTGGCATTAATGCACGGACTATTTTTTAGACGAGAAGGCTTCACGCAAGCAGGCATGGCGATCGCTCTTTTGCTCTCTCTTGTTCTTGTTGTGTCGTCTGTTCAGCTCTATCGCATCCATGGCTACGCCCAGGACATACAAGAAAGCCTTGATGCTGCGACGCTTGCAGCGCAGGAGCCCTTGGCTCACTATTACACGACAGCTCAGGCCTGCGATGCTTTTATTCTTTCAAGTTCTGTCCTGGCTGTGCTGGTAGCAGGCATTGGCGTTGTCTGCCTGTGTGTTCCGCCGGTTGCAGGTTTTGGCGAGAGCTGTATACAGCAGGCAGAACGTATCTTTCGTCTAAGGGATTCATTTGCAGAAAAAACTCAGCGTGTGTTAACGCGCTACCAGGCCATCCTGCCCTTTTTATGTATTCTACGAGCACGTGAGGTCCTCCAAGAAAATAGCCAGCTTACAAGTCATTCCTATCAGGGCATTGCTCTTCCCCTTCCCTTGGTTGGTGATCCTGTAGTAGTGGGTGGCGAAGCCACGAAAGAGGTAGATCTTGCTACTAAGGGCCACGAGATTAAAGAGCTTGCTCAGATTGCTGAAGAAGAGTCCCAGAAAATGCAGGATGCCAAGGAAGAGGCCTTCGCCTATGACTGTGGCAACTACCCTGGGCGCTGTATGTATGAACGAGCGGGACAGCTAAGTGCCATACGCCCTGCAGATAATCCTTTGTATACGAGCAGTGATACCTGGGAGCCCCAGGTTGCTCTTAGGCGTGCCCAGGCTTATTATGCAGCTCGATTGCGTCAGGAGGTGCCCGATGGCGGAGATGTGGAATCACAGGGCAGGTCTGAGCTCAGGCGCTATTTTTATACCCATGCTCAGGAGTATTCCGAGCATGTTGCTCAGCTACAGGCTAGAAGGCATGGCGCTGTGTCCGTTCGCCCCTTGCCAGCAAGTACGGAGGCTCTTCGGGATACGTCCTTGTATACGCAAAAATATTTTCCTGTGAGCTTTGATGGCGGGTCTGCTATGCCGCATGCCTGGCCAGGATGCCCGAGGGCCTCAAGTGCTGAGTTGTTGTATTCCTTTGCAGATCTTGAGCCTCTGCAATGCCATGAGTGTCCAGAGTGTCACTTTGTTCCTCATGATCTTGTGCGTGTTGCTCAAGCAAGCTCTGTTGTAGATACCGGTTTTGAATATCACTACAATGCCTTTCTTGATGCTCTTTCTCGCTATGAAAAGGCACGAGACTTAGCTCAGCCTGCTCAACAGGAAGCGCAAGATAAGATACATGAAGTCTTTAGTGCACTTCGCGATATGCTTAAGCGCTTTCTTAACAAGCGCTTGGAAGTGTATCCGCCGGGTCGCCATGGAGTTATTTGCCTCGCTCGAGATGAGTCACCTGGCCCAAGAGGACTTGAGTTTAGCTCTCACTTTGTTGATTCTAGTGGGGCCCTAGGCGAGCGTGTTGCAATCTCGGCATCATGCTTGGTGGCCTTGCCCTGCTCTGAACAGGACAGCCTTGTCTTACGAGATCTAGATCGTCTTGCTTATGGGTCCCAATCGGTGCTGCTTGAGGGCGTTCAGATGCTCAGTCTTCTATGGACGCAGGCTCTTCAGATATATGCTCGAGGGGCGGATGTTCTCCACGATGGCCTGGCTAGTTGTTTAAATAGTCTGCCCCTGGTAGGCGCAAGTGGTCTTGGCACCTGGGCTGCAGATGCGCTATCTGATCTTTGTATAGATCTGGGATTTGAGCCTGTTCCCTGCGAGATATATCAACCGATGCTCATTAATTCCCTGCATGTGGCTCGAAGCGACACTTCTCCCTTAGGTGCACGACTGGTGAGTCTTAAGGCGGCAGGCGAGCAGGTCTCGAATGAAAACTATCAGTCCTGGTATGAGCTTATTCGGGTAGAGGTGGAGCGCTTTGCCACTGGTGCGGTAGTCACAGGATTTAAAGAGCTCTTATTTGCTGAACTAAAGGTGAGTCTTTCACAAGTAGATAGTGAATTGATAAGCATTCCTATTCCATAGGCTGTAGAAGAAGAGGGTGAAGAGATGCATGCACTGCGTGGTCAGTCGAGTGTGGAATTTTTAGTTGCTCTACCGTGCATTCTTATGCTTGTCCTTATTGTGTATAACGCTTCTTTGTTATGTGTAGAATGCGCTGCCTTTGATCGCCTTGCACGCTCAGAAATCATACGAAACCATTATGTATACGGCCCGTATAGACAGGCCCGTGCTGCCTCGTATGCACAAACACACAAGGTGCTAAACGAGCGATTTTCTGCTCCCTATGAAAAGGTGGAACTAAGCTCAGAACTTCACGGCGACATGATGCACTATGAAGCAAAGCTGACCTTTTATCCTCACGTGTACAAGGATCGTCTAGGACTTACGTTTCTCAATTATGACTTTCCCGGCGTGGAGCATCGTGTTGCGATTGCTCTGTCGGCAGATGGCTCGGAGTAGTGTAAGGAAGAAGATATGAATACTTCACATGAGCTCACATCATTAGAAACAAGCTCTACAAGAAGAAGGCTTGCTGTTTGTCTAGGAAGCTTATGCCTTGTAAGCCTTGGTACTCTGTGGCTACAGGCATCGTGTGCTCCCCAGGCAGCTTCTCAGCACAAAGAATATTCAGCTCTTCCTACCTTGAGTATTGCAGATGTAGAAAATGATGCTGCCTTCTGGGGAGAAGAGCCGCCCCAAGAGTTCTGTGCAGAATTTTTAGATAGGGAGAAGCTCGACCAGTTTTTATGGGCGGTTAGCGACAGTTCCTGTGTTGCCACCTGTGGCGTCATGCTCGAATCCCAGGCCGCCTTTCAGTGGCTTGAGAGCAATCTTGAAAAGCATGGCTGGCAGCGTATTCCAAGTAATTCAGATATGATTCGCTCCTACATAAAACAGGAGGGCATCTATCGCATATGCAGTATTCAGTGTGCTGATTATAAAGAGTTCGTCCAACTATACATACAGGCCTCTGTATAAGGAAAGGGGTTGAGACATATGAAGCGTTGTCCCGTCTGTAAGGCCAGTGTTTTCGATGACATGCCAACCTGTTTTGGTTGCATGTATGAATTTTCCTCCTCTACTCATCCATATAGGGAAGACCCAAGCATGGCAGGCTTTGCAAGCAGACCTAGTGCAGTGTCTTTTACCCAGGAGGATGTAGCAGGAGCTCAGTCTTGGAATACAGAGGTTGTGAGCGCAGATGCATGCTCCTTGGATGCCCAAGAATCTAGCTGGGATTACACCCAGGCCAATGGTGTAACACAGCAGTCCTCGCAGGCTAGCTTCGGTGGGGCTGAGTCTTCTGTCGCCAAGGCAGCTGTGCGTGGAGTGCCGCACGAGAGGGAAGGCAGGGATCGTGTCCTAGAGTCATCAGGGCCTCGTCTCTTACAGGAGCTGCTTGCCAACGCAGGCTATGAGCTTGTACTGCGACCTTTAGCTCGATAGTTTGCACTGCGCAAGCGCTTCTGTGCATGTTCGTGTTACAAATGGCCTAAAGCTTTTAGTTTTTCTCTAACTCCTGGGCCTGTGCGCTTTATACTGAAAAGCACATACGCATTCAAGGAGAAGTAACTATGGAAATAACCTATCGTGATACACGCGATCGCGCCCAGGAACAGGTTTCCTGTTCCGAGGCTATATTGCATGGTCTTGCACCAGGTGGCGGCTTGTATGTACCTGAGCGCATACCCCAGCTTAGTCTTGATGATATAAAAGCCCTTGGCCTGTTGAGCTATGCACAAAGAGCTGCGAGCATCTACAAGCGCTTTCATACGGATTTTACAGATGAAGAAATCGATGAGCTTATGGCTCTGTCGTATGGAGATAACTTTGACACGGAGCAGATATGCCCCATTCATTCTCTTGATGCAGACACGCACGTACTCGAGCTTTGGCATGGGCCTACGAGCGCCTTTAAGGACATGGCCTTGCAGTGTCTGCCCCATGTATTTGCCAAAAGTGCTCAAAAGCAACGTGAGGCAGGGCTGCTCGATCATGAGTTTTTGATTCTTGTTGCCACGTCAGGAGATACCGGCAAGGCAGCCTTGCAAGGCTTTTCCCAGGTAGAAGGCCTGCGTGTGGCCGTTCTGTATCCTCGAGATGGGGTTAGTGAAATCCAGCGAAGGCAGATGGTTACACAAAAAGGTGACAATGTTGCAGTCTGGGCAGTAGAAGGAAATTTTGATACGTGTCAGGCCTTAGTAAAGCAGGCCTTTTCTGATGCAGACTTTGCAGAAATACTGCAAAAGAAGTCTGCCGTTGCTCTCTCAAGCGCCAATTCGATCAACTGGGGACGTCTGCTTCCTCAGATTGTGTATTATGTGTCTGCCTATGCTCAGCTGGTTACGGAAGAGAAAATTAGTCTGGGGCAAGAAATTGACGTGTGTGTACCAACGGGTAATTTTGGCAATATCCTAGCTGCCTGGTATGCCAAGCACATGGGTGTGCCTATCGACATGCTGCTGTGTGCCTCCAATGAAAACAAGGTGCTCAGTGACTTTATTGCTACTGGGCGCTATGACATTTCTGATAGGGCATTTGTGCAAACACCTTCGCCTTCTATGGATATTTTGGTGTCCTCTAATCTTGAGCGCCAGCTCTTTGAGCTCTGTGATCGAGACGGCAGCCGCATAGCAGCTTGGATGGACGACCTAGCAAAAACTAAGGCATTTAGATTAGACCCAGAAAGCTTTGCTCGTCTGCGCACAGAATTTAGTGCCGACTGGGTAAGCAATGAAGAATGTCTCGATACGATTCGTGAAGTTTATACTACGCATGACTATCTAGTTGACCCTCATACAGCAGTAGCTGTTAAGGTTGCTGAGCGTCTTCGCTCAGACAATCCTGTGCTTATTGCTTCAACTGCGCATTGGGCAAAGTTTGGCGAAGATGTCGCCCGTGCCCTACAGGC
>RCNH01000705.1_pt1 | contig 18054 bp, 15 predicted proteins | sample 2041161 | NCBI WGS metagenome assembly RCNH01 (sample SAMN09708215, study PRJNA481090) | Feces metagenome, whole genome shotgun sequencing project. | biome: feces | host: Leptonychotes weddellii | place: Antarctica: Sion Island | collected 2010-03-01 | reverse complement strand
GCATGTGTAGAGGCGATTCGAGAAGGGTCTATGCAATCTGGAAGTAAGACCATCTATGCGGCAAATGTTACAGCGGATGGTTCTGAGACCATAGAACGAGCCTATTTGGCTAAAGAATTAGGGGCAGATGCTCTTATGGTGGCGCCTGGTCTAGTGGGTTTTGGCGTGATGCATGCTTTGGCATCGGATCCTAAATTAAATATGCCGATTATTTCCCATCCTGCGTTGAGTGGTGGATTTACGATGGCCGGTACATCAGGTATTTCCATGCCATTGTGGTTCGGTACGTTAAATCGACTCTTTGGGGCCGATATGTCCATCTTTGTAAGTTATGGTGGTCGTTTTACATTTACAAAAGAAACCTGTCAGGATATTGTTAGACGAAGTTTGACGGAGGCTATGCCAATAGCAGCCGCTTGTCCAGCACCTGGCGGTGGTGTAACAGAGAAACGATTGCCTGAATTGATGGAAGCTTATGGACGCGATGTCATGTATCTTGTCGGTGGCGATATGTTCCGACGTAGCGATGATTTAGAAACAAATGTAAAGGTATTCCTAGAACTATTGGAATCGGGAATAAAATATGCTCCCTTATCTTGACTATCAGAGTATAGTAGAGTACGATTAAAATGAAAGTATAAAGGGAAGGAGCGATCGTAATGAGATGGAATGAAATAAAGTCACAAAAAGATATCGATACTCTTATGGAGACGTTTGGCTCCTTTAAAGATAGTGTTATCACTGAAATGTATTATCTGAGTGGTGCCTTTATACATCCAGGTATGCTGATGTATCCTGTAAACGCAAAACGACAGTTAACGGTTATTTTTCAACATCAAGAAAAAGAAGTACCTTCCATTGAACTTGCTTTTTCAGATATGGAGCGACTCAACTTGGTTCCGTCCTGTACAAACTGCTTTGCACAGATTAATGAAGTGACCTTTAAAAAAGTGAAGGGCAAAATTTATATGGCAGATATAGCAGATTTTGATGTTGAAAAAATTAACAAAGATGTGTTTTATAATAGCTTTACTTGGGTTGTAGCCAAAAAAGCACGGTGGCGTGTTTTGGAAGGACACTTGGGTAATGATCCCATTTATGAAGTAAGAAAATGATAAAAACAGGGATTGCGTAGAGCAATCCTTTTTTTATCAGATGAAGGAAATAACGATGGAGGAAAGCTCGATGCAAGTGCATGTACTTGCCAGCGGTAGTCGAGGGAATTCGACTCTCGTGACATATAAAGATACTTCCATTCTGATTGATGCAGGCATTAGCTGCAAGCGAGTTGTCGACGAGATGCGTGCTTTAAATTTGGAGGCAAAGAATTTATCGGGGATTTTATTAACCCATGAACATGTGGACCACATGGCTGGCGTGCCTCAGCTTTTGAAGAAATTTCGCATCCCTTTGTATACGAGAAAGAGAACTTGGAACGCTATGTCTTCGAAGGTAGAAGAGTATAGAGAGTGCATGGTAGAAGTCGCAGACCGCGAGTTGGAGATAGGCCATTTGACAGTACAGCCCTTTTCAACGTATCATGATGCTGTTGATCCTTGTGGATTTTCTTGTTATACCGATTCAGAAAAAATGAGCTTGCTCACAGATACAGGTATGGTAGATCGTCGTATTATGGCAGAGCTGGAAGACAGCACCTATCTTGTATTAGAGTCAAATCATGATTTAACAATGCTTCGAGATAGCTATAAATATCCGATGGCATTAAAACGCAGGATCGCAGGGAATTATGGCCATTTGAATAATGAACAGGCGGCAGAAATTCTCTTGTATTTAGCGAGAAAGAAAAAACGTAATGTAGTGCTTGCCCATCGCTCGGCAGAAAATAATACCATGGCGACGATTGATAAGACATTGCAGCGCCATATTGAAAGACATGGCATAACGGAAAAAGAACTCGTATTTATGCATGGACAACCTAAAGAATGTGTATCGGTGAAAAAGGAGACTTTATGAAGATAACCATATTAGCCGTAGGCAAGGTCAGTCTCTCCTTTTTAAAAGACGGTATTGAAGAATATAAGAAACGAATGCGCTCCTATGCCAATGTAACGATTACAGAGGTGAAAGAAGAAAAGGTAAGCGATAGACCCGATGAAGCGGAACGCTTGCGCACCGTGGAGGCTGAAGGCGAAAGGCTGTTAAAGCAGATTAAAGATGGACAATTTGTGTTCCTTTTAGATTTGCATGGTGAGACGATGTCTTCGGAAAAATTAGCGGCTAAAATAGCTTCGTTAGGCCTTAGCGGACGGAGTGATATCGTATTCGTAATTGGTGGCGCTTATGGCGTATCTGATGCTTTACGTAAAAGAGCGGATGTTAAATTGTCCTTTAGTCCTATGACATTTACCCATCAAATGGTGCGTTTACTCATCATTGAGCAAATATATAGGACGTTTAAAATAAATCGAAAAGAACCCTATCATTGGTAAGGAGGAATTAGATGGAAGAAAGATTACAAGGTAAAGATGCTGTTGGTATCTTTTATATGACAACAATGGATCATGCTGAATTAGAACGTGTTATTGAGGCGACGAAAGAAGCACAGGCTGTATTAGACCCTATGTTTACAAAACTTACAGCTGAGTTTGGCGCGTTCATCAGCAGTCATAAAGATATCGAAGCGTATTATCCTGCCTATACGAAAAAAGATATTCGCAATGTCTTAGCAACACGTTGCAAACCAATGACAGGTAAAGAAACTCGTTGGACTATTTACGGTACAAAGGGTCGCATTTATCGCATGGCTAAAGAAGTGCAATATACAGCGCAACGTCGCCATTTCCTAGCAAGTATTGAACGCGATTATGGCGATGTTATGGAAGCGGTTCGTACACTTGCGACAGGGTATTTGGAATTAGTATCTGCAGCGCAACAATTGCATGAAGAAGGCAAGGATGTTGGCGTGGCGATTCAAATTTTCAATGCTGTTATGGCACAGCTTGATGGTTTTAACCAATTGATTGGCGAAGTTAATAACTACTCTTTCATGTTGTATGATATGTTAGAAGCAGAAGATGCGAATATGAAGGAAGTAAATGAAAAAGGCCAAGAAGATATCGACAAACAAGTTGATTTGATGGCACTTTTCCATGCGTTATTTAGTCAACGTCAAGCGGTAGGTTTCTGCAGAACAAGTCAAAATGATGCCTTGTTGTTAATTTTAGGCAGTGTTCGTAAAACAGCAGCTGTGTTGAAAGTTAATGATGTAATGGCGGATGTGAAACAACGCGGTGAAAAATTAGCGCAGTACAAAGAAGAAAAAATTCTAGAAAATATTCGTGATTACGAAGATCTCGAAGGCCAAGATGGCGCAACTGAAGTTGAAGAGATTGTAGATGAAGTGCTTGAAAAAGAAGAAAAAGCAGAAGCAAGCAGCATGAAATATATTATTGCAGCTGTGATTATTCTCGCTTTAATTGCTATTTTCGGCTATAAATATATGTTATAAGATTTCTGATAATTTTTATAAAAAGATAAAAGGAAAAACACTTTTTGTGGCGTATTGAATAAGAGAAATAAAAAGTGTGAGAAGATTGTAACAATCTATGTATAGCAAGGAGGCCTTATCATGAAAGTAAAAGAAATTATGGAAAAATATCCTGCTACGGTTGCGATGACATCGAATGTGCAAGAGATTGCGACTTTGATGGCAAAATATCGTAACCCTGCATTGCCGGTTGTTGATGATGAACAACAATTAATCGGCATTGTATCGGAATGTGATCTTCTTTACAAAAAAGTAAGACCTCATGTACCACATTATGTGAATGTTCTCGGTGCTAATATTTATTATGGTGGCATTGGGGAGTACAACGAAAACTTCCATAAATTACTTGCTACAGAAGCAAGAGAACTTATGACAACAGAAGTGATTACTTGTACGGAAGACATGGATGTGGAAGAAGCAGCTTCGGTTATGATTGAGAAACATCTAAAAGTGCTTCCAGTAGTAAAAAATAAACGTCTTGTTGGCACTTTATCCCGTCATGATATCATCACTTTAATTGCAAAAGGTGAATAGTTAAAAGTAAATATGAAACTTCATATGTGAAGTGTTGAATAACATCGCAATCTATGGTATTATATAGATTGCGATGTTATACGTATTAATATATTGATCCCATTAAGGAGGATATTTTTAAATGAAAGTTAATGTAGAACATGTAAATAATCATGAAATCACTCTTACAATCACTGTAGACGCAAAAGACGTTACAGCATGTGTAAATCAAGCAATTAAAACTATTGCTTCTCAAGTAAACATCCCAGGTTTCCGTAAAGGTAAAGCACCTCGTAAAGTTTTAGAAATGAACTATGGTAAAGATGCTATCTTGGGCGAAGCTTTTGAAACAATTGTAAATAAATACTATGGTGAAGCTCTTGTAAAAGAAAACTTGGATCCTGTAACACTTCCAAAAGTTGAAACAGTTAACTTTAAAGAAGGTGAAGAATGCGTATTTAAAGCAACTTTCACTCAAAAACCAGAAGTAACTCTTGGCGAATACAAAAACCTTGACGTTGCGAAAGATAAAGTAGAAGTTTCTGAAGAGCTTGTACAAGAACAACTTAAAAACATTCAAAACCAATTCGCAACTATGGTTGTAGCTCCAGAAGGTAGCGCAATCGAAAATGGTGACTTTGCAGTTATCGACTTCAAAGGTACTATTGACGGCGTAGCTTTTGACGGTGGTGAAGGTAAATCCTACCCATTGGAAATCGGTTCCGGTAGCTTCATTCCTGGTTTCGAAGAACAATTAATCGGCGCTAAAGTTGGCGATGATGTTGTTGTTAAAGTGGCTTTCCCTGAAGATTATGGCATGGCTACTCTTGCAGGTAAAGATTCCGAGTTCGCTGTACATGTACACGATATCAAACGCAAACAACTTCCTGAATTGAACGACGAATTAGCGAAAGAAGTTTCTGCTTATGAAACATTTGCTGAATTAGAAGCAGATCTTCGCAAACAATTACAAAACAACTTGGAACGCCAAGCAGAAGAAAAATACATGCAAGCACTTGTAGAACTTGCTGTTTCTAATGCCACTGTTGACATTCCAGAAGTAATGATCGAAGACAAAGAATCTGAAATGGTTCAAGAATTAGATATGAGATTACAAAGCCAAGGTAGCGACCTTGCTACATACCTTCAAATGATGGGCCGTTCCGTGGAAGATCTTAAAAAAGATTACCATGATGCAGCAGCTAAAAGCGTACGCCATGACTTAGTGTTAGAAGCTATCGCTAAAGCTGAAAACATTACAGTGTCCAATGAAGATATGAACTTCGAAATTATCATGATGGCACAACAATTTGGTGCTGATCCAAAAGAAGTATTCGACATTATTGTTAAAGAAAACCGTATAGGTATGTTGAGAAGAACAGTAACAATGAAAAAAGCTGTTCGCTTCATCGTTGACCATGCAAAAGGTGCTGAAGCAAAATAATCTCACATGACTATAGGAATATAGGAAGGTGATTATATGTATGTACCAATAGTAGTAGAACAAAGTGGACGTGGAGAAAGATCCTATGATATTTATTCTCGTCTATTGAAAGATCGTATCATTTTCCTTTCCGGTCAAGTGGAAGACAATATGGCTAATCTAATTATTGCGCAAATGCTATTTTTAGAAGCCGAAGATCCAGATAAAGATATTTATTTGTACATTAATAGCCCCGGTGGTGTAGTCACTGCCGGCATGGCTATTTATGATACTATGCAATATATAAAACCTGATATTTCCACTATATGTGTTGGTTCTGCAGCTAGTATGGCTGCAGTTTTACTAGCCGCTGGAACGAAAGGGAAACGATTCGCTTTACCTCACTCTCGAGTGATGATTCATCAACCATTAGGTGGGGCACAAGGCCAAGCGACAGATATCGAGATTCATGCTCGTGAAATTCTTCGCATTAAAGATGAATTAACATCTATTTTGGCTACTCATAGTGGAAAAGCAAAACGAACTGTTGCTAAAGATACAGAACGAGATAACTTTATGACGGCACAAGAGGCTGTGAAATATGGTTTGATAGACGAAGTCTTGACTCGTGAAGAATTACAGCAAAAACAATAGAAAGGACAGGAAATGAGTAAGAGTACAAAAGAAACATTACGCTGCAGCTTTTGTGGACGTTCCGAAGATGAAGTACGCAAGCTTATCGCTGGTCCGAATGTATATATCTGTAATGAATGTGTCGAAACTTGTGAGAGCATATTAGAAGCGGAACGAATTCCAGAAGAGTTTGAATTGGAATTAACCGATGTTCCAAAGCCGATAGAAATCAAAGAAATCTTGGATGAATATGTAATTGGCCAAGATGAAGCAAAGATTTCTCTTGCTGTAGCCGTATATAATCACTATAAACGATTACAGATTGGCGTAGGAGCTGATGAAGACGGTGTAGAATTACAGAAGTCTAATGTATGTATGGTAGGGCCTACTGGTAGCGGTAAAACGTTATTGGCGCAGACAATCGCTCGCATTTTGCAAGTGCCGTTTGCAATGGCAGATGCCACTACTCTTACTGAAGCTGGTTATGTCGGCGAAGACGTAGAGAATATTCTTTTGAAATTAATTCAAGCCGCAGATGGCGATGTAACTCGTGCAGAAAAAGGCATTATTTACATTGACGAAATAGATAAAATCGCGAAGAAATCGGAAAATCCTTCCATTACACGCGATGTATCGGGTGAAGGTGTACAACAGGCTTTGCTAAAAATCTTAGAAGGTACTGTTGCTTCTGTTCCTCCACAAGGTGGCAGAAAACACCCACATCAAGAATTGATACAAATCGATACTTCCAATATCCTATTCATTTGTGGGGGGGCATTTGCGGGTATCGATAAAGTAATTTCCCAAAGAACCGCTAAAAAGACTTTGGGATTTGGCGCAGATATTCAACGAGAAGAAGAACGTGATGTATCCGCCATTTTGGGAGATATTGAACCACAAGATTTATTAAAATTCGGTTTGATTCCTGAGTTTATTGGCCGTTTACCTGTTTTGGTAACATTAGAGCCTTTAACAAAAGACGCATTAATTGCGATCTTAACAGAGCCTAAAAATGCATTGGTAAAACAATACAAAAAGATGCTCGGTCTCGATAATGTGGAACTTGATTTTACAGAGGACGCATTGGATGAAATTGCATCAGAGGCTTTGGCCCGCAAGACGGGAGCTCGTGGTTTAAGAGCTATCATAGAAAAAGTAATGAAGCGTGTTATGTACGAAGTTCCATCAAGAGATGATGTGAAAACATGTACAATCACTAAAGAGGCCGTACAGGGGGAAAAAGAACCTATATTTACCTATAAGTAGTGAGAAGAACGCGAACACGTAAAGAAAGCTCATTCTTCTTGAATGGGTTTTCTTTTTCCATATAATTAGAATAAAAAAACCGGATATGTACGAGGGTTGTTTTGAAGGGGAGGTAGAAAATATGAACACAAATTATAATGATTTACCTTTAATTCCTTTGCGTGAATTAGTTGTGATACCAGGCTCGCATGCCAATATAGATATAGGAAGAAAACAATCGATTGCTGCCGTAGAGGAAGCTATGAGAGGCAATCATCATGTAGTACTTTCTATGCAAAAAAATATTGCGACAGAAGACCCAACTTTTGATGAGATATATAAAGTTGGTGTCGTAGCTAAAATAACTCAGGTGGTTCGTTTACCAGGTGGGATTCGACGTATCTATGTAAGCGGAAAAGAGAGAGTTGTTCTTAAAAATATCATTTCTGAAGATGATTATAAACGAGTAGCGTATGAACAGTATCCTGTTACAGAATACCCAGAAGATCCTGAGGTAGGCGCTAAGCTAAAAACGTGTAGAGAACGTTATATAGAACACATTAAGCATACTGATGAAGATAGAACAACAATTGCACAAATGGAAACGGTTATTTCACGAATGGGTGATATTGGAGAAATTACCGATTTTATTGTAGATAACTTAATATTGCCGCAAAAGAAAAAACAGAGCTTTTTAGAGATAACAGATGGAAATGAACGCTTAGACTGGATATTAGATCAAATTGCGTATTGCGATAATGTAATGGCGATAGAAGCCATCATTAATGAAAAATTAAATGATGTAATGTCAAAACAACAAAAAGAATATCTACTTCGCGAAAAACTGAAAGTCATTCGTGGAGAATTAGGTGAAGCTGGTGATGCTTCAGAAGAAGCTGAAGAATTCCGCGAAAAATTAGCTGCGCTTAATTTACCAGAATCTATTGAAAAAGTAATCGCAAAAGAGATTGCTCGTTATGAAAAAACAATGACTATGACACCCGAAAGTTCTACTATACGTACGTATATAGAACGAGTGTTAGAATTGCCATGGAATAAGGAATCCGAAGATCGTTTGAATATCAAAGAAGCAAAGGTTATCTTAGATGAAGATCACTTTGGTCTTGAGAAAGTAAAAGAACGAATTTTGGAATCATTAGCAGTGCGTCAATTATCAAATGATGCCGCAGGCACTATTTTATGTCTTGTGGGACCGCCAGGCGTTGGTAAAACATCCTTGGCAAAATCCGTAGCAAAAGCGATGGATCGTGAGTTTGTACGTGTAGCTTTGGGCGGAGTTTCCGATGAATCGGAAATTCGTGGTCATAGAAGAACGTATATTGGCTCTATGCCTGGGCGTATGATTGCTGGTATGACAAAAGCGGGTACTAAAAATCCTGTATTCTTGCTCGATGAAATCGACAAAATATCTTCGCATTACAAAGGAGATCCAGCAGCAGCTTTGCTAGAAGTGCTTGATCCAGAACAAAATGATTCCTTTACAGATCATTATATTGATGTACCTTTTGATTTCTCGAATGTTTTCTGGATTACAACGGCTAATGTAGCAGGCAATATTCCAGAACCATTATGGGATCGTATGGAAGTCATTGAAATATCCTCGTATACGGAAGATGAAAAAGTAGAAATCGCAAAACGTTACCTAATTCCAAAACAAGTTAAGAAAACAGGGTTACCTAGCGACTATACTTTATCCGATAAAGTATTGCGTAAAATCATTAGCGAATATACGAGAGAAGCTGGTGTACGTAATTTGGAAAAAACGATTGGTAAAATTTTCCGTCGCCTTGCGTATGAGAAAGTGAATGACAATAAGACACCAAAACGAATTACCCCAGCAAATCTAAAACAATATTTAGGTGTATCTAAATATGTAGAAGATGAAAATAAAAAAATAGATACCGTAGGATTGGTATGTGGTTTAGCGTGGACTTCTATTGGTGGCGTTGTTCTTCCTTGTGAAGTAGCTACTATGGATGGAACTGGTAAATTAATCCTTACTGGTAGCCTTGGCGATGTCATGAAAGAGTCAGCGCAAGCGGCAGAATCTTATATTCGTAGTAATGCGAAAGAATTGAAAATTGATGGAGAATTCCACAAAAATAAAGATATTCATATCCACTTGCCAGAGGGAGCGACTCCAAAAGATGGCCCATCGGCAGGTATTACTATGACCGTAGCGATTGTATCGGCATTAACAAATCGTAAAGTACGTCATGATATTGCTATGACAGGCGAAATCACGATTCGTGGCGATGTACTTCCAATCGGCGGCTTGAAAGAAAAATTACTAGCAGCTTTACGTTTTGGCGTAAAAGAAGTACTTATTCCACAAGGTAACGTAAAAGACATTGAGGAATTGCCACAAGCAGTGAGAAAAGGATTGACGATTACTCCAGTTAAAACAATGGGAGAAGTATTGGAAAAGGCATTGGTGGACTAAATGGGTCAACAACCTAAAAAGAAGAAAAAGATAATACGGAAATCTCCAAAGCAAATCTTGCCTAAGGAAGAACCACTCCATATTATTAAATCTGAATATGTTGCTTCGGCTGTTCGAGAAGATCAATACCCAGAAGGGGATACGGTTGAAATTGCTTTCTTGGGACGATCCAATGTAGGTAAATCTTCGTTGATTAATTCATTATGTAATCATAGAGGATTGGCATTAGTATCCGGACAACCAGGTAAAACAAAGACCATTAATTTCTTTAACATTACATCCAAAGAGGAGATTGATGAGGAACAAGAACGTAGATACGACTGGTTCCTCGTCGATTTACCAGGCTATGGTTATGCAAAAACAAGTAAAGGTAATAGTGACCGTAATCTATGGTCCTCCTTTATTGCGAATTATATCTTAGAATCAGAACGATTGATGTTATTATGCCTTTTAATCGATGGTCGACATCCTGAGTTGCCAATCGATGAAGCTGCTTTTAATTGGTTAAAAGAAGTTGGCGTGCCGTTACAAATTGTAGCGACGAAAATTGATAAAATGACGAATTCTGAGCGCAGTAAAAATCTAAAAACCATTGCAGAGCGTTATCCAACAGATACGCCACCAATTGCATATAGTGCGTTGAAACATATGGGCCGTAATAAATTAATGGCTCGCATTAATACGGTGTTAACAGGAGAGCAAGAATGAACCGTGCTGTAGAAATTACTCAAAAAATAGACAATGATATTGAAAAAATGAATAGTTTACTCACGGCTGAACTTGCAGAAAGTTCTCCTATTTTCAACGATTTTATTAGACCACTCGCTATGGCTAGAGGCAAGCAATTACGTGCTCGTCTTTGTCTTCATATCGCCAATACAAGAGAGTCTATTGAAACACAGCGTTTATGGATTGCAGGGGCAATCGAATTCTTGCATTTAGCGACGCTCATTCATGATGATGTACTTGATGAGGCAGATTTACGTAGAGGGGTAGAGACCGTTCATACGAAAGAAGGCAATAAAGCGGCTATTTTATCTGGTGATCATCTCTTTGCGAAAGCCTTTCACATGATTGGAAATGGACAAGATATCTCTTATCTTAAGATTTTCACGGATGTGATTAGCAATCTTGTAGAAGGTGAATTTTTACAGATGTCTGATGAAGGTAAAATCAATCAGGATGTGGAAAGATACCTTTTAAAAACAAAGAAAAAAACAGCGGACTTAATAGAAACAGCGATTGAATTAGGCGCACGTATGGCTAAATACAGTGAAGAGGAGATACAGGCTTTTAAAGAATATGGATATTCTTTGGGGATGTTGTTCCAAATCACGGATGACTTTTTAGACTATACGGCGAAAGAGGAAGAAGCGGGTAAGCCCGTAGGCAATGACCTTGTGGAAGGTGTGTTGACCTATCCAATCCTATCCATAAAGACGGCGGAGAATGAGGCTTTTTTAGAAGAAGAAATTCGTGCGATTATGAATGGAAAGTCCTCAGAATCATTGATTAAATACGTAGAAGAGCAGGGCGGTCTTAAAAATACCATTGCTTTGGCAAAAGACTATGAAAAGGCGGCACGAGAAGCCTTAGATCGTTTACCATCTTTTGATGGAAAAGAGCTTTTGTACGATAATATTACGGCATTATTATATAGAACCGTATAGAGTCTATTGGAGGAGTATATGGCTATACCTGAATTTGAAGATACGACGAAACGACCGTCGTTAAATAGCTTGCTCGCGCATAAAGATCGAGTGCGAGAAGCCGCACAAATAGAAAAGGCACAAGAAGACAACTATACGGATACAGAACTTAAAATAATGGCAGAAGCTAGAGCGATGTCTTTGCAAGAGCATTTGACAGAGTTAAGAACACGCTTGATTCGAAGTATTTTGATCGTATTACTCTGCGCCTGTGGTGCGTATTACTATTCTGATGAGATTTTACATATTCTCACAGCGCCAGCAGGGAAATTATATTACATGCGTCCGACAGAAGCCTTTTTTACCTATATGAAGGTGTCGATGTATGCAGGGATTATAGTGGCGTCACCAGTTTTATTCTATGAACTGTGGGCTTTTGTAAAACCAGCATTAACAAAAGGTGAGAAAAGAGTGACTGACTTATTGGTACCGATTGCGATCGTATTATTTTGGTCGGGGATTCTTTTTTCCTACTTCTTTGTATTGCCAGCAGCGATTCGCTTTTTCATAGGGTTTGGCTCGGAGGATTTACAAGCTCTATTCTCGGTAGGACAATACTTATCGTTTATAGTTTCCTTTATATTCCCATTTGGTGTAGTCTTTGAATTACCATTGGTGATTGTCATCTTGGCACATTTTGGTATTATTACATCCAAATATTTACGAGCACAACTAAAATATTTCATTTTTCTTTCTTTCGTTATCGGGGCATTGATTTCGCCAACGCCGGATATGTTCTCGCAGACGATGATTGCAGCACCGATGCTTATTTTATATGTAGTGAGCTATTATGTGGTTCGTTATATTATGCACAAATAAGGTTGACAGAAGAGAGTAATTTTGTTAATATTTGTTACAAATATATAGATAATAACGATGATTAGGAAAAATAGAGAGAATCTATAACAGAGAGTGCCAGGTGGTGGAAGGGCATATATGTGAATCTCTAGGGTAGCCTAGGAGTTGGATTGGTGAACTAATAGTAAGTAATCCCGGTGTCCCCGTTACGGATGTAAAGTGATCGCTACGGCGATAATTTAGGTGGTACCGCGGAAGTATGCTCTTTCGTCCTACATGGACGAAGGAGCTTTTTTTAGTAAGGAGGCTTTTAGGATGGCTGAGAATAAATATGAAAATCTAACGACATATAACCCATCGGAGATTGAACAAAAATGGTATACCACATGGGAAAAGGCTGGGTATTTCCATCAAGATCCAGATTCAACAAAAGAACCATTTAGTATTATTATGCCACCTCCAAATGTTACTGGACAGTTACATATGGGACACGCATTAGATAATACATTGCAGGATATTTTGAATTCGCTTTAAAAGAATGCAAGGTTTTAATACAATCTGGATTCCAGGTACAGACCATGCAGGGATTGCGACACAGGCAAAAGTAGAAGAGAATCTTAAAGCGACAGAAGGTAAAAGCCGTTACGATTTAGGCCGTGATGAATTCGTAAAACGAGTTTGGGAATGGAAAGAAGAGTACGGTGATACTATCGTAAAACAAATTCGTCATTTAGGGGCTTCTTGTGATTGGAGCCGTGAGCGTTTTACTTTAGATGAAGGCTGTTCAGAAGCTGTTCGTAAAGTATTCGTATCTTTATATGAAAAAGGATTAATTTACAGAGGCTATCGCATTACGAACTGGTGTCCATCTTGTCATACTGCTTTAAGTGATATTGAAGTAGAGCATGAAGATGAAAATGGTAAATTATACTATGTTAACTATCCAGTAAAAGATAGTGATGAAGTATTTATGATAGCGACAACTCGTCCAGAAACGATGATAGGTGACGTGGCTGTAGCCGTAAATCCTGAAGATGAACGCTATGCAAAATTTGTAGGAAAATCTTTGATTTTACCACTTGTAGGTCGTGAAATTCCAATTATTGCTGATGATTATGTAGATCCAGCGTTTGGTACAGGTTGTGTAAAAATTACACCAGCTCATGACCCTAATGACTTTGAAATGGGTCTTCGTCATAACTTAGAAACTATTGTTGTGATGAACTTAGACGCCACTATGAATGAAGAGGCTGGTAAATACGAAGGTATGACAGCTATGGAAGCTCGTAAAGCAGTAGTGGCTGATTTAGAGGCCATGGGCTTACTTGTAAAAGTAGAAGAGCATAATCATGCGGTAGGCCATTGCTCTCGTTGTAATACTACAGTACAACCGATGGTAACAAAACAGTGGTATGTAAAAATGGAAGAACTCGCTAGACCTGCTCTTAAAGTCGTTAAAGATGGCGATATCCAATTTATTCCAGAACGCTTTACGAAAACCTATACAAACTGGTTGGAAGGTATTCATGACTGGTGTATTTCTCGTCAGTTATGGTGGGGCCATCGAATCCCGGCTTGGCATTGTGAAAAATGTGGCGAAACAACTGTTTCTATGGAAGATATTACAACATGTCCAAAATGCCATGCCCCTGTAGAACAAGAATCAGATGTACTTGATACATGGTTTAGCTCTGCCTTATGGCCATTCTCCACGATGGGCTGGCCGGAAGAGACTGCAGAATTAAAACAATGGTATCCAACATCTGTATTGGTGACAGGCTACGATATCATTTTCTTCTGGGTAGCGCGTATGATCTTTATGGGACTTGAATTCGGAAAAGATATTCCATTCCATAATGTATTTATTCATGGTTTAGTACGTGATAGCCAAGGTCGTAAAATGAGTAAATCCTTGGGTAATGGTATTAATCCATTAGAAGTGATTGATGAATATGGTGCCGATGCACTACGCTTTACTTTGGTAACAGGCAATACGCCTGGTAACGATATGCGATTCTATATGGAACGTGTAGAAGCGAATCGTAACTTTGCTAATAAAATTTGGAATGCGGCGAAATTCGTTATCATGAACCTTGAAGGGTATGATCCATCCTTCGTACCTGCGGAAAAAGATTATACTTTAGCGGATTCCTGGATCATTACAAAATACAATGCCATGGTTAAATCTGTAACCGAAAATCTCGAAAAATTCGAATTAGGAGAAGCGGCGGATAGCGTATATGACTTTATCTGGTCATCCTATTGCGATTGGTATATCGAACTTGCAAAACCTCGTTTATATAATAAAGACAACGCAGCGGATAGAGCGACTGCTCAATATATCCTTGTTGAAATATTACGTTCGTCTATGGAATTGCTTCACCCATTCATGCCATTCGTTACAGAACAAATCTGGCAACATCTTCCACATGAAGGCGAATCTATCATGATTGCTTCCTGGCCAACAGCTATGACGGCAGGGGCTTCTGATGAAAAAGCAAAACAAATGGAAATTATGATGGACGCAGTAAAAGCAATCCGTAATATGCGTGCAGAAATGAATGTACCAATTGGCAAACGAAGTGAAGTAATCTTAGTTCCGACGGATGCAGCTATTGCAGATGTTATCAAAACACATGAAGACTATTTTGTAACATTGGCTTGGGCTGAAAAAGTAACGATTCTCGGCACGGAAGAGGCAAAACCAGAGAACGCAACAACAGCAGTTGTAAATGGTTTAGAAGTGTATCTCTTACTTAAAGATCTTATCGATGCCGATAAAGAACGAGCACGTCTTACTAAAGAAAAAGAAACAATTGCCAAAGAAATTGCTCGTTTGGAAGGAAAACTTTCTAATGAGGGATTCCTTGCAAAAGCTCCGGCACAAGTTGTAGAGAAAGAAAAAGAAAAATTGGCGGAATATAAAGAAAAAGCTCAAGCTCTAGAAGAAAGATTTGCCTTCTTAGATACCTTGGCATAGGAGGATCTTATGACTTACGAAGAAGCAATACAATATTTGGAACAACGCCAATCTTTTGGTATTAAACCAGGTCTTGAACGTATACATGCTATTGCAGAAGCATTAGGGCATCCTGAAAAAGCCTATCGAACTGTACATGTGACAGGGACAAATGGTAAAGGTTCTGTTACAGCGTATTTACATGAAGCGGTATTAGCTAGTGGATTAAAGGTTGGACGTTTTACATCGCCTCATTTAGTGGATTATACAGAACGCATTCGCGTTGGTAGAGATGATGTATCTCAAGAGAAATTTGCAGAGTTAATTAGTCGCGTGAAAGAAGTAGTAGAGGCTCTCGAAAAAGAGGGCCTTGAAGCTCCTACTACTTTTGAGATTTTGACGGCGGCAGCATTCTTGTATTTTAAGGAAGAAGCTGTTGACTATGCAATTATCGAAGCCGGTATGGGTGGTCGTTTAGATTCTACGAATATCATAACTCCTGAAGTGAGTGTGATTACAAATGTAACCATCGACCATACCGCTTATTGTGGTGATACGGTAGATGCGATCGCTGCCGAAAAAGCAGGGATTATTAAAGAAGGTGTGCCTGTTGTAACAGCTGCACAAGGAAGTCCTTTACGCATTATCGAAGAAAAAGCCGAAGAAATGAAAGCAAAGACGTATGTCTTTGATAGAAATTTTGCGGTAACAACACGTCATCCAATGCCAGAAGGTCAGATGGTGACAGTGGAGTGGCGCGACAATGCTTTTCCTAAAGTTATGCTCGTAACTCGTATGAGTGGTGTTCATCAAGCGGTGAATGTGGCTTGTGCAGCTATGGCAATGGCACTTTTGATTAAAAATGATGCTAGATTAAATGATGATGGTATGCGTCTCGGCTTTGCGGGAACGATTTGGCCAGGACGTTTTGAAATCATTCATGCTTTGGGACGTACCTTTATTTTAGATGGGGCTCATAATGCTGGTGGGGCAGAAGCTTTTGCTAATACCTATGAAGAAAAATTTAAGGATACTCCTAAAACTGTAGTATTCTCCGTACTAAAAGATAAGGAATTAGGTGAAATTGTACGTTATTGCATCGGTCCAAAAGATCAAGTAGTGACGGTGCCTGCTCCGACAGAACGTACGAGTGACCCTAAAGAATTGGCAGGGATGATGCCTTGCACAGCTTGTGCAGAAGATTCCGTGACGGCAGGGATGGAGAAAGCTCTATCTATGACGAAGGATGGAGACATCATTGCTGTATGTGGTTCGCTCTATATTTTAGGCGAAGCTAAAAAATATATTATCGCCAAAACGGCGAACTAAATAAGATAAGTAGCTATCAATTTATGATTGGTAGCTACTTTTTCTATATGGGGATACATGGACAAAAAATAGGTGATACTATATAATTAACCTAAGTGTACTCGATATAAGGAGAATGAAATGTTAGAGAAATCAGGTAGCAATCTAGAAGATAAATTACGAAACGGAATCGTTTATTTACTCTTCGCGATTGCTTTTTTTATACCATTAGTTCCTAATGTAGGAACGGCATTAATATATGTGACGTTGGCTTTTGCCATTGCTAAAATGATGATAGCTCGTCGCTGGGAAATAAAAAAACCACCAGCAGCATGGCTGTTTTATGGTTTTATTTTCTGCTCAATTTTATCTATCTACAATTCTCCCATAAAAGAGTTTAGTATCATGAATTGGATATATACGGTGGGTTCGTATATGATTGTGTATTTCCTTACTTTGACATATATAGATACCTATGAAAAGAAAAAGACCTTGCTATTGACAGCCATAGGGACAGCCGTGGTGGCTTGCATATGGGGATTAATTCAATACTCTCAAGTATATGGCGTGAGTTCTCAATCATGGGTTGATCCAAATACGTTCCCCTTGATTAAGCGTCGTCTCTATGGGACTTTACAAAATCCGAATTTAATGGGCGCTTATTTATTAGAAATATTGGCTTTTGTGGGTCCGTTAGCGTTATTACATAAAAAGATGAAGCAACATTGGCTGGCTAAATTAGTGGCACTTTTCTTGGTGTTATGTATTGTTTTGACATATTCAAGAGGGGTTTGGATTAGTTGTGCCGTTATGGTTTTATACTGGGGCTTGGTGTGGAAGAGAAAGTTACTTTTATCGTTACTCGCGGTTCCAGCGGTAATGTTTTACTATCATGGTGGCGTTGCAGAAAGACTTTGGTCTTTATTCGGACATCATGACACATCGGTGTCCATGCGTTATGCCTTATGGGACAGTACGACATATATGATCAAAGACCATCCGTTTTTAGGGATTGGCTGGGGATCGTACTGGAAGGTTTATCCAGAGTACAATTATTTCTTGCAAGATCCATCGGTCGTTATTTATCATGCTCATAATATGTTTTTACATATGGTGGCAACTATTGGTATAGTAGGGGCGCTTTGTTTTATTGGCATATTAGTTGTCCATGCATGGAAAGCCTTTTCCTTGCCAACAAATAAAAAGAATGCAGAAATCATTATAAAATACGGTTTGACGGCTATGATTTTGGGAATATGCGTCAGTGGATGTGTAGATTATGAATTATTTAGTCATCAAATTTCTGTTGTGTTTTGGCAGATATTAGCCCTCGGAGCTTGTATTATCAAGGCTAAAACGGATAATGATTAAAAAATAAAAAAATGAAAAAAGATAAATTTGATACATTTTTAACATGGTTTTTTATGTGAGGTAAAAAGGAACAGTTATTAGTAAAAGGAATAACAACGCTCTGATGTATCAAATTTAGATCGG
>RCNH01000583.1_pt1 | contig 18069 bp, 15 predicted proteins | sample 2041161 | NCBI WGS metagenome assembly RCNH01 (sample SAMN09708215, study PRJNA481090) | Feces metagenome, whole genome shotgun sequencing project. | biome: feces | host: Leptonychotes weddellii | place: Antarctica: Sion Island | collected 2010-03-01 | reverse complement strand
TGAACCTTAGTAGTTGTTACGTTAGCAATGATACCAACGTTAGCCAGAGTTGCATCATTAGCAACCAGGCGCTTACACAGAAGCTCAGCACCTGCATTAATAGACATAGCTGCCTGCAGCAGGGGCTGGCCATGACGTGCAAAGGAAATATTTTTTCCATACATGTCAAAGAAATCTTTACCAGAGATACGGGTCCACTGTTCGGTACCCTTATCAGAGGTAAACACTGCACCGAATAGAGGCTTATTTCTTACTTCCTTAACAGGCAATGTAGAAATAGCACTTCTATCCTCATATTCTGCAACGAAACCAGGATACATTAACGTTTCCTCCTTTTAAGTTTTTTAATTAAAGAGCTCAAATGCAATAATAGAGCATTAACAGCTTTTTATTTTTATGTTATAATGGCCAAATCAATCATGGCTGCCCATTAAGAGTTTTTCCATCGGGGAATTCTTATCAGAAGGATTCATGATAGATCCCATGACGCCCATATCCCAGTTTTCACTGGTAATAGACGCATTGGGGGATATATACTTAGGAAGATCCTTAATACTAATAGCTCGGTATGCCATTTGATCTGTAAATTTAGTATGTCTAAATGCAATAGACGGATCTGTTGCAGATCTAGACATTTCACTTGCTACTATGCCAAACATTTGCAGAGACATTCCGTAAGATGATCCATTAAGTTCCATCGATTCAACGAAATAATCTTGCAGTTTATTATAGGGAATAGTAGAGGGAAGTTTACCTGTTAAAAAGATTCTATAAAAATCTTCAACATTGGCAATATTCTGAGGCACCTTTGTAGAGACTACTATAGCATCACCTTTTTCAAAAATCAGCAGTCTATAGTCTTGTGGCTCAGTAGCTTTCTTTAAACGCAAATTTTTAGACTTCTCTATTCTAGAAGGCTTGCTCAAGAATACTGTAGGAAAGTAAAATCTTTTCAGTCCTATATTAGATCCATCTTCTTTCATAATTGTATAATCTAATATACCTAAGAGATTTACATATTCACCTTTAATTTGAGCATCGCCTCTATCGAAGAATATTTCTGGTACATAAAAAACAAATTGACCGTTTTCATTGAATAAGATGGCATCTCCATCTTTCTTCAAAAACCCTGGAACACGATATTCCATTTTCATACCACCTTTAAAAATTATTCTACTATAACTCTACCCACAATATTATACGTTGCAGGTGTTATAGTTATAGTAAGAGATCCATCTACGCATTTAACATCAGAAGTCGTTACAAGATCATTAAATGACAAGTCAGGTACAAACCTTGCTTTAGATGTAGCTTTTATTCTAGCGTCTATGATAGTATGACTTCCAGCCTTCACAAGAATATTAGATAATTCAAACTGAGGTCTGCTTTCAGTCAGCTTAATCCAATTTCCTCCATTATACATGAAGAGGGCACCAGTCTCTAGAACAACATAAATTTTATTAGGGATAGGAGCCAATAAGCCGGTACGATCATCATCAGTCTTTAATATGACAGTATCAGTACTCATCTGTTTTCTTTCAGACTCCAAAGGACTATCAAAATAAATATTTCCGCTATCTGTGCAATAATATAGTGCTTCGGCTTCAAAGGGCTTTGAAGACAAATCACTTTCAGCAATATCATAGTATTTAACCAAATTAAATCACCCTTTCTAATATTTATTAATATAATGTAAATAGTATTTAAATGAATAAGAGAGCCCCATAAGAGGCTCTCTTAATATTATTTTTGTTTTACACGCTAGTCTTCCAAGTCAGAGCATCGATGATAGCCTTCTCAGAGGTAACCTTCTCATCGGAAGCGCCTGCAACGGTCTGAGCTGCAAATGCTGCACTATTGACAACATTGGTCTTAGCTACAGCGTAGCCTGCAACGTATGCAACAGTGCCCTTCTCAGTAGCAACAGTGTTCTCATTGGGAGCGTCAGCAAAAGCAGCACCACCAACCTTCTTACCAGAAGCCTGAGCATCACCATCAGCAGATGCGATGATGATTTCGCCAGCCTTTCCTGCACCGACCTTAGTCATCTTGTTGCCGAGCTGGCTAGCCAGAGATGCACGAATAGCATCAACAGCCTTCTCGGTGGCCAGAGTCTTATCAGAGGGCTGAGCATTCAGAGCAGCAGCACCCAGAGCATAGCCGCTATCTGCCATACCGCCTTCTGCAGTCAGCATAGCAACATTATTTGCAACTGCGGGCTGTACCTTCTCGACCAGGCCACTGACATCAACTCCAGATGCATACAAGCCATCAGGCTTTGCAACCAGGGTGTTGCCCTTCTCAGTAGACAGCTTTGCATTTGCAGCAAACTTGTTACCAGAAACGGTCATGCTAATAGTCTGGGTATCAGATGCAGTGTAAGTATCTACCAGGGCTGCAACATCAACCTCCAGGGGAGTAGTAGCATCATTGAAGGTCAGAATGATCTTCTTCTTTTCTGCATCATAGCTTGCAGCCTGGACGAAGCGTTCCAGATCCAGGTTAATACCAGTACCAATAGCTTCGCCGGCGGAGTTCTTAGCCTGCAGAAGGCCAGTCTTCTTATTGTATACCAGGTCAACAGCAGTGCCTGTCAGAGCGATAGTCTGAGTATCAGCACCCTTGACAACGCTCAGGCTATTGGTTTCCTTAGTATACGTAACATCCTTAACGGCACCCAAACCAGCAACCTTACCATTGACGAAATCAGCAACAGCCTTGCCGGATACAGCAGTGGTGGTATCGGTTGCGGTCAGAGTAGCTGCAACAGCTTTAATGACAATGGTCCAACCAGTGCCATTCCAAATCTTACCCTCCAGGGTATCCTTGTTAATATACAGGCGGCCTACAGCGCCCTTTTCGGGAGCCTTTGCAGGATCATAGACAGTAACAGCCTCGTTAAACAGCTGCTTGCCTCTATAAATCTCACCAGTATCAGAGATAAAGAACAACTTATCATTTGTGACAGTCTCTGTTTTGAGAGCAGCATCATATGCTGCCCGATCAACATAATGCCATGTAATCATGTTAAATTTTCCTCCTTATGGAAATAATTTTAAAAGTTTTTATACTTTTAATTACTAATATGTTTAATAAAAGAATGCCATAGGGATTGATCTGAGATCAATCTATTTTTGTTTTCCATGTAAACATCTCTCTAAGCAGAGATTCAGATACAACCCTTAAGTCTGATCCCTCTGCATTGGAGAAAGTAGCAGGAGTAACTATATCTTTTTTAGCAACTGCATTAGTATCAGTATACCACTTTGCCTGCTTTATAACTTCATTCTTTAATTCATCCAGCTTAACACCAAGATCTGCAAGAGAGATACTTATACTGTCAGTTTTTCCATCATCGAAATATAAGATAATAGATTGCTCTGCAGCATTATACTCGCCGGAATGAACAAATTTTTCACTATCTAACTCAACTTCATTTCCTAATACATTTCCAGATGTATCAACCATCTGAATTTTTCTAGTATCAGGAATATACTTAAGGCTAGCAGCTAAGCCGTCTAAAGTAACTATATTAGAAGACCCGTCGCCTTTAGTAACGTTAATACTGTGAGAATCTTTATTCCATGCTATAGAGCTGACTGCATTCTCCAAAGTGGATAGCTTAGACAACTCCTCAGTAACATAGGCAATTACTGCCTTTCCGGATACAGGCAATCTAGACTGATCTATTACTTCATCAGAAACGGCATTTATTACTGTTTTCCAACCAGTAGCTTCACCAGTCCAAACCTTTCCTTCCAAATTCTTATTATTGATATACAATCTATTAATAGAAGGGCTATCCGGCAGTCGCCCTTCATGCAAAATTACAGATTCTGTAAATGGATCAGAACCACGATAGATTTCCCTTGTATCACTTAAGAAATACATATCGCCAGGAATAGGACTACCAGTTCTAAATGTATTAGAACTTACAATATGCCACTTAATCATAAGGTATTTCCCCTTTCAATAAAAATATAGAGCCATCGCCGTGACACCTATTACATAAATGTTCTTAGTCGTAAATATACCGTCATAATATAAAAAATAAACTAGCTATAAATTAAATTCAGGCTGGGGGAGAAACCCAGCCTGAATCATTAACTTTATTTATTATAGATATAGCGATGAACCATACCAACGGCTTTCTTGTAATTGACAGCCATAGTCATACAAATTTTCTCAATATCCTTATTATCGAAAGCCTCCTTTTGATTCTTAGTATATTGACGAGTAGATTTAGCAGTTCGATTTATATTAAATCTATTATAAATAATAGACATAAAGAATTCAGCATCCTCGTCTTTAATTTCACTAGGAATGCATTTAAATCCTGCTAGAATATCATTATGCTGGTAATAGGACTTTCTATATGCCTCCTCGATAGATTTAATCTTGTTATAAAGCTTAGTATTAATCATACCTTGAGCACTCTTGTCGGAAGAGATTTTATCAAGAAGATCATTAGAATACCCATCATTTCTGAAAACTACATAGAACGGATTTAAAGATAGAATGTCATAAATTTTATGCACAATATCTTGTGCGATATTGTAGGAGCATTTTTCTTCATATGCAAATTTATTAATATTTAAGCAGGTATGAAGAAGCTGATCAACATCCTGCTTCTCAATAATTGCATCCCATTTCTTCAATGCTGCAACATTATCTTTTGGGATAGATTTGAGTTTAAAGTAGTTTTCTATTCTTGATCTCTGAATGTCAGGAAGTTTCTCACATACTTCCTCATAACTTAATCCTTGAGCATAATACTCCTTCAATCTATTATCTACTTTAGCTTGCTCAGTATTATTATCAGGACTAAAGATTTTCTTGGCATTTCTAATCATGAGCTCAGCTTTATGGTATGGAACATTATAATTCTTAGCCACATGACTAACTTGGCTCTTCGCAATTTCAAGACACTCCTCTTTTGAAAATAGCTTTCTGGACAAGCTATGTTTGATTTTTACTGTGGTATTTTCATCTTTATTTTCACTGCCAGGCTTTGAATAAGAATAATGACTTTCTTTCTCCTGAGTACTAAGAAGATCATAATATTTATCTTCTTTTTTCGTGACATCTTTGATAGCATCACCATGTACAGGGATAATACACGCCTTTCTAAAAGTCGTTGTATCAGCATGCCTTTCTACAGTAGATGTATTATTATCTCTTGAATGCTCATTAACATTCTTGCCATTATTCCGATTGATAACATCTTTATCCTTGGATTCCTCTTCTTCTGTATCTTCAGTATATCCGAAAATAGTATTCACGGGATTAATATTTCCCAGATAGAAATCGGAAATATAGTGAACAATATCTCCGAACTGCTTCTTAGATAACTTTTTATGCAGAGAAAAGTGCCTTGTTCCCACCTTAGCCCAAGGGATATATACCACCCTGTCAAAAGCTACATACCCGCAAATATCATCGACGAACAGCTCTGGGAAATTTTTATATGGATTATTTCCACTTCCAGGATTATATAAATTAACGATACTAACGCCAAATCCTGTGCTATTCAAAATCAACATATACCCGCCTCTGTCGTTTTCGTATACACATCTTTTTTCAAATTTCATTTTTTATTCTCCTTACGTAATATTTATTAGATAAATACTGTGGTTATATTCATCCTATTTACAAATATAATATATAACGAAAATAAACAAGTAATACGAGGATGACTAATCTAGTCATCCTCTCTATTTAATATTATCCCATAGTAGTATCCCATACCATACAGTTTTCAATATCTCTAACCGAATCTTTCAAGCTTTGAACATCTTTCGCTACTATAGATACATCTCCCATTTGAGTAAGCCACTCTTCTTCAGTACCAGTAAAACCATGTTCAACAGCAATTTCATATGCAGACTTACCAGCAAGAGAATTCAACCAATCAGACACTGTTCCAGTAAAACCATGTTCAACAGCAATTCTGTATGCATCATTTGGAGTAACATCTCTTATACTTTCAATTTGATTGAAATGAATTCGTTCCTTTCTACTAGAAAAGTCATCAGACCAATCAAATAGCACATAGCTATTGCAACTAGCCATGCCATTCTTTACAATATTTAAAATTTTTCCAGTTCTATTTATTTTTTCACCATTTCTGATATAATAGATATCATATAAACCATCAGGGGTAATAACAAGATTTTCAATCATATTATTACATGTAGTAACTGTGACTCTATACACCTTTTTATCTACCGGATCGACAGAAATAATAGGCATAATTGTGCACCTCCGAACATATGAATTTATTAAATAGTTAAAAAATTAATACCCATACTCCATAGAGGGAGTATGGGTATCTTTATAATGATTATCCTATTCCTAAATAGAATTCAACCAAGTTTCTCATGCTTATTTTAAAAGATTCTTCTCCAGATTCAATAGAAACCTGATCTCCATCTACAGTAACATCATATCCATCAATAGAATACTTAGTTACATTGGCTCCACATGTGGTGGGATAATATCCACATTCTGTAGGATCGCAGTCAGGACGCTTAAAAGTACAAGTGCTACAAATGTCTTCTGCAACAGGTTCTTTTTCACCCTCTGCAATAAAAACACAGTCTCTTATACTATCTAACATCACACACTCGTATCTACCGCTGAAATCATCAGACGTGTCAATAATGAGTTTAATCTTCTTTGCTGGAGGAGATTTCATAAACTCATCCTTGCTAGGAGCATGAGAATGAATAACATTGCCATTCAATGCTACATTCTCTCTTACAAATCCCTTTCCGGATTTACACTCTTCATCGTCTGTTACTTCAACGATACCTTCGAGTTTTCCTCTTACTTCATACATATTGCCGTTAGACTTGCATAAGTATGTAATATCATAGATATTATTCTTTACCAGTTCTACGCATTTAACGGCGTCTTCTGCATTGTCATCAAAGAAATCAAGTCTTACTATAATGGCCTTTACAACAGAGGCCGAAATTCCTAAAACCATAACTTTAACTCCATTTCCGCAGTTATTGATCAGATTATCCCTGTTAAATGATATATTTATAATATTATTAAACGGGATATACAGTTTATCAGGAGCATTATATTTATCTGCATTTGGAGGATTGAGAACGCAGTTACAGAGAGGAATACTTCCAGGCTTAATAGAACTTACACATTTCTTATCCTGGGGAGTACAATCATCTTTATCACTCTTGCACACTGCTTCTATATAAGACTCTGTACATGTATTGCATCCTGAAACAATTTTAGATACAAGACATGTTACAGATCTTACACTTCCTAAATTTATATCATAAAATTTAATATTATACTCCATGCCAGGAAATACTAAAACCTCTTTAGGTTTTGAGCATATATCTGTCATAGGAGTTAGTTTGATTCTAGCATAATAAGATATCTCTGCAGATACATTATTTATCTGAACCACACTTCTTTCATAACTTGGATTCGTCCAAAGACTTCCCATTGCGTTTAGCCTCCTTATTTCGAATAAATGTGATAGTATCGCAAATATTACTAATAAGTTCAGCCGCAAAATCAGTTTTGGCCTCCTGTGTATGCTTGAGCATAATAATATTCTTCATAAGATAATACATATATGCTGCATCGATAACTTCATAGGGATTGAGATTCATGCAAGATTTGCAAATCATAATGCAGAACTTGGAAATGTCCTCTTCTGTAATATTCATCTCAGTGATACTGGAATATCTATGAGGAATATCTTCATTATTCTTCATATGCATTTCGCAGACAAGAGCAGGTTCATCGATCAAGACCTGCTTCAGAACAATAGGAAGTTCCTTTGCATCACTCATTTTAAAATTGCTCTTGCTGTTATTAAAGTTAAAGGAGTCGATAACCTTATCCACTTCACTCTTCCAACGCTTAATGGATTTACGCACTCTAGGATTGGTATCATAAGACTCCTTAGCAAAGCTAAATGTATAAGATCTGGTAAATGCATCCTTAACTTCAAGAAGCTTAGCTGCCTTATCAGGAGCCTCATCCTTAATTCTCTCTGCCATTTCAGGAATATATTCATCCATTACCTTTCTGGTATGCTCACTATACATATCAGTCAAGCTGGGAATATTAAGAGCATCATCGATAGCCTTCTGAAGGTCTACAAATGCTGCATCAAAGTTGGAATCAGCCACAAATTCTTCAAGAACCATTCTAGCCAGTCTATTCCAGGACTTGGAAGGAATTCCATTAGCCATAGCCAGTTCTCTTACACTCTGCTTCATAATTTCAGGAAGATTCTTAAATACGGGATAATTGGGATCATCTCTAAACTTCATAATGAGATCCGCCATATTTATCATTTCTTCCTCTGTCAGATTATAATTATCTTTAGCAGACTGAAGAGTGCTATCAACAATAGATGCATTGACTTCTTTTTCCTCTTCCGAAGTAAGAGGGACAATGTTTCCGTTAATAATATTATCCATCTTATCTTCTAAAGGCTTAGAGATAATATCAATATACTGCCCATTGTTAATATTTGTAGAAACCTCTTCAGAAATCAGATCTGCATTTTCATCTACTTCTACAGACTGAATAATGTCATTCATATCGGTTCCTTCAAAAGAATTTCTAACTTCCTCCGTAGCCTCAATGACCTTATCCAGTTCTTCATCTGTCATTTCATTAAAATTTTCAGTATGCATAGTAAATTTTCCTTTCATTAATTAATTATTTGTATGCTGAGGCACTCCATCAATATCTGTAACAGCCTGATCATGTGCCATTGCAATCTCCTGTAATTTAAACCGTATAGCTGTAATTACATCGGGTCTAATATCACTCTTCAGTATAGATACATAAGCTCTATCGAAGAAATCATTATTTGCAGATACAATAGAGAGCAAGAACTTCTTAATTTCAGAATTTGCTCCAAATATTGTACTTACAATATTAGAGAACTGTATATCCATCTCACAGATAGACGAGATAACAGAATCGATATTAGCATTTATAACAGCAAGCTTTACATCCTTATAGATTTTCTTTCCGTAAATAGTGCTGCTATCTTTATTCTTTTTCAGTGTTGCCAATCCTAAAGATTCATAGATATTTGCTCTTTCACGATAAATAAAATTAGCAAAAAATAATACCATATTATTTGTAAAATTAGATACCATGAAGTCATATAAATGATATGTGCTAGAATATACATCTACGGTATCATCGATGGTAAATGTCAGACCAAATTCTCTGCAAATAGCATCGATAATCTCTCTGTATGTTTCATTTCTAACTCTCAGAACTTCTTCATTACTTTCAGATCCATATTGAGCCATAATAGCCTTGAAATTCTGTTCCCATCCAGCGACGACATTGGGATACGGAATTACAGGAACTGTTGTATATCTTAACTTCATGCATTCATCAATAATGCTGAAAATGAAATCGGAGTTATAGTGCGACAGCACCACAGCCAACTCATTTTCAGTTACAATATTATATACCTGGGAATTTGCAATAAAACTACTCATTATTTTTCTCCTTCCTAAATATTTATTTTACGTTAAAGTTAGGTATAAAATAAATATGCAAAATAAGAAATATGTGCCAGCCATTACAGCTGACACATATCCATATAGCATGCTTCTCTAGACGATATTTTTATAATTCACATGCTTTTCATAACCAGATTTAAATCCAATTGCAATATATTTTTTATCTCTGACATCTCTTACATATTCAATGAAGTCATCAGAGCCGGTTACATTTGAAATAGGTTTATAGATTTCATCATCAATCAAATTAACGAAATACAATACATTGCAATCGGTATCTTCTATAAGAATGCATGAATCATCTATTTTTACAAGCTTGCTATTTTTCAATGACTTTGTTATATTGAAAATTTTATCTTTAATATCCATAAAAATTACCCTCCATTATAAATCTGGGTATCTCAATATTTCCATTGAGATACCCATAATTTTAAAATTGAATGATATTAGTAGAGGTAACATCTCCATTCCCTCTATAGATTCCTACAGCTTCAATGGGGAATCCTTTTAGGTTATTACTAATGATTTCATTATAATTAACAAAAGGCAGTACCCATTCAGGAACAGGTTCGTTAAGAGGCAATGCTATAGAACTGATTCCACTAGAAAACTCCTTTGTTTTCATAAGATTAACAGCTTTCTCATAAACCTCTGGATAAGAATCTTTAATCTTATCAATATTCTTAGGAGTGATATCTACTTTAATGACATCTATAGAATTTCTTATAGACATATCAAGAGCTTCTGTACCATGTTCATGCAATGCATTATAAGCATAAGATGCTACAATGCCTTGAATTCTCATAGGATTATCATATGCAGAAACTGACTTTACTTTTACAGGCTTAAAGAATTTCTTTTCACCATTCTGAATAGACTGATAAATGACTTTTTCTTCCTTAGCCATATCTCTTAATAACTTAACTGGATCAATGGAATCACAATTCAGTATATCTTCAGCTAAGATATTTTTCAATCTAGACTGAATTGCCGGGTTTACTGTAGATTTTACAAATACTTCAATGCCCTTAGCTTCTACAGATTTTTCTTCAGGAATGATATTTCCTTCCTGAAGCTCTAGCTTATATGCATAATGCTTCTTGCCCTCAGTGATAAGTGCACGTTTGAACAAGAATTCATTCTTCATAGTAATCAAGCAAGATCTAGCATTTTCTGTATGAGAATTCTTGCAATATCTATCCATAAAATCATTAAGCAAATGACCTACGACATATGCCAAAATATTGATGATAGAATATCTTAATCCATCCTGAGGGATAATAGTTATAGGATCGATCAGTCTATCCATCTCAATAATATCATCATCTGCAAAACTGTACTCAGAAACAGTTGTAAGAGATTCTTTCGTCTCCACCACATTGTCTTCTATAAATCTTATTGCATCAGTATCCTGCTTTTTAATAGCCATAGGAATACCACAGCACATCTGTCTTACATAATTATACCATCCATCAAAACTGACAATTGTACTATCAGTATCCTGAATGATACTAACAGATCTTACAAGAGAATCCATTTTTGCAAGTCTATCAATAATCTGCTTATTATAATAGACATACTCAAATAAAAGATCTTTCAATGCATCCAATGATGTAATTATATTCTCCGGAGGATTATTAGGATCGATAAACGGTTCTTTAAGACTCTGAAGAATAAACAGAATAGCTTGCGTAACAGCAGGATTATCGATAAAATGGAATAGATTATTCTTATAGAAAATTCTATCCAATTCATCCTGAGTAAGCTTACTCAGAATCTCCCAAATAATATGCATGTCATCTACACTAGGAACGTATCCAAATCCTGTACTAGACATAACTTGGAAAAATGTTTCATCTACAGATGCATGAATAGTAATAATTTCAGAGCTATCGAAATGCTTATCCTCTTCGATAACAGTATGAATGAATTCAATGACTTCATTCAAAGAACTCATAGGTACGTTATTATTAAGGAAAGATTCCAGTAATAATGCAGCGGCACTAATACAAGATCTACCTTGAGTGGTTGTAGCAGCTGCTGTATAAACATTATAGAAAATACAAGAATACTGTCCAGTAGCACCATAGAAACCGTTAGCATCAATCTTCAACAGTAACTGAAGAAGATTATACTTCTCGAAATCTTCGGATCCTTTTGGATATTTGAACATTAATTTTTTCATGGCTTTTCTATCATTTATAAAGCCATCGATCATATCATATAGAGGATTAGGTACTTCACCATGACGCTTAAACAATACACCATAAGATGTAATAATAGGCTCCCTGCTAATAATATAATCTGTCATATAAGACAATGTAGAATTTATTGTCTTATTCGTGTAATTATTATTTACTGTAACCGGAGTATCTTTAAAATGCTTCGATATCGAGTAATCAATTGCACAAGATAATTCATTTTCCGATAATAATGGAAAATTTAAATGCAGCATATCCATACATATTCTCTTATACTCAGATAAAGATGCAATATCAGGATACTCTGCAAAACTTGTTTTAGAATATACTTTTTTATCCATATGCCATTCTCCTATTTATTGTATTTAATATAAAGTTTTTGCACTAATAACACTTTATATTATTCATAATGATAATATCTAATTAATCAACATTTAAATAAATTAATACTCAATACAGGAGGTTGAAATTAAATGCTGTTTAAAAACGAAATCCACACCGGCAGCGTGTTCGGTGAATCCAATATCGTTATGGAAAATACTCTTAAGAACCCCAACCAGTTTAAAGAGGCGGTTATTTATAATTCTCTTGCATCTATGCCTTCTAATAAAATCAGAGAGTTTGTGGCTTCCGAGGAAGCTAAATTCATGATTAAAGAAGGTATTATTAAGCAGGATTGTATTGATCGTCTCTGCACCAAGCAGAATAATGCTATTGCCGATACAGCAGTATGCCATATTGCTAAGGAAGAGAATGATCCCCTGTGGAATCAGTTTGTAGCTGCACGCATCGAGGAACGTAGGATAATGAATGAATTAATCGAAAAATATGGTAAGCAGGCTGCCGATATGGCCGCCAAAGCTTATGACGATTTTATTGTACCCAATGTTCCTGAATATTTCAGAGAAGATTAATATGAATGGGATAGCTTGTATGCTATCCCATTTTTCTTTTTAGGCATATATTATATTTATGAATAAAAATACTTTATTACGAGATTAAAAACAATTCAGTAATAAAGGCAAAGGAGAAATGATAAATGGAAAACATAAATGAAAGGAAATATTTAAAATACCCGCAAAATTATGGTAGTTATGCGGGTATCATCGACAAGAAAAAGGTTCCCATCAGTACATCTGATCTTACTAGGGAAACCTGGCAGAATCATTATGATTCTGTCCTAAATCTTTTCAAAGATGGCATTTCCACAGAAGAAGTACAAGGAGGATTTGTATCTGTTAGATTTTATGATAATAAAACAATAGATCTTGCTCTTCCCGATTATCTTCTTAATTTGATTATGTGGAATATGCTGATTAGAACAGGAATTCCTATTTGTTCTAAACATATCTTTTTCTCTGATGAGATTAAGCAGGATACAATCAAAGATTATATCGATAAGTTCTTGATCCATGAAAATAGAAAGAGATTTACGAATAAGGAATTAAATAATATCATTGATGACACTCTATATAGAATTCATGATATTAATGATTTCTCATACTTCTTTGCAAACACTGTCAATTTGGAAGACAATGTTTTCTTAATGCAAAAAAGTGACGAGTTTAATGAGTGCATGCATGCCGATCTGTCAAATATTGCTATTGAAGACGTTAAGGCTGTTGGTATGAGCTATGCCAATAAAGCTATTAGCATTATGAAAAATGCAAAGCAGTATTTGGGATATGATCATTGTTTAGCAGATGCATGCAGAGCATCAGAAGGCATCAATCCTAAGCAGTTTAAAGAGTTTACCATTAATATCGGCAGTAAGCCTGATGGACATGGTGGCATCTTCCCTGCAATTATTAATAAGTCGTTTATTAATGGTGGCGTAGCTAGTCCTCTAGATTATTTTATCGAATCTTCTACTGGTCGAACTGCGCAGATTATTAAGTATAATAACGTCGGTACTTCTGGTCATTTTGCTAGATTACTTGGCTTGAATAATATGGATTCTTATCTTAATAAGGATCCGAATTATGACTGTCATAGTTATAATTTCATAACGATTCTTGTCAAAGATAAAAAGACATTAAAAATGCTTAATAATAGATATTACAGACTCGATCCCAGAGGTATGGAATATCTTATTAATTCCTCTAGAGATAAGCATCTAATTGGAAAGACTGTTTATTTGCGATCTCCAATTACATGTGCATCTGCAGCAAGAGGTCAAGGAATCTGCTATAAGTGTTATGGCGATTTGGCATATACTGTATTTGATGCAGAACTTCAATGTGGTGTAAACATTGGACGTATTGCTAGTGAAACAGTATCGTCTAGCTTAACTCAGAAGCTTTTGTCTGCAAAACATCTTCTTGAGACATTTGCAGAAAAAGTTACCTGGGTTGAGAAGTTTGATGAGCTGTTTGAAGTTGAGGGAAATACTATCAAACTAAATACAGAAATTGATTATAGGGATTTCAAATTAATTATCGATCCTGAAATGATTGAATTAGAAAATGAAGAAGATGATGATTTGGTCTTTGAGGATGATGATATTAGCGGAGAGCCTATATACAATGAGTACATTACAGAATTTGATGTATTGCAGAATTCTAATGGAGTAATTCATCATATCTGTAATGATAAGAATACCAAGCTCTATATATCTAAAGAACTCAATAATGCAATTATTCGTAAAAAGGGAGAATCTCTTGATAGCAAATATTACATTGGCTTCAATGATATTAAAGATGCTACTATCTTTATTATGCCCATTCAGAATAATGAATTGTCTAGTACCTTGGGGCATCTTAAAGATCTATTGGATAAGAATGGAACAATGAAGGGAATGGATATTCATCAGCTACTTCAGTCTCTGATTGATACAGTTATTGAAGGTGGTTTGAATGTAGCATCCACACATCTTGAAGTCATTCTATCTAATCAGGTAAGAGATCCGGATAATATCTTGGAGAAACCTAAGTGGTATAACATCAATCCTGGATATGAAATCCTTTCTCTTAATAGAGCGCTTACTACAAACCCAGCTGTTAGTATCTCTATGAGCTATCAGAAAGTAAGCAAGCAGTTGTATTCTCCTCTTACATTTAAGAAAAAGGGTTCTTCCTTTATGGATCTATTCTTTATGGAGAAACCGCAATATGCTATTAATGGTATGGAACCTCCCAAGGAAGAGAAGTTTATTCCTGAGCCGGGAGAAATGTATGAGCCCATTATCTTTATAGATGATCCTGATAAGGTTACTGTATCTAAATCTTCTATTTATGATGATGAAGAATGATTAATAAGGGGTGATAATTTCACCCCTTATTTTTTTCGTGAAACTATATATTTTTTATTATATAATATAATAATGAAACATCGAGTATTTCTAATGTTTCATATATTATAAAAAGAATGGGGAAATTAAAATGACGAATGAGAATGTATTTAAGCGCAGAGGTATCTATGCATCTGGAAAGAAGAAATTTCTAATTTTACATTTAGACAGATTTGGAGCTGTTATCGCTCCCATTAGAGAAAGAAAATACTATCACATTGATAGTATTATTCTAAATGATTATGAGGCTGTGGCAATCGACCAAATTCAAAATCATAAATATGAATGGTTCGACCAGCTGCAGGACACTCCTGTAGAACAAGAGCGTCTTTCAACAGAAAAGTATATCCAGATTGTATCCACTATAAGTGATATGATGATGGGATCTACTGTGAATGTATATGGAGTAGGAATCTGTCTACGATCCGAGGCTGAAGAAGTTGTTGCCCGGCTTAAGGTTAAAAAGGAACCTCAAGAGTGGTATACACTTATCACTCGTACACCTGAACTTACAGGATATCCGAAAAGATGTATCTTTAGTTATCAAGAGACACTAGAGATTTCAAAATCTAACGCAGAAGATATTTCCACAAAATACAATACCAGTTTAGAGGTAGCGAATGTAATGATAGAAAGAGCCAAAGATCAGATTTAATAAAAATATAATAATATATTATATTTATGAATATGAGAAGAGAAAATATTCTCTTCTCATATTTTATAATATGCAGGTTATAAAAAGGTCTTTTCAATTCTCCTTCCTTTTAATACCTGTGATCGAATGTGGCGATCCGAAATCTTGCGATAAATATTTATCGCAAGACCGAATTTAATTTCTCTCTATGCAGAGAATTAATATAAAAACAAAAAAGACTTCTTACAGAAGTCTAAAAGAATCATGACACCATGATTCTTTTTTAAACCATTTTAGCTTAATACAGGAAGTTTAACTATTTAATGAGGTGAAATTGTAATGTCAAAAATCATTATTTATCGCACCCATATAGAAATAACAGATTATGATATGGGAGATTGCCCGGTAATTGAAAAAACATTTTCAGTTTATGATATGACTTATCATAAAAGATTTCCTAAGGGAATGATTTATGATAAAGATAGGAGAGTATTGATGCTTCCGAGAGGCATCGATATTAGTTTTCTAGAAAGAGTATTTCAAGTTGTTCCTATTGTTAATGGAGATATAGATCCCATTGGTGATATAGGACAGATGAAATTGAGATATAAACCCAAAGATGATGCTCAGAAAGAAGCAATATCTTTTATGCTGAGTGTCGATAAGTATTTTAGAAATGAATACAGTACCATGATGTCTGTAAATTTAAATACAGGAAAAGGTAAGACATACTGCGCTATTGCAACCGCTGCATTTCTAGGACTTCGGTCAATCATAATTACAGATAGTATCGGACTTCTAGAACAGTGGAAGAAATTTCTATTGGAGTATACAGATATCAATGCTGATGAGATCTATATGATTTCTGGTTCTCCATCTCTTATGAAATTATTCAATAGAGATATATCAAAATATAAGGTCATATTATCCACCCATTCTACTATAAGAAGCGTTGGAGAAACGCAGGGGTGGAATAAGATAACCGAATTCTTTAAATATTGTCAAATCGGGATTAAGTTTTATGACGAAGCTCATTTGAATTTTGACAATATGTTTCAGATAGATTGCTATACAAATACAAATGTAACTTATTACCTCACAGCTACCCCAGGAAGAAGTAATAATGAGGAAAATAATATTTTTAAACTATATTTTAAAAATGTCCCATCTATCGATTTATTTGATAGAGATAACGATCCTCATACAAAATATATAGGAATTAGATTTAATTCGAATCCTTCTCCTGTTGAAGTATCTTCTTGCAAGAATAAGTATGGCTTAAATAGAATTGCATATACAGATTATATTGTGAGAAATGAGAACTTTCAAAAACTTCTAGTCATATTAATAAATATGGCTCTTAAGAAGCCCGGAAAGCATTTATTCTATATAGGAACAAATGAAGCAATTCTATATGTAAGAGATCTGATATATCAAAATTTCCCAGAATTGATTAATCAGGTAGGAATATATACTAGTATTATTCCAGCAAATAGAAAGCAGGAACAACTCGAAAAGAAGATTATACTGAGCACGACAAAAAGTGCAGGAGCCGCTGTAGATATTAAGGGATTGGTTGAAACTGTTAATCTTGCAGAGCAATTTAAATCTAGAGTATTAGCACAGCAGACATTTGGTAGAACTAGAGATAATGATACTATGTATAAAGATATAGTAGATAACTCGTTTTATTATACAAAAGATTATTATGAGCATAAGAAACCAGTATTCAATAAATATGCAACAGAATGCCTTGAGATTAATCTATCAAATAATGAGCTTGATTCAAGATATAATAAAATTATAGAAGAAAGATCTACTATGATTAATCCTATAGAATTTGAAATTATGGACTAATGATTATACCCGAAAGATATATAATTATCTTTCGGGTATTTCCGTTAATGTTTATTTTTTTAAAGATATAGTATAGAAGTGAATAGATGAATATATTCATCTATATTATAGAAAGGAGGACAATAACATGTCCCTGTTTAACATTAGCCTGATGGATAGAATCGAAAATGCGTGGATTCATACCTCTCTTGGTATTGAGTGCATCCTGGACACCATCAGCCCTCGCGTTACTCGTGCAGCCGAGTATAATAATAACGAGGAGCAGAACAATAGTTCTGATAATAATAATGCTGCAAATATCATCGACGCTGAGGTAATCTCTGAAGCACCTGCTGAAGAAGCTGGCGCTGAGGTTATCGAGAATTCTACCTATGTTACTCCGGTAGAAGCTCCTGCTCAGAGTTCGAATGACTTTATCATTCTCAATGATAAGAATGATAGACCGGAACCCGTTGAGGCTATCTTTGGTATTGAGGTAACCAGAGATACACCTACTGAGTTTACTCAGGAAAGATCCGTACCTCTTCAGAATGCTAATTGCATTCAGCAGCC
>RCNH01000418.1_pt1 | contig 18132 bp, 15 predicted proteins | sample 2041161 | NCBI WGS metagenome assembly RCNH01 (sample SAMN09708215, study PRJNA481090) | Feces metagenome, whole genome shotgun sequencing project. | biome: feces | host: Leptonychotes weddellii | place: Antarctica: Sion Island | collected 2010-03-01 | reverse complement strand
CCGTCGCATATGCGACGGCTCATATTTTAGTACTCACGTACCCATATTTCTTTCAAAAACGTAACCCCTGCTTCGTCCTGTTCTAAAACATTGAAGGACTCGCCAATACGTATCAAAGGGTAGCGTTTGCGTACTTCTTGGGCGTATGCTAATGGGAATGATAACATTTCAAGATCATCATCTAATGAAAACGCTGTGGAGTCTTCGCCTAGTAAATACAGCATAACAAGGTTGACATCAGACCCAAAAACCTTGGCACACTTAATAAACCAATCCGTAGTATCAAGCTGCATCCAAGAATATACATTACGCAGCGTTTCATCGTACTCAAACATATGATCTTGTTGATAAATTTGACCAGTATTTTTATTGTCTGAACTACAATAATGTACACTCATGGACAGATTCTCATCATAAGCAAACTCCACAAGCTCAAGTGCAACTCGCTCGCTTTCTGCAACAGGAATCCCACCACCATACCAGTAGTTATACAACACGTTGAATGGATGCTTTCTAAGCTTAAAACCCCGATCACGAAATGCCTGCGCACTACAAAACGGAAAGCACATTTCAAGCAAGTTGATACACTTTACACCAAGCTTATCAGCACGCTTCATCATGTCTTTCATTTCATTAAGTTCACCTGGAATAACTGGCACCTCAAGCATTACATACGTGATATGTTGCACCGCAATCTTTATAAGCGCATACACCGATTCAGAATCAGTATCCACATCAGAAGGCTTAATGCTGAACCTAATTTCTGTAAGACCAGCTTTAGCAAGACGTATAAGCAACCCCTCATCAAGTAAATCACCACTGGTGTATAAACGAATATGGGCTAAAGGATATAACTCACGTGCACGCTGTATAAATGCCACCACATGATCTGCATGCAGCAATGGTTCGCCGCCAGTAATAGCCAAACAGTCAAATTGAACGCCTTGAGCGTGTGCCTGCTCTAGCTCGACCACAATATCACGTGTATGATGCAAGAAATACTCATAGTGGTCCTGGTTAGGATTAAAGCAAAAATAGCAGTTTTTAGTGCAACGCAAGTCCACAAAAAACGTTGCAGTCTTCTCTCCTGTTCTACACGCCATACATGCTGGTGATAGCCAATTGCTCCATAATGATGAATCGTTATTCTCTAGATGGAAGTGCGTCTTCTGCGCAATCATATTGCGGTTTGACCTCACAGAGGACTCCTGAGGTTCAAATTCAAGACCAAACTCTGCAACCGAGTTCTCGAAATCACGTTCAACTTCCTGAAATGCCGAAACATATTCATCAAAGTTCATGACTTCTCCTTGCTCGTTTACTTCAACTCACTACATACATATTGCATGTATTGTAAATCAATCAAAACAAAAGCGACCAAAGCTAAGGCAAAAACGGCATAATGTGAATCAGGCGCCTTTTTAGTAATGGATTGCTCAAATAGTATATCCCAATTAATAATATGCTTATTTACAAAGCTCACTTGAGTTGTAATAGTCTCAATAACTTCGTCATCGGCGCCATCAGCAAAGGCAGTATATACACGCTGGGACATGCGACTCATATAGTCCATCATGGCACCAATATGATCATCAGGGAAATGCTTTTCTGATTGCAGTTTTAAACCCGCAGCATGATAGTAATCACGTACATCAAGCGTGCTTTCTTGCAACATCATATTCGATGTTGTTATATGAGGAGACTCCCAAGGAGATACAAACATAGGACCAGGTACCAAAAATAACTTGGTATATTCAGACTGCAACGACTCTATAAAAACATCAGTAAGAAGAGAAGCATCAGATAAAATACTCTCTTTCATTGCGACCATCTGTTTATATGCGTCTTCCAAATTCACATTACTGCACACGGGTGCCTCGTCTTTAACGCTGCGTGAAAGCGCAATACAAGAGTCAATTACCTCACATGTTTCTTTTGAATATACCTTTTTTAATATTTTCTGGTCAGGTTTACCACCAAAAACCAGATGCATAATACTGTATATGTATGCTCGATTAGCAAAATATAAAGCCATATTAGTATCGCGCTCTTGGTTTGACATTGCTATGTGCTCCTATATCAAAATAACTATCAAAAATCCGCCATGCCATTACGACATGGCGGATCACACGTTACCAAGTAATCTTCTTGCAGCCACTATCAAAGCACTGAGGCTTAGCCTTAATTAAAATGTTAGGATGCGTTGCTGATGGGTCAGGTAAAACCGTTATGGAGCCATTATCTAAATCACTACCATACTTAGCCTTAAGCTCTTCAATTTCACCAAAGTCTAATGCACGGCTAGGACAACCTGCAACACAAGCTGGATTATTACCCTGTTGACGAAGTCCATAGCAGCCATCGCATTTACCTGCAGCACCTAATTCCTCAATGAATTGAGGGTGTCCATAAGGACAGGACATAACACACATACGACAGCCAATACATAAACTCTGATCCTGAATAACAGTGCCATCTTCTGCCTTATAAATTGCACCTACAGGACAGTTCTTCAAGCAAATAGGGTCCTCACAATGATTGCAACTGGTGGAATAGCTAAAGCACTTTACTTCAGGGAAACTGCCAACCGCATAAGAGCTAGCTTTACGATATAAAGTACCAACCTCTAAACGATTCTTGTCTTTACAAGCTACCTGACAAGCACGGCAACCAGTACAACGATTTGTATCTAAATAAAAACCAACAGTCATAATAGTTCCCCCAACTACGCAATATCCGTAGACCAACGTGCAGGCATATCACAGTCATCAATCAGTTCTTTGCCATCATATTTTTCAAAGGTGCAATTAGTGTTGTTGTATCCAGATACACCCATACCACCAAACTCACTACCCAATAAGTAGTTTTCAGAACCAGCCCTATCAATTCCAGTCTCTTCGTCGACATCAACCCATGAACCATGAGGAATACCAACAATACCCGGAACCAGAACGTCAAGAACGGCAGCCTTACGCAAGCTCTGTCCCCATGGAGAAGAAATCAAAATAGTGTCTCCATCCTTAACACCTTTTTCTTCTGCGTCATGAGCAGCAATAAATGCAGGACTCGCCCACGCCTCACGTAACCAAGGACAGTTATCAAATACTGAGTGAGAACGACGTAAGTAATGAGGATTGAACATCAAGTACGGATATTCACCCTTCTCGCCGCCAACCTTATTATCTTTAAAAGTTGTTTCGTAGCCCAAACAAGGAACAACATAGGTAGGATACGGCTTATACTGTTCAACACCTGGGAATCCAAAAGACTTCATCATGTCGTAACGCGCCTGACAATAAATCTCAAGCTTACCAGACTTACTAGTCCTAGGATGTGCCTCAGGGTCTTCGCGGAATGCCTTATAGCCAATCCAACCAAATGCGTCATCCTTAGAACGCTTAAATTGATATCCACCATCGTCAATAAATTTCTTGAGGTCAACAACACCCTGCTGTGGTTCACCTTCTACGCCCCATTCCTTAATATCAGACTCAGTAATGGTTACCAATGGGGCATATTTACCATCGTTACCCATAATCATTGAAGTAGCAATTTTTTCAAAATATTGCTGCTTTTCAGATTTGTCATAAGCAAGTTTAGGATCAATGCCCATGCCTTCAAGCAATAATGTAACAATTTCCTGATCGGTCTTAGCTTCTCCCAAAGGCTCAGTAACCTGCGAGTAAAGCATGATATATTCACGATTGAATGCGCCTGCAAATCCACCAACAGTTTCCCACTCTGTTGTTACAGGTAAAATGATGTCAGAATATCGAGCATTTGTGGTCATAAACTGAGCACGAGTCAAAACGAAATCAACAGCTCGGTGAGCCTCAATACCACGCTTCTGGTGAAGAGATGTCTGCAACGTTGCATCCTTAATGTGGAAAATGCATTTAACTGGACCAAGCTCTGTAGGATTAGGGGCGTGGAAGTTACCATAAGCATTGGAAACATCCTGAGTATGTCCGCCGCCATTAACAATAATGTCATACATTTGAGGCTGGCGAACGCCCGTTTCAATTGGGTTTTTAGTCTTAGGTAATTTAGAACTACCTGGCTTTACTAAATCTGGGCCCATATTACCTGCAGCTGCATGATATGCACCGCCACAAGCATGGCCAGATTTACCCATATGCCCACCCATCGCACCAATGGCCATAAGCATCTGAGGAATCATTTCAGCACCATTGCAACGTGCAAGACCATAGTTATGAAGAATCATGGTTTTGTTGTTCTTAGCTAAAACACGAGCAAGCTCGGTAATTTGTTTAGCAGGGATACCGCAAATAGGTTCAGCCCATTCAGGAGTCTTAGGAGTATTATCATATTTGCCTAAGATGTAATCCTTAAGATTCTCATCAAGTTTAGCGTCTTCAGGCATATGTTCTGCATCAAAGCCCACAGTACAACGATTCAAAAAATCCCAGTCAACAATATCGCCTTCCTCCTTATCGAGGCGAAGCATTTCATAAGCCGTTGCGAGCATTAATACCAGGTCAGTACCCGTACGTACAGGAAGCCACTGAGCATCCAAGACCTGGGCGGAAGCATTATAGAGTGGGTCAATACAAATAAACTTGGTACCAGCCTTCTTTGCCTCGAGCCACCAGTTAACAGGATTGCCAGCTGCAGACCATGTAGGGTTAGAAGACCACATGATAACATACTCAGCATTTGGAAGATCAAAACGGTCATTAGTCTCACCGAGGTCCATGTAACCAGGAAGACCAATCATAGAGCAACCCAATGTATATGTGCCATGAGAGGTAGTATCCCAACCACGCACACAGCCACATGCCAAGTTTACAAATGGATCGGAACTCTTGGAATAAAAACCAGTAGGACCATATTCTTCAGAAATACGCTTAATTTCCTGGCAAGAAAGTTTAATAGCCTCATCCCAGCTAATAACTTCCCATTCATCCTGACCACGAAGCTCACCATTGGAATTAGAACCGCCACCAGGCTGCCAATTCTTACGCTTCAGTGGATGCAAAATGCGATCAGCGCCAAAACACTGCTGCTGCTGAGCTTTACCACGAACGCAACCACGCTGCTGAGGATATTCATAAGAGTCTTTGTGAGTATCGTCGGTCTTCTGACGAACTACGGCTCCATCTTTGACCATAACCTTATTCAAGCAACGTCCACCACAGTTATGCCAACATGCTGCAGCAACCCATTTTCCATCCTTGGCAGGATCTGTAGGAAGAATATGTCTATCGGATACTTCAAGCGTGGATTCAGACGAACAACCTGTTGCAGACAAAGTAGCAACACTTGCAGCCACTGCTGCAGATGCACCCAAAAAACCGCGACGAGAAAGGCTTGTAGATTCTAGATTCATAGCAATCCCCCACTCTTACATCATTGTCCAGCTTGCATAGAATGCATAGCGGGAAATAGCGATACCAATAATAGTTGCAATACATACAACAAATGTAATAGCACGTACATTGCTGCTTTTTGCAGCACAGAGCACAGCAGCAATAGATGCAACCGGAGCAACAATCAAGCCTACAACAGGCATAACAACGCTTATACCAGCACCAGAGAATGCGACAACCTGCAATAGCATGCCCAATGCTAAAACAACGTTTACAACTAGCGAACTAATCTTGAAGGCCTTCTCAGTATATTCTTTATTTGCCAATACAGCATACACGGCAAGACCTAATGATAATGCACCAGCAATAAAGGTAAGAAGAGTAGCGGCTGCATCAGACCAGACAGGGTTACCTAAAACACTAATGTAAGCAGAACCCATAAGAATGATACAAAAACCGGCTAGAAGAGATGCCATAACACGCAATACGAAAAAACTAGATTTCTTTACTAAGACGATAATCATATCGATCAAAGCCAAAACAAAGAACAAACCAGATGCAGCAACTTCCCATACCATACCAGCACCAAAATTAAGAGTACCAGCACTTAAAGCTGCAGCAGCATTGCTGAAACTATGAATATGTGTTGTAGCAGCAATAAGACCAATAGAGAAAACAACTACGACTACCAGCGAGATAAGCCAAGGACGTTCACCTTCACGAACACGCTTAAAGCATGTCTCAAAGATGTACAAACCAGCAGCCAACCCCCCAAGCAGAGTGAACAGATACAGAGACATTAATCCCATTTATTACCCCTCCATCCCTGTGCATTTCTTAAGCACGCCTTTAAAGAATATTGCCAATTATTTTTAATCTTTTTAGCTGGCATTAGAAATGAAATGGCCAATTTCACTCAGAAAATGATAACAAAATTGTCGCACGACAATCAATGGTGTCGTGCGACAATTTAAAAATATAGTTATTCTATTTTGAGAATAGTTACTGTTTCAAATCAGCTTCAATAAAACCTTCAGAGTATGCGCTTGGGACAATCATAGCGCCATCATTGCTTACCATTCCCTCATGTACAAGATGCATCTTTCGCAGGTCATAAGCAATATGATCATTTTGATATGTCTCTGAAGCTTCGTGTAAAATTTCAGAAATATCCGTCTCGGCTTCCATAAGTGATAAACGCGCATTCTTCAAAACGTTAGCCTGAGCCTCAATTGATAATGCGCTGTGAAGTTCTTTTGGAACAATAATATCACGAATCTCAACAGACAAAACCGCCACTCCCCAATCAGTAACTTTAGCTTCCACAGCTTCACGTAAATCATGATCAAGCTGCTGACGACGCATAACCACGTTTGAAAGAGATGCCCTGCCGATAGCATTTCTTAACGCCGTCTGAGCAGTGAGAGCAACAGCAAAATAACAATCCTCTACCTCAGTACATGCCTTTTCTGGATCCCAAATCATCCACTGTAGTACCGCATCAATATCTAATGGAACAAGATCACTTGTTAAAGCTTCCTCAGCTCCAAACGGCGTAACAACAGTTCGCTGATCTACACGAAGAGAGCAAAATTCAATAAGAGGCACACTAAAGAATAAGCCCGGTCCTGCTACACGATTAAATCGACCAAATCGCATAATGACAACTTTTTCCCACTCCATACATACATGGACAGATGACAAGAATAACAATCCCACAATTACTGAGGCAGCAATACAAGCAAGAGACAATTGGCCAACTATTAAAACCCAAAGCAACGCCACAGCAAACGAGACCGTAAACGCAATCCCAATCTGAATTAGAACAGCGCCATTGCGTGTTGCTTTCTTACTAGGATCAGACCTATATGCATCCGCCGCAACACCAAACTCCATTTCAGAACGCCTGTATGTATCACGCACATCAGGCGTAGTGTTCCCGTTCTTTTTTTTCTTCATAATCCCTCTTTTTAAGTCGAATGAAATCAGAAACAAGCTTTGGGATGTCGTCATACATAAGGCCCTCATCTAAGCACTCAGAGACAAATTCTTCTAAAACACTATTAAGCTTGTCGTCTTCAATTGGCAAATCATTAATATTCTTAACAAATACACCACTACCGCGAACCGTAGTTACATATCCGTCACGTTCAAGGCTCATGTATGCCTTACTTACCGTGTTATAAGCAATGCTTAACGTTGCCGCATATTTCCTAACAGTAGGAAGCTTCTCACCTGGTTTATAAAATCCCGAATTAATGAGATGTACTATGCGATCTCGCAATTGAACCCACATAGGCAAATCGCTCGAATCGTCAAACTCAAACTCTGGAATTTCGTTTACCACTACAACAACACCCCCTTCCTAATACACATATTGAACACCTGCACTCACTAAAATCAAGCGCAAACACAATCCACCAACTAACACTAGCGCTGCAAGCACAACAACAAACGACCTCTGTAATGCACGTCTACTTAAAATAAAGTAAACCTCAGTCACAAATGGAATAATCAGTCCTAAACCTATAAATCCAAGCCAGAATACATATGACTCTTGAGAAAACATGATTGGCATTAAAGGCTCAATGCCGTAACTAGTATATATATTTAAAAAGTACCTACAGGCACTGATAGACTCGAGTATGATACATACAAGATCGATACAAGAAAAGAAATGCGACCATTGCGCAATGCCTTTATACCCTTCACTAAAGTAAGCGCACACTAAAACAATGCCACAGCCACACGATAAAGCAGAAAATACAAACAGGACTGGAAGCCATATACTCTGCCACAAACACACGGAAAATAAAGACTTGAGTAAAAGTCCTGTATAAAGCATCACGAACACCGCAAAAAGAATGCCTAAAACCTTAGCGATAAACGTTATTTTTTTAAACACCAAACCTTTTTCTAAAACAGTATCTAAAAGCGCCAATGCTATACAGACAAAAAGTCCTGCAAGTGCATATGACCCAAGCGAAACCAGACTAGTTGTTGGATACAGAAACAAATAATAAAATGCTTGAGGTTTTCCCAAATCAGCCAGGAGACAAAACATCCCAGACATAAGTAAAACGAACGACATGGCATACACCAATCGAGCCATATGTCTGCGTGTAAGATACAACGAATTATGCTGCACTTGGATTGCCAGTCTTGGTGATCTCTGCTCAATCACACATGACATATCTTCCATAACCTCAATAAATGCAATAAACAAAAAACTACCTGCAGCAGCTCCGCCCAAAAACAGATATACAGCAATAAGCTCACTAAGCACCATGAGATTCGAAAAACTCCTACACCAAAAAACAGCACATAAAATTATTGTATGACATAATATGTAATTATTTCATCCGAAAGCTAATCGCTGCACTTAATCACGTGAAAATCGCAGTAATCTTGTCCATTAGCAAGTGTGCATGTACGATACAGAGTTCCTCCCTGTAACGCCAGCATAGGATAATCCATCTTACACATGCATGACGCATATTGTGCAACATCTTCACGTTCACATAAACGACAAATACCGCACTTAGTATACGTACACCAGTATTCATCGTGACCTTTTTCAAAAGTGTATTTCCAGCCCATCTCTAAATCTTGATCTTGAGAAGCAATTCCAGCTTCCACCTTTTTATTCATAATAGACTCTTTAAACAGTATTCCCTGCTTTTTTACAAGTAGAAACACCTTGACCATCAACGACGAAGACCATATATAAAAGTTTATCTCATCAAACTTAGCAGATGTCATGTCAGGAACAGTTTTTATCAGCGCTACAAAATAGCACGCGCCCACAAGAGAGCTTGCCAAAGGCGATTTACCAACACCGGGAGTACGTTCGATAATTGAACGATACTCTTTTAGGGTCTCACGACGAATATTCTTACCATTCAATGCAAAATCATGTGTCTTATAGTAATCCTTCATTACTTTATCAAACGCCCAGCCATATACACGGGCCATCATACCGTATTTCACTGATCCACATCCTTTCATGAAACGTCATTTAAATTGTACACCCCGTCTAACATAGACAGAAGAGGTCAATATATAATCATCTCTCACCTGAATACAATAATACGTATGTAGGAAAACCTACATACGTATTTAAGTTAGATATAGATGAAAACGTTATATGTTATGCTTCCTCAACACTTAAGGTATTATCAGTTACCGTTTCTAAAGATACCTGAGACACACGGTTTTTTAGAGTATTGAATACACAGCAACCCGCAGCAACAACTACCGCTACCAAAACCCAACCCATACCTACTGAATACAATGGCAACGCATGTAAAAGTTGATCTACAGGGCCCAAAGAAAGACCCATGGTGCTAGACGCATAGAGCAAACTCATAACTACCGTAGCACCAACCGTTACAGGAAAAACGCAAGGGTTATTGTCAAAGAATTTGTGCATAAGACCCAACACAATCAAAACAATAGCTACAGGATAGATTGCGTTAAGGACTGGTACAGACAAACTCAAGATTGTATTAAGACCAAAGTTGCAAACTACAAATGAAAAGCTAGCAATACCAACAGCCCATGTTTTGTAGCTCAATTTGTCAGTCAATGTTGTGAAATACGTAGAGATAGAGGTGATTAAACCAACACAAGTTGTTAAACAAGCAAGAGTGAAAACAACCGCTAACAATACGGCACCAGGAGCACCAAACAACTGATTCATAACGCATCTAAGAGTCCACGCACCATTACCCTCAAGACTATATAAACCAGATGACTGCATACCTACAAAAGAAAGCATTGCATAAATGGAAGCTAGAATTCCACCAGCCACTAAACCTGCAAATACGGTGTAGCGCATAACATCATTATGCTTGGTGACATTTAAAGAATTAAGTGTAGTAGCAATTACAAGACCAAAATTCAATGCTGCAATAGCATCCATAGTGTTGTAGCCCTCAACAAAACCAGTAAACATAGCAGATTCAGCATAGGCGCCCTGTGCTGAAGCCACAGATGTATCACCATTCATTAAAAAGCTTACAAACATAACAGCCAATAACACTAAAAGCGAAGGAGTCAAAACTTTACCAACACGACTGATAAGTTTACCTGGAGACAGGCTTAACCAAGCTGCTACCAAAAAGAATACTAATGAATATAAAAACATAAAGACAGTAAACGAAGCATCTTCTGGCAGATAAGGAGAAATCGCAAGCTCAAAAGGTACGGAAGCAGCACGAGGGATACCTAAACCAGGGCCGATGGATAAGTAGATTAAGATCGTAAAGACAATTGCAAACTTAGGATTAACCTTACGAGCAAGTTTCTCTAAGCCATTAAACTCAGCAACTACAATAACGCCTAATACTGGCAAAACAACAGCGGTAATCAGAAAACCCAACAACGCAAGCAGTGTGGATTCCCCAGCCATCTGACCGAGAAATGGTGGGAAAATAAGATTACCGGCACCAAAGAAAAGTGAGAACAGCATGAAGCTTACCAGAAGCATGTTTTTCTTACCTAATTTCATGGTGTATTCCTCCTTAAGCTTATATCTAACTCATGTGTTGGCATAAGACAGATACAAACTTCGTCAATGTTAACGAATATGTGGCGACAATAAAAAAGTCGTCCTTCCGTGTTACAGAAAGGACGACTTTATACAAAACCGCGGTACCACCTTTATTCCGGATACAATCCGGCACTTATATGCATCCAACAATGCAACGCATCTATAACGTGACTTGACTCCGGCGCACCTACTAAATTTCAGTTTGCTTCTCAGGGATGATTTCATCTATCGCTTAATTCCTCAGCTCACACCAACCGCTGTCTCTCTCTTGAACGCTACGATAACTACTTGTTCCCGTCTAAGAATTTAAAATATTTAGTTGTTGAGAAATATAATACACGCTTATTTGCACTTTGCAAGCACTTTTACAATTTAGTTTGATAAAGTGCGAATTTTTTTTCTTTTTGTACCGCCTGATACAAAAAATAGATTTTGTTGAGGCATATGATCTTAAACATTTCGAAGAAATCATGAAGAAGGTCCATTCAATTTCAAATATATAGGTATTGGCTATAGCCGTGTCCACAGCAAGCTTCACCTAAAACTTTATCCCAATTGAACAAAAAACGTCACCGTATTACGGTGACGTTTTTATATCTACAATCAAATTAGATTACTCTATGCTTCAGCATCAACAGCAGGAAGATTACCCATACCCTGAAGAATTGACATTGAGCCATAGCGCTCAACAAACAACTGATACTCCGCCTCATCGTAAAAGGAACATTTCTTCTCACCAAATGCCTTAGCAACTTCTACCATAAATGAGCCAGCCTCATCTAAATCGTTTAAATGAGTAGCGCCAGTAGCACAACCTGGAACTGCGGTTTCAGTAGTGATAGCCACGCCGACAACAGGCGCATCCGTAGCAGTAGCTGGCTGCAAAATAGAATTCAAATGATACAAACCATTGCCATACGGCGTAATATCAGCCATTGAAAGCGGAAATGTATTCACACGACGACCAGAAGCAATCTCGGCAAGAGTAACCAAATCTTCACTCATGCGAAGAATACAGCCCTGTTTAACCGTGGGAGAAATCATGAAACCACGATTATTCATAATTCGATTGCCCTTTGTGGTGTCACATACCAATACAGCATCAATGTCATCACTTCCGATATCTTCGCGATTAACATCTGCCGTAGAAACTGGTGAACCCATAAATGGTACTGGCTCATGAGGAAACGTCGGAGCATTTGGACAAACATGTGTTGAAATTACAACGTCACCCGCCAATACATCTCCTCGTACATGCATAGATACAAGTTTTGCAGCACATGCAAGTGCGGTAAGAGCCCCATCGCCATCAGAAACAAAACCGATACGTTCAGGACGTGCACCTAAGCCACCCAATCGACCCAAAATAGCAATAGTAGGAGCATCTCCTCCAGCAGACTTACCATGCGCACCCGCAATACGAACCCTTACCATATCGGTTGTACCTTTAGTGCCAGCTAACGTAGATGTTTCGATATTACATTCAGAATCGATAGACTTTAAGTATTCAACCACCCGCGCTCCTGAAGCTTCAGGATCGTCAAGAATGTCATATAATGCCAACAGTTGTTTTAAAATCATAAGATCGCTCCTTAAAAGATACGAGACGCGATGTAAATAACGTTTCCTATAATAATACTTAAGGTGCTTTTTTTGTCTGACAATGAAAGGTTGAGGAATATTCCATATGAGAAGAACTATTGGTGTAAAAGAAATCGAGGATATGGCGCTTGGCGCAACAGTCCTCGGTGCCGGTGGTGGCGGCGATCCGTACGTTGGTAAACTCATGGCTATTGAGGCCATAAAAAAATATGGTGATGTTGAGCTTATCACGATAGATGAAGTACCTGATGACGCATTAGTATGTGTATCCCAGATGATGGGCGCACCTACCATCATGGTAGAAAAAATCTGTAGTGGCTCTGAGCCTATGACCACTTATGACGAACTTGTAAAAGAACTTGGCCAGACCCCATACGCCATTTATGCCGTCGAAGCCGGCGGATGTAACTCCATGATTCCTTTTATCTTGGGTGCCACCCGTCGTATTCCTGTTATCGACTGTGACTTGATGGGCCGTGCATTCCCGGAGCTTCAAATGACCACTTTAGGAATCAATGGCGTCAATGGTATGCCAGCTGTTTTGGCTGATGAAAAAGGTAACACAGTTACCATTCGTGCAATCGACGACGTGTGGCTTGAGCGCATTGGCCGCCAGGCAACTTCTGTCATGGGAGGTTACACCACTATGGCTTCCTATCCATGCACAGGCGAACAACTCAAAAAATACTGCGTAGCTGACACCCCTACACTCTGCGAGAACATTGGCCGTAACTTACGCGAAGCCCGCGCAAATCACACTGACCCAATTGATGCAGTGCTAAAGACCACCCACGGTTTCCGCTTTTTCCGCGGCAAGGTTGTCGATGTTGAGCGCAAAACTGACGGCATGTTTGTCCGTGGTCAAGCTGTAGTCGAAGGTCTTGACGAAGATAAAGGTCATACACTTGTAATCGAGTTCCAAAACGAAAATCTCATTGCTCTTCGTGATGGTGAACCGATTATTACAGCTCCAGACTTGATTATGTCGCTTGATATGGAGTCTGGATCACCTGTCACAACTGAAGGGTTGAAATACGGTGCACGTATTGTTGTTGTAGGTATGCCATGTTCAGATCAATGGCGCACACCCCAGGGTCTTGCCGTTGTTGGACCTCGTGCTTTTGGTTATGACGTTGATTTTATTCCTGTTGAGCAACGCGCTGCTGAAAGAGAGGGTTTAGCATAATGGCTACTCAGAAACGTATTTGGCGATTAGGTATTGATGTTGGTGGCACCAATACAGATGCCGTTATCATTAATGACAAACTCGAACTGGTTGCTGCAACCAAAACACCTACATCTGACGATGTTATGAGTGGCATCATTGCAGCAATGCACGAGGTCATCACGCAGGTTGGCGACACTGCTCTTGAAAACATTGGCTTTGCTATGCTTGGTACTACTCACTGCACCAACGCAATTGTCGAGCGCAAGCGCCTCAATAAAGTAGCTGCACTTCGCATTGGCGCTCCTGCTACTACCGCTATCAGCTGCATGGCTGATTGGCCCGATGAACTAAAAGACGCCATGCGTGTCCAGAATTTCTTGGTTCACGGTGGTCATGAATTTGACGGCCATGAAATCAGCACGTTAGTTGAGCAGGAAATTCGCGATGTCGCCCGCACTATTCGTGAGCAAGGTTTTGAAACAGTAGCTATCACTAGTGTATTTTCTCCTGTTACTGACGCTCACGAGAAAAAGGCTGCTGAAATCCTCCATGAAGAATTAGGCGAGACATTCCCTGTTTCCTTATCATCTGAAATTGGTTCATTAGGCTTTTTGGAACGCGAAAATGCAACCATCATAAATGCTGCATTGTATGATGTAGCACGTACTACCGTCGACAGCTTCGAATCAGCACTTGCTTCAGAAGGTCTTGTTGATGTGGCAGTATATCTTGGTCAAAACGATGGCACTCTGATGTCTTCTGACTACGCGAAACGATACCCTATCTTTACCATTGCATGCGGTCCTACTAATTCCATCCGCGGTGCGTCTTTCTTAACTAACGAAAAAGATGCTATTGTTGTAGATGTAGGTGGCACCACCACCGATGTAGGCGTACTATCCCATGGATTCCCTCGTGAAAGTATGGCCGCTGTAGAAATCGGTGATGTTCGAACTAACTTCCGTATGCCTGACTTAGTATCCGCAGGTCTTGGTGGTGGTTCTATCGTTCGTAAGCACGAAGATGGCCACGTAACAGTTGGCCCTGATAGTGTTGGCTATAAAGTCACACGAGAAGCATTATGTTTTGGTGGTAATACTTTAACTGCAACCGACATTGTTGTTGGCCTAGGATTAGCCCCAAATGTTGGTGACCCTGCTCTCGTTGCTCACCTAGATAAGGACCTTCTTGACGCTGCATATGCTGAAATCAAGCGTGTCGTTGAAGATAAGGTCGACGCCATGAAAACATCCGCTCATGACGTCATTGTAGTACTAGTTGGCGGCGGATCTATTTTGGTTCCAGATAAACTTGAAGGTGCAAGTGTTGTTCTTCGCCCTGAAAACTATGGTGTAGCAAACGCAGTAGGTTCTGCAATCGCACAAGTTTCTGGCCAGGTTGCAAAGGTCTTCTCTTTAACCGAAATTAGCCGCGAGAAAGCTATTACTGAATCCAAAGAACTTGCATGTCAGGAAGCTGTTCAGGCCGGTGCAGACCCTGACACTATTGAAGTTGTTGAGATTGAAGACATACCTATGGCATATCTGGGCGACGCATTATGTATTCGCGTTAAAGCGGTAGGTAGCTTGTTACTTTAAGACAAATGCATTACGATAGAATACGTTAACATGAGTGGCTCGGCAGACACCGAGCCACTGAATTTTTATGTCCTTCACATTTCCCCATTGCATTAAAGGAGAATAAATGAGTACAACCCGTATAGCTTCTATTCAGTTTGAAGCTAAACTTTGTGACACAGTTGCTAACACCAAAAAAGCATGCGACATGATTACTGAAGCTGGTAAAAATGGCGCTGACTTGGTTATCCTACCTGAGTTATTCTCAACAGGTTACCAGCTCAATATCGTTGGTCCACAAATTGCCAATATGGCTGAAAAAACTGACGGCCCTACTGTTACTGCTTTATGTGAAGCCGCACGTAATGCTCACTGCTACGTAATTGCAGGCATAGCATTGGTGTATGAGCTCACCGGCGTTGTGTATAACAGTGCCGTCGTTATTGATCGCGAAGGCACCTTGATGGGTACCTATGACAAACAGCATCTTTGGGCATTAGAGCGCTACTATTTCCGTACCGGTAACCACACACCAGTCTTTGATACGGATTTTGGTCGTATTGGCATCATGATTTGCTACGACATGGGATTTCCTGAGGTTGCTCGTATGCTTGCTTTACAGGGAGCTGACCTACTTATCTGCCCTTCTGCATGGTGCGAACAAGACATGGACGTATGGAACATCAATGCTCCAGCTCGTGCATTAGAAAATAGCTGCTATCTTGCTGCTGTGAATCGCTATGGCGTTGAAGACGACTTAGTCATGCCTGGGCATACCATGATTTGCAACCCTCGTGGTCATATTATCGATAATTTAGAAAAAGAAGCAGAAGGCGTCTTATATACCGACATCGATTTGACAAGCGTGTCCGATTTCCGCCAGGTAAGCCCATACTTACGTGACCGTCGTCCGGATTTATACGGTGTTGTTACGCAGGTATAACTTTTTATCAAAATACAATTAGACCCGATTATCTAACAATCTTAATACATATTTCGTAAGCTAACGTTAAATAGGAAGGTTAACACCTTCCTATTTTTGCGCTCTATCCCATTAAAGCTTCTTTCTGCAACAATCATGTTACAAACAGCACCAATACAGTGTGATAAAGTTATAATTTTAAACTGATTGTATGTTTCACATGATTTGTTTCTCTGAACAATATTGAAACGCATAAGTCATTCGAGCAAGGACGAAAGAGGATTGTATGACAGAAGAAATACAAGATAACGATTACACGTTGTCGCGTGTTCCAGACAATGCAAAAGAACCATTTTGGAAGATTTTATTTATCAGGATTGGTGCTTTATGCTGTGTGTCGCAACTTATGCTCGGAGCGGCATTGGGCTTTGGCATGTCATTTTGGGATGCTTTGATTGCTACTTTGCTTGGCTCTGTTCTTTTACAGATAGTTAGCTGGGCGTTAGGTACAGCGGCTGCTCGTGAAGGCCTGTCTATTAGTTTACTAGCACGCTGGTCCGGTTTAGGCAAAGCAGGCGCTGCATTATTCGGCGGTGTAGTTGCCATCTCCATGATTGGTTGGTTTGGTGTTCAAAACTGTGTATTTGGTCAAGGTCTTACAGATATTATTACCCTGACTGATTTTATGGGTAATTTTGAATATGCATTCTGGTCAATTATTACCGGTATTGGCATTACCCTTTTAGTTGTATTTGGTATTAAGGCTATTGCAAACTTTGCAACTATCTTTGTCCCATTGTTTGTAGCGGTTGTACTTATCGCTGCAGCAATCATGCTTCAGGATCACACCATTACCGAACTATTAAACAGTCCTTATCCTGGTCCTGCACTGACACTCGGCGCAGCAACCACTATGGTAACTGGTGGCTTTATTGCAGGTGCTATCTGCACTCCTGACTATGCTCGCTTCTTGCGCAATGGCACTGAGGTATTTTGGATGACCCTTATCGGTACATTCTTAGGCGAATTAGGCATGAACTTGTTAGCTGTACTTTTAGCACACGCCATGGGCACCGAAAACATTGTAGACATCATGATGGGCACCTCTGGTATCTTGGGTGTTTTGATTGTTGTAGCCTCCACTGTAAAACTCAACGATATGAACCTTTACTCTTCTGGTTTAGGTCTTGGTACTATGATTAATGCCCTGTTTAACAAAAAAGTCAACCGTAACACCTTAATTTGGATTCTCGGCATTGTTGGAACATTCTTGTCTGTAATTGGTATCGTGAATTACTTCACTGACTTCTTGATTTTACTCGGTGTAGCTATCCCACCTGTTGCAGGTATTATGGTTGTAGATTACTTCTTCCTACAACGTGGCCGTCAAGCTTTGGCAGAATCTAAAGAAAAGGGTGAGCTTCCTACTCTCGTAGAAAAATGGAATCCGATCGCAATTATTTGTTGGATAACCGGTTTTGGTATTGGCGAGATTACCAGTATTTTAGCTATCGGCATTCCTGGTCTTAACTCCCTAATTGGTGCTGGCTTATTGTACTTCATTGTTATGAAGGTATATGGCAAGATCACCAAGCAGGAAACGGTAGTCTTTAAGCAGACCGACCAGGTTCTCTAAACGACTAAGACCTAAATAATCCGTAATACGGATTATTGCTAGAATCGAGCATAAAGGCAGATGAATTGTTCATCTGCCTTTATTACTTTATAAGGGCCTTGCAACTCATTAATTCAACAACGTAAGACCTAAAAACATCTAGCTATTAACCACTAGTAGCACATTACCAATAGTGCTCTGTCTTTTAAACTGAGCACAGAGCACTCAAGCATAAAGACCAAAGAACCTGGCGAGACCAATATCCACCTAATCGCAAAAAGGCCCTTTCGGGCCCTAAATAACAAAATATCCTGTATGAGCAGAACGTCCTATCCTCCCACGGACTACACCGCAGTACTTTCGG
>RCNH01000813.1_pt1 | contig 18141 bp, 19 predicted proteins | sample 2041161 | NCBI WGS metagenome assembly RCNH01 (sample SAMN09708215, study PRJNA481090) | Feces metagenome, whole genome shotgun sequencing project. | biome: feces | host: Leptonychotes weddellii | place: Antarctica: Sion Island | collected 2010-03-01 | reverse complement strand
ACAACCCTAGCAAAAATTCGTTATATAATAACGAATTTTTGCTAGGGTTGTAATTTTGGTCCAACTCAAACATCAAGATCAAAACTCCGTAACAAAATAATTTTTCATTCATAATATATGGTGAAAACTATTTTTTATTTTTTTATCCTTTTTTTATTTTATTAAAGTCATATAAAATACTAATTCCATCAACGATTATATCATTTAAAAGCAAATATCCTGCTAATTTAATATTTTTAAATGCTATCACAATAATTGCTAACAAAATTCCAAAAGATAACGCATGCAATGTATTTTGATCTCTTTTCGAAATTTTGTCTATTTGTTTCGTAAATTCTATAAAATGAACATGTTTTAATATATAACTATCCATTAAAATTAGTATTATCCAAAAGCATAATAAATCTGGTGTATATGTATATAAAAATAGTGGCATACATATAAGTTCAACACAACACGCTTTCTTTATATCTACAATCATATCTTCTTTCATTTTACAGGACCTCTTTTATATCATAACAGAAATAAAACTTATTTTATATTTTATTCTATTGCTTCACTATATTCTTCCCACTGTTCCATATAGTGTTCTATTTCATTATGTACATCATCAATCTTACTATCCAATTCACTCATCTTCTTATAATCATGATAATATTCAGGGTCAAATCGAAGTTCTCTTAATTCTTCTAATTCTGCTTCTTTTTCCTCTATTTTCTTCTCTAATTTTTTTATTTCTCTTGCATAATTAATATTTCGAACTGGTTTTTTTGTTTCTTTTTTCACGGTTGGTGTTTCTTGAACCGTATTTTGTTCATTTTTATGCATATAATCGTTATATGTCATTGGATAATATGTTGCGTGTTCCCCATCAATCACTAAGATTGCCGTTGCAAGTTTTGAAATAAAGTAGCGATCATGACTTACAAACAACATGGTTCCTTCATAATCTTGCAATGATTCTTCCAATGCTTCTTTTCCAATCAAATCTAAATGATTCGTAGGTTCATCCATAATTAAGAAATTTGGATGTGATAACATCAACTTTACAAATGATAATCGAACTTTTTCCCCACCAGATAAACAATCCACTGTTTTGAACACATCTTCTCCACTAAACAAGAAGCAACCTAATGCCGTACGTATTTCTGTACGATTTAAATCACTAAAATCATTCCATGCTTCTTCAAGAACCGTATTATATGGATTAAATTGTGATAACTCTTGATCAAAATATCCGACTTCAATTTGATGTCCTAATAAGTAATTTCCAGATAATGGTGGAATATCCCCCATAATTGTTTTTAAGAAGGTTGACTTTCCTTTTCCATTAGGACCAATTACCGCTACTTTTTGTCCTTGTAATATATCAATATTAATTTCACATAATGGAACATCATATCCAATTTTCAAATCCTTTACTTCTAGCACTCGTTTTCCACCTCTTACATTTGGAGTGAAATGTGCATGAAATGTTTTATTATCCACATCTGGATTTTCAATTCTTTCCATACGATCTAAATATTTTATTTTACTTTGTGCAAATGCTGCTTTATTCTTCTTATAGCGGAACTTTTCAATCAATTCTTCCATTCTTTGAATTTCTTTTTGTTGTCTTGCATATGCTGACTTTTGTTGTTCAACATCACTTTTTTTCGTATTTACATAATTTGTATAGTTTCCCACATAGCGCCGCATAACTCCATATTCTAATTCATATACAACATCTACAACATCGTCCAAGAACATACGGTCATGACTAACTACTACAACTGCTTTTGGATATCTTTTTACATATCCCTCTAACCACTCGATGGTATCAATATCTAAATGGTTCGTAGGTTCATCCAATAATAAAACATCTGGTTTACTCAGTAATAATTTAACAAATGCTAATCGTGTTTTTTGTCCCCCTGAAAATGTTCCAATTTCACGTTCTAAATCTTCTTCTTGAAATCCAAACTTTGTAAATACACTCATCATGTCGCTATGATACGTATATCCACCTAACTCTTCATATTGCTGTTGAAGATTTGCATATCGATTTAAAATAGATTCGCTATGATCATAAATCATCTGATCACTAACTTCTTCTAATTGTTTTCCTATAGACTTTACATAATAAAATGCTTGCTCTAATTCATCAATTACTTTTGCATGGTCATCGGCAAACGTTGTTTGTTGTAAATAACCAATTGTCAAATTATTCTCTTTATGAATTTCTCCTCGATCTAATGGTTCTACATTCGCAATCGCCTTTAACAACGTTGTTTTCCCACATCCATTACGTCCAACAATCGCAATTTTTTCATTATTTCGTATTTCGAATTGAATATCTTCAAATACAGTTGTTGGGCCATAATATTTACATCCCTTATGGATTTGATATTTCATTCACTACACCTACCTATTCGTTTGTATTACTTGCATTAATACCCTCTGCAAAGGATAGTGCAATTTGCTTCATAATTTTTTCTTTATTCTGTTTCCAGAATTCTACATCTTCTTTATTTGATAAATACCCTAAATCTATTTCCATTCCGTTCATACCATTTGCATCTTTAAACTCTGCGTTTTCTTTTTCACTTTTATCAGAGAACTTCGCTGCATAAGTCGCTTTTCCACCAGCTTCTCTTAGGTATAAATTATCATCGTAAATTAATTTTCCATCTTTTCCTTTCAATAACAGACCATCTGAAATTCCTGGATCGTCTCCAAAATATTGAACAGCTAAAGAAGCATTTAAATTTTTTTCCAACCCATAAATCACGTTTCTAGCAAGTAGATTACTTGCATAATAACTATGATTAACTAAAATACCACGTACATCTTTATTTTCATTACTATTAAAACGTAAGAAAATATAATATTTCGCATTTTGTTTATAGCCTTTCGCAATTCTTCCATCGGTTCCATATGCTCTACCGATTTCATCTTTAAAATCTTTAGAAATACCTACACGTAATCCGTACACATTTTCTAATTCATCTTTCAAAATTTGCGCAGCTTCATATAATTCATCATTTTCCACAAGTCCATTTGCTTTAATTCCTTCATCTGGCATCCAATTATAATCTGTATTCATTCCATATGGATCAATTAATACATCAATTTCATCCTTCTTTGGTTTTTCTTCACTTACTTGTAAAAACAAATAATTATCATCTAGTGTCTTGTTATATTCTTTTAATAAATCTTTATCTGCAATTAATGAGATTCGATGTACTTTTCCATTTCTTTGCGCAGTAGTAAAAGAATTCGATGCTAATGCTTTATCAAACGCAACTCTTTTTTTCACTAAATGATCTACTATATATACTTCATATAATCCTGGTTCTACTTCATCTAAAGCTACTTTTTGATCCACTTTACTCTCAATTGTAGTGGAAAACATTTCTCCGTTACAAATATTTTTTAACTCTACTGTTTTTCCACTTAAAGAATCTTTCATTTCTGGACCATACGTATCCTCATATAAATTCAAAGACTCCCCATAATAGAAGTAATCCTTTACCATCAAAACATCTTTATAATTTTTTGATAACTTCGCAATACTTTTTTCATTATTTAATCCACAAATCGAAATTTTATTTTCATCATTTTTAGAAGGTAATAGAAGTCCTATCACCAAATAACCAATGATTAAAATAACCGCAATGATTGGAATTAAAATTTTCCAATTTATATACTTACTTTTTTGTTTTGGTACATAGAACGCCATATATTTTCCTCCTTTGCTTTTTTAAAAATCAATATCTTTCATATGTTTTGGTTGTTGCTCCTTTTTAGGAGGATAAGACATATGATTTACTGATATCTCTTGATTCAAATATTCTGTAGGATGATTTGCCACAGGAAACATCGTATCCTCAAATGGAACATATTTTACTGGTAAAACATCTTCTTTTTTATATACAATTGGTTTTTTCACAGGAGTAAAACACCATGTTAAATCATAACCAATCAACGAACTACCTTGATTCATTTTTCCATAATCTCTTGCGTTTTTTACATATTTATTTTTTAAGCTCAATGGATTTATATGTAAATTTTCTAACAATACAATTAAAACCATCAACAACGTATTCTTTCTTCGCCATTTAATATCGATTTTTTTATCTTCACTAACATAATCCACAATAAAAACATCGATAAAAATACCATCACCATCTTTACATTTGTTTCTTAACAAATAATTATATTCCTTGCAGTATGTTCCTTTTAAACGAATCTTCATAGCAGGAATAGTAACATTATACTCTTTATGTGTTTCAAAGCTTTGCACAATATATTTATTAGGATCTAAATCCTTTACTGCTTCCAAAAATCGACAATAATCACTATACATCATCGCAATATCCATATCATCATCCCATGGAATAAAACCTTGATGTCGAATAGCACCAAGGGCACTTCCACCAGATAGCCAATATGTAATTTGATGCTTTCTACATACTACATCAATATCTTTCAACATTTCTAATAACTTTGCCTGTAATGCTTTTAAAGTTATTTGTGTTCCATCTTTACGTGTTTTCAAAATAAATTCATCCATGTTATCACCATCTCCATTATAAAAGATATTTTTTATTACCTCAATCGTTATAATGAAATATCACATTTTTGTAATATTTGCAATACTTTTTTTCGAACATGGAAAAAGACCTTCGAAAATTCGAAGATCTTATGTTTCTAGAATACTAAATTTCTTGGTGTACGTGGGAATGGTTCCACATCACGGATATTTTGCATACCTGTTAAATACATTAACATACGGTCAAATCCTAAACCGAATCCAGCATGCTTGCATCCTCCGTAACGACGTAAGTCCATATACCATTGTAAGCTTTCGTTTTCCATTCCGATTTCTTTCATACGAGCTTCTAAAACATCATATCTTTCTTCACGTTGGCTTCCTCCAACTAATTCACCAACACCTGGAACTAATAAGTCGCAAGCTGCAACTGTTTTTCCATCATCGTTCATACGCATGTAGAATGCTTTAATATCTTTTGGATAATCAACTAAGAATACTGGTCCATTTACCACTTTTTCACATAAGTAACGTTCGTGTTCACTTTGTAAGTCCATTCCCCACTCAATGTTATTATTTTCAAACTTCACATCTGCTTTTTTCAACAATTCAATTGCTTCTGTATATGTCATACGTTTGAATTCACTATTACGTACTTTAGTAATACGTTCAATACATTCTTTATCAATCATACTATTGAAGAATTTCATTTCTTCTGGTGCATTTTCTAATACATAATCAATACAGTATTTAATCATATCTTCGATTAATTCCATATCATCTTCTAAGTCTGCAAATGCAATTTCTGGTTCAATCATCCAGAATTCACTCGCATGACGAGTTGTATTTGAATTTTCCGCGCGGAATGTTGGTCCAAATGTATAAACATCACGGAAAGCCATTGCGAATGCTTCTACATGTAATTGTCCTGATACTGTTAATGATGCGTGTTTTCCAAAGAAATCTTCATCATATTTTGCATCATCTCTTGTTGTAACTGTAAAAGTTTCCCCTGCTCCTTCTGCATCATTTCCTGTAATCAATGGAGTATGTACATATACGAAACCTTGATTTTGGAAAAATTCATGAATTGCCATTGATAATACAGAACGTAAACGGAAAATCGCATAGAATGTATTTGCACGTGGACGTAAATGAGGAATTTCTCTTAAATATTCAAAACTGTGACGTTTTTTCTGTAATGGATAATCACGATCACAATCTCCTTCTAAGACAGCTTCTGTTACCGCAATTTCAAATGGTTGTCTTCCATCTGGAGTCAATTGAATTTTACCTGTAACTGTAACTGCTGCTCCTGTAGGGAATTTTTTAATTTCTTCAAAGTTTTTAACTTCTTGTTGATAAACAAGTTGAGCGTTGCGGAAATATGTTCCATCGTTTAATTCAATAAAACCTAATTTTCCACTGCAGCGATTTGTGCGGACCCAACCTTGGATTTGTACATATTCCATACTATCCAATTCTACATGTGATCCACTTAAAACTATTTCATATAGTTCACGAATAGTCATAAATTCAAACATATTATTTCCTCCTATAAATGACTTTAGGAACATAAAAAAACGTTCCTTTTCAGGAACGTAATATTACGCGGTGCCATCCTGATTCCTGTTACCTACATAACAGACATCTTGCTTATGGATTTAACGCTATCCTATACGGAATCGTCTACTATTATTTCTCCGATTCAACTCCACAGTTGTTCATATAAAGAAACATTTGGCTTCGGCTTACACCATCCCGAATTCGCTATCCTTTGTTTTCCTTTATTGTTCTGCTTCTCAACGTTCTACATTTAAACTGTTTGTTTCAAAAACAAGTTCTTGTATAGATGATACCACATCTACGCTCTTTAATACAACCCCTTTTGGAATTTGTATATGTTCATGCGTAAAATCAACTAATCCTGTAATTCCACATTTGATTAAACGATCTACTGTCGATTGTATATCTTCACTGATTGCTAAAATTGCAATTCGACAACCTTCAGGAAAACGCTCTTCTAATTCATTAATATCATAAACAGGAATTCCAAATCGTACCCCTTGTCGATCTGGATTAATATCAAATGCGCAGGCGATTTCTCCAACAACATAATCCCATTTATTATACTTCATCAATGCTCTACCCATATTACCAGCTCCAACTAGAATAATTTTTTCATCAAAATCCATTCCAAGCTGTTGATTAAATATGTCAATTAATTTATTGACATCATATCCATACCCTTGTTTTCCTAAATTTCCAAGAAAAGAAAAGTCTCTACGTATTGTTGTAGGTTCAATATTTACAACATTCGCAAGTTCCTTTGACATAACTCTTTCCATTCCAGAATGCTTCAGTTTACGTAGTGCTTTTAAATACACAGGGTATCTTTGAAGTGTTGCTTTTGGTACATTTTTTTCTGCCATTTTTTCATCACCTAGTAAAATTATATCACAATTATTATTGTTTGTGAACATTTTATCATTATGAACTATTTCATACTTTTACTTTTTTGATGCAATCCACGATTCATCTTCATATCCCTTATAACCTCTAATATAGCCTTATGATAAGGGATAAATTTTTTATGATCCATCATTTCATAAATTTCATCTTGTGTTGCCCATTTTACCTTTTCAACTTCTTCTTTTTGTAATTTAAAATCACAAGCTTCTGCATCATATTGGATCACATAAAAATCCACGAATGAATGTACTCCATAACTACGAAATAATGGAACTTGATTGGTAAAATCATGGTCAATTCCTACTTCTTCAAATAATTCACGATGTGCTGCTTGTTGTGAATTTTCCCCACTGATTGCACTACCCCCTACACCAAAATCCCAATAACCTGGAAAACTTTCTTTGTTCGGTGTTCGTTTTTGAATTAATAATTTTCCTTCTGGATTATAGATTGCGATATGTACAACCAAATGAAATTCTCCATCCTTCATAGCATTTCCTCGCAATACCTTTCTATCTGTTTTGCTTCCATCTGCTAAATAAATGTCCCAATACTCCATAACACACCTCCTAAAAAAGAAAAACGATCCATTAGAATCGTTTATTCACTTTCTCTTTCTAATTCCATTCCCGGATTTGCCGTTAATGAAAAATCAGCACGTTCTCCATGTAAATAGGCAACAGTACCTGCAACACCAATCATTGCTGCATTATCTGTACAGCATGATAATGGTGGAATAACAAAATCCACGTTTGGATATTCATTTGCTAAATCCTCCGTAATTTTTTTACGTAAGCAAGAGTTTGCTGCAACTCCACCTGCTAATACCATTTGTTTTGGTTGGTATTCATCCAATGCTTTTCTCGCTCTTAGCAATAAAGCTTCAAATGCAGTTTCTTGATAAGAAGCTGCCAAATCTTCTGGTTTGAATTCTACACCTTTGCGTTTACAGCGATCAATAAATTGTAAAACACTACTCTTTAATCCACTAAAAGAAAAATCTAAATCATTCTCCGTTTTTGGTTTTGCTAACTCATAAATAGGCTTTCCATCTTTTGCAATACGATCAACATAAACACCTCCTGGATAAGGTAATCCCAAAACACGTCCTACTTTATCCCCAGCTTCACCAATCGCATCATCTTGGGTAGTTCCTAAGATTTCAAAACTCCATTCATTTTTCATATATACTAATTCGGTATGTCCACCTGATACAACAACTGCAATTAATGGAAATTGTAGTTCTGTAATCAATTGATTTGCATAAATATGACCAGCAATATGATGTACTGGAACAAGTGGTTTATGAAATGCCCAAGCTAGTGTTTTTGCTGCTTGTACCCCAACATGTAAAGAACCAACTAATCCAGGACCCTCTGTAACTGCAATTGCATCTACATCTTCCACATCCATATTTGCTTTCGTCAATGCTTCTTCAATTACCATTGATATATTTTCAACATGAATTCTACTTGCAACTTCAGGAATAACTCCTCCAAAATCTTTATGTACATCAATTTGTGTTGCTACTACACTAGATACAATTTCTTTTGCATTTTTAATAATCGCAACTGCTGTTTCATCACAACTTGATTCAATTGCCAATATATAAGTATCTTTCATTTAAAACCCTCCTATTGCCTTTACAAGTAAATCCGCATCTTCCCCATTATCTTGATAATAATTTTTACGTACATTTACTTTAATAAAATCATATGCTTCATATAACTTATGGGCTGCTTGATTAGAAACACGTACTTCTAAAGATATTGTTTCACATTCCTTAGAAGTTGCTTGTTCTATCATCACATCCATTAATTCATGTGCTTTTTTATGACCTCTATAATTGGGATCTACTGCAATTTTAGCTAATTGACAAATTTCAAATGTAATCCAAAAATCAACATATCCTATAATTTTATGATTTTCTTCTAAGACGTATAACTGAGCAAACTCATTTCCTTCTAGTTCATATAAATATTGTTCTTTATTCCATGGAACTGGAAAAGATACTGCATCAATTTGAATTACATCATCAATATCTTCTACCTGCATTTTACGTATCATACTATTTTACCAAATAAGCTTCCGTTTCTTTTAAATAACGAGGTGTTAAGGTATGTACGTTTTCCACTTTTCTTGCCAATGGACGTAACTGTTTAAAGTTTTCCACAAAATTTATATCGATATGTGGAAAATCAATCAATTCACTTTCACCTATTACACGAATATCTTTGTTTTCCACATACTCTTTAATTTCATCTAATGTCATAATGCTTTCTGCTTCAACAAATTCACCTTTATTCAACAATGCTGTATATGCACGTTTACTTCTAGCATCTAACATAACAAATGTATTCTCATCAAGTCCTGCGTATAATTGTAAAGTGCTAATGCAATACAATGGTAAATGTTTACGTGTACATAAAACCTTCGCAACAGTCATCGCAATACGAACTCCTGTATAACTTCCTGGACCATCTGTAATTACAACTTCATCTAAATCATCGGCATCCCAACCAACTTGGTCCATCAATGAGATTAGTGTTGGAAATAACGTCTCACTTTGTTGTTTCCAACATGCTTCTTGAAAGGATGCTTTAATTTCGCCATCTTCCAATAACACGATTACTAAATTTTTATGGGCACTGTCCATGCATAATGTTTTCATTACAATTCCCCCTCAATCTTACTATATTTTTCACCAATACCAGAAATATTAAACACTCTACTATTTTCATCCATACGACGAATATCAATTTCCAATCTATTTTTCGGTAACTGATCTTCGATAAAATTCGGCCACTCTACCACACATACACCATCGGATTCAAAATATTCTTCAAATCCTAAATCTTGTTCAATTCCTTCAAGTCTATAAACATCCATATGGTATAAAGGCATTCTTCCTTGATAAATCTTTAAGATTGTAAACGTAGGAGAATTAATGGTCTTTTTGACACCTAACCCTTTTCCTAATGATTTCGTAAAGGTTGTTTTTCCCGCACCTAAATCCCCAGTTAATGTAATTAACATTCCTGGTTCCATCAAAGATGCAATACGCAATCCTAATGCTTCTGTTTCTTCTAATGAATGTATTGTTATTTGTTTCATATGCTAATCCTTCTTAAGTTCTATCTTTTATATTTAAAATCATGACGGTATATTTATAAATATATCCTGAATGATTCAATTTCATCCATAAAAATTATAACGTTTTATATTTGGATGTAAAGAATATTAAATCATTTTTTCAGATTTTGTTCAAATACAAGCCACCTCTTTAAACATTTTTCATTGAATATATTTCTCAGCTTATCAATTATTTTATATTTTCTTAACAAAAAATTTACACCATTTCCATTTATATAACAGCACCTTTATGCAATATCTTATATCATTATCTTAGATAAAGAAGGTGAAGAAAATGATGAAAACCATAGTATCTATCTTAGGCCTATTAACAGCTTGTTGTCTATCCTACATCATCGTTACAATTATAAAATCTGTAATCAATACAAGACCATCTCACTTTCATTAATTATTAACCATATACATTATTTATATAAATGATTCATCATTTGTTCTTATCTTTTCATCACCCATGCAAAAAGAGGATTGCATCATAATCAATCCTCTTTTCATTTTACTCTTCTGTAAATCGATACCCTACTCCAACTTCGGTAATAATATAATGTGGTTGGGAAGAATCCTTTTCAATTTTTCTACGAATATTCGCCATAAATACTCGTAATGATTGAGAATCTTCGGTATTTGCATATCCCCAAATTTTTTCAATAATATATCTGTGCGTCAACACTTTTCCCGCATTGTTCACAAGAAGTTCTAATAATTTGTATTCAATAGGTGTTACATGTATTTCCTCATTTTTTATATAAACTTTATGCTTCTCAAAATCAATTTTAAAATCACGGACAGAAAAACTCTCCTTCTTTTTTACATTACTCGTTTTTTTTCTTAATGCTACTCGCACTCTTGCAAGTAATTCATTAATACTAAATGGTTTCGTAATATAATCATCTGCCCCTTCATCAAGTGCTTTGATCTTTTCATTTTCTAATTCTCTAGCAGATACCACAATAATAGGTGTATTATTTTTTTCACGAATGATATTTAAAACTTCCATTCCATCAATATCTGGTAATCCTAAATCTAACAATACTAAATCAGGATTTTCACTCATGAAAAGTGAAATTCCTTCAATTCCTGTTGCTGCATTAATTACCTTATAATGATTGGTTTCTAAAGATAATCGTAAAAACTTTTCAATACTTCGATCATCTTCAACAACTAAAATAGTTTCATACATAATAACATCCTTTCTACACTATAATGGAAGTTTAAAGCCAAAGATTGCACCATGCGTATCTTCTCTATTTTTTGCATAAATAGTTCCATTATGTGCGTTTATAATTGATTTACAAATCGCAAGTCCTAACCCTATGCCACGTTTTGAATCTCCTCGATCTGCTTTTGTTGTAAAAAAGCTTTCAAACAAATTTTCCTTAATTTGATCATCAATTCCATCTCCATTATCTTTAACTTCAAAACAAGCTTTATGGTCTTTTTCATAAAAACTAACTTCTATTAAAGCTTGATCAGGAGTATGTTTAATCGCATTATCAATAAGATTAATTAAGACTTGTATAATCAATTTTCCATCCATTTCTACCATTTGAATCGTTTCAGGTAAATGAACCTTTAATTGATGACTCTGTAATCTTGACTCACAACAACGTACAGCCTCATGTATTATATCATCAACGACTTCTTTTTGCTTTGTTAAAATTAATCGATTATCTTGAATTCTTGTCATGTTCAACAAATTCTCTACTAATTGAATTAACCATTGAGAATCCATATTAATATTCTTAATTAATTCTAATTTTGCCGCTTTTTCCAAATCATCATATTTTTCTATCATTAAAGAACTTGCTCCTAAAACACTTGTTAAAGGCGTACGTAAATCATGCGATATAGCTCGTAATAAATTATTCCGTAACTTTTCTTTTTCAATCTCTAATCTATTTTTTTCCTGTGTAATATAAAGTTGTTCTCTTTCAATCGCCATTACCATTTGAGAAACAAGTGTAGTTACAAACAATGCACAATCCTTCTTCTCTTCTGATTGATAAATGGCATATACACCTAATACTTCATTTCCGTGATGAAGTGGACAGTATGTCCAATCATCATGATTATAAAAAGAAGTATGTTGTCCACAATCACAGCTATTTTTATAGCTCCATTTTGCTAAATCCAATTTACTATGCAAGTCCTTTGAAATTTGATCATCACGATATACTACCAATTCCTCTTTTTCTTTATCAAAATAATATATTTCACATATTGTATTTTGGAATTTATATAAACTTCTAATACTATGTATAATAATCGTTTCAATTCCTGAAAGATTTAAAAAAGACTTCGATATTTCATAAAATGCTTTTGTTTGTTTCTCTCTATAATGAGATATTTCAATATGTTTTTGCATCTTTGCCATAATAATTCCAGTAATAATTGAAACAATTAAAAAAATCACAATAGTAATAATATAATTAGGATCATAAATACGGAAAGAAAAGATTGGTTGTGTGAAGAAATAATTAAATGTAATAATACTAATAAAACTTGAAGTTATTCCATAAAATATTTTTTTTGTTTCAATAACAATAAATACCACACCAATTAAATAAACCATAATCAAATTTTCTAATCGTACATTAAAATCTACTAAAACATGTGATAATAATGTACAAAGTAAAATAATAACCAATGTAACAAACACATCTTTAAATTTTTTTGCCATAAATCCTTTGTGTTATCTCCTTTCCCCTTTGAACACTTTTTTCACTTGATCCTTCACTTTAATCATTGCCATAAATACAATAAAGATTTCTAACCTACCAACAAACATACCGATTGTTCCAATCCATAATACAAATGATGGGGAATCATATGTCATAATTCCAGAAGATAATCCTACCGTACTTAAAGCACTTGAAAATTCAAACATGCAATCTTGTAATGAAAAACCATAACATGATAATAGAAAGCTTCCAAGAAAAAATAAACATAAATATACAAACACATAAATTCCACAATCAATAATTTCTTGATTATCTACTTTATCTAATTTATCAATACGATATATTTTTTTTGTATATACAACTTTATTAGATAAATATTGAGAACGTATTTTCCAATAGGCACTTTTTACTAAAACCCAAATACGATATTGCTTAATACCTCCAGCAGTAGAACCAATACCTCCACCAATTAATTGTACTACAATTAATACCGTTAAAATAGCACTTGGTAAAGCATGGAAAGATGGTACAGTTTGAAATCCTGTTGTAGTTAAAGCTGAAACAACTTGGAACAAGGATGCTCGAAAGCCATCTGAAACATTCCATTGAAGTGCATAAATCAAAATAAATGCGATGATTGGAGTGGCAACCGCAATGACAATCGTTTGGCATTTAATTTCACAATAATGAAAGAAATTACGAAATTTTCCTCTTAACAAAAATAAATGTGCTAAAAAATTTATATTTCCTAAAATCATCAATATAATCGTAATTAATTCAATTGGAAAACTATCATAATAAGCAATACTCTGTGCTCGATTAGAAAAACCTCCCGTTGATAATGCTCCAATAGAATGTAGAACGGCATCAAACAATGGCATTCCAAATATGACATATAATATCACACCACCAATGATATAACACAAATAAATACTTAAAATAATACGTGCACTTTTTATTAAATTAGGTAGTAATCGATCACTATGTCCTTCTGCATTATATAATTGCATTCCATGTGAATCACTAAATACGCTTAACATAATCAATACTAATCCAACACCACCAAAAAATAAAACAGTACTTCGATGCATTAAAAACAAATGCGAAGTATTCTCCACATCCACTACCGTAAGTCCCGTTGTACTCCAGGCACTTGTCATTTCAAAAACAGCTTGGGTAAAATTATATTTTCCACTCAACATGAATGGTGTTGCCGTTATGACAATTGCCAAAATCCAACATACAACTACAATAATGGCATCTTGATTTCTTTCTAACCTTCCTTTTTCTTTTCCTCGAATTAAAAAAAATAAAAGATAACCGATAATGATACTAAGAACCCCAGGAAGAATAAAATAGGTTGCCTCAGATAGATCTTGTGGATAGAAAAACAAAATAAGCAGTGGTAATAAGACGATGGTTCCTATAATCATCAACAATACACCTAAATAACCTAAAATTAATTTATATCCTACCACTGGTTTTTCACAATATGTTATACTCTTCATTTTTACATAGTTCCTTCATTAAAAATAGATAATACTTCATCTTGCGTCTTTGTATCGCATAATACTAAAAGTTTATCGTGTTCTTTTAAAACGGTATCTCCTTTAGGCACAACTAATTGTACATCTCTTAAAATACAACATATTATTGCATTTTTAGGTAACACATTGATGTCGGAAATCTTTTTATTTATAAAACTACAATTTTTTGTGATTAAAATTTCATTGATAGATATTTTATCATTTTCAAAAGATAAAGTATTCACCAAATTTTCAAAAGTACTTGCTTGTTCAATAATTTTTGAAATTGTATAAGTTGCAGAAATAACAGTATTAACTCCTAATTTTTTAAACAATTCCACATTTTTTGGATTTGATACCGTAGCAACTACTTTTTTTACATGAAAAATAGAATGTGCATATTGACAAATCGCAAGATTATCTGCATCTTTTGGTCTTAATGCAATTAAAATATCTGCATCTTCAACATTTGCTTCACTCAATATATATTTCTTTGTAGGATTTCCTAATATAACAGGAATATCATATTTTTCAGACAAATACGTACAATAGGCTTCTTCATCATTAATGACGATTACTTCATGTTGTTTATTTAACAATGAACCAATCAAAAAATCTGCTTTATTTCTACCACCAACTACTACAATTTTCATTTTACATAATCCTTTCCAAGTGTAATACTACTAATTCTTTCAAATTCCAATTCCGATAAACGAACTGGATAAATTGCCTTTATATTTGTATTCATCAATAAATCTTCTTTATCTGGATCATTTAAACGAACATAAACATCATCTATATGAAAAATACGATTTGCTATTTGAGCAGCCATACAATTTGTATTATCATCATCCGTAACTGCAATAAACATGGCACATTGCTCAATCCCTGCATATTTTATTGTATCTAAATCACATACATCACCACAAATCTGAAATCCACTAAAATTTTCATTTAAGCGTTCAAAAGATTTTTCTTGTTTATCTATAATTGTTACATCATATCCCTTCTCATTTAAAGATGAAGCAAGGCAAGAACCAAATCTTCCACACCCCGCTACAATTACAGATATTTTATCCTTATGTAATAAATGTAATTTCATTTCTATTCCCTCTACTTTCTTCACTAGTACATTACCAAATTTCATATAAAGTTTGTGTTATGCTTTCTAAATTCATGTTAAGATTGTGTTAAGAATAGTCAAATAGTATATATATTTTTAATTTATAAAATCTTTTATGTTAATAATTTTTTATTTTATAATATATGAAAAGATATATTCGAATTCTTCATATTAAAATGAAAAAGGATTAATTTCTCATATGTAATAATCATCACATACAGAAATCAATCCTTTTTTTTATAAAATAGCAGTTGTTTCATTACTTAATTTTTTTAATAAGTTTGTGAAATAACGGAAGAATAATATCATCGTTGTACATACTGCAATCACATCTGCAATTGGCTCTGCTAAGAATACTGCAAATACTTTATTATTAAAGAATAATGGTAATATATAAATTAATGGAATTAAAAGTAAGATTTTTCTATATAATGCTAAGAAAGTTGAAGTTTTAGCATTTCCTAAAGCAATAAATGTTTGTTGACAAGCCATTTGAATTCCCATTAACGCACTTCCTGCCATGTAAATTCGTAATGCCCATACAGATATATCAATTAATCCATTATCATTTGTAAAAATAGAAATTACCATTTTTGGCATAATCATACAAGTTAACCACATAATCAATGTATATGTAAAACAACATGTAATTAAAATCTTAAACACTTTTTTCATACGTTCAGGTTTTCTTGCTCCATAGTTAAAACTTATAATTGGTTGAGATCCTTGTGTAAATCCATTCACTGGTAATAAAACAAATTGCATAACACTACCTAAAATTGTCATCGCTCCAACGGCACTATCTCCACCATATTTTAGTAATGAAGAATTAAAACATAAAATAATTAAACTTTCTGTAGATTGCATAATAAATGGTGCTACTCCTAATGCAACACAAGGTAATAAAACATCTTTTTTGATTTTTAAATTTTCTTTATGAAAACGCAAGCTTGTTTTCTTACCATTTAAAAAAGATAATACCCAAACACATGAAATACCTTGTGAAATAACAGTTGCAAGTGCTGCTCCTTTTACCCCTAGATGAAGTCCAAAAATCATAATTGGATCCAATATAATATTAGAAATTGCTCCAATTACCACTGTCATCATACTAATCTTTGAAAATCCTTGAGCTGAAATAAATGTATTCATTCCCAATGTCATCATTACAAAAATAGTACCTAAGGCATAAATAAACATGTAGTCTTTTGCATAAGGCAATGTATTCACACTAGCCCCAAATGCAGTAAGAATTGGTCCTTGAAATAAAAGCACCAATATCGTAATGACAATCGAGCTTATAAATAAAGCACTAAAACAGTTTCCCAAAATATTTTCAGCGGATTTATTATTTCCTTGTCCCATAAAAATAGAGGCACGAGGTGCTCCACCACTACCTATTAACTGTGAAAATGCCGAGATTACCATTACTACTGGAAAACAGATTCCAACCCCTGTTAAAGCTGTCGCACCAACTTCTGGAATATGTCCAATATACATACGATCTACCATGTTATACAATGCATTTACAACTTGTGATGCAATTGCTGGAATTGATAACATAAAAAACAGTTTGCCAACAGGTGCATTCCCTAAATCAACTTCTTTTGTAACCTTCATATTCTTCTCCTCTAAACCTAAAATAAACTTAACCATAATAGCATAATTTTATTTTAATTTCAAATTTTACTCTATATATTAAAAACATGAATTTAATTAGTTATTAATACTACAAAGCACACACATTTCATTATGTTAATATGATACACCTATCCGCCACCTTATGAAAGAAACTCATTTAAATCCTTCTGTTTAAAAACTTTTAAAGTTTACAAAAAATCAATTAGATTTAGATGAATGAATTTACTCAAAAGCAATCATAAAAGATTGAACCATAAATAACTATCAAGATTGCATTATTAAAGAATATATCAAAATAGACAATTGTTGAATTGGACAAAATCTCAATAAACTCCATATATGGTATAGTACATATTAAAACAAACTTCTATATTTTGAAATGTTTATATAGACAACGCAAATTTATATTTATCCAAAAATAACAAATTATTTTTATAAATCACTTTTGTAAAATCATTTACTTAAATTATGAGGACCAAAACCTTTCGGCAACAATTCTAATAAATTATATATAGAAATGTCATTTTCATTTTTTACTAATATTATTTTAAAATCTCCATCACAAAATTCATTCATAACCTGACGACATACTCCACAAGGAGCACAGTAATCATTAGGTTTTTCATTTTCTTTTCCACCAACAATCGCAATTGCTTCAAACTCTTTTTCTCCTTCACTGATTGCTTTAAAAAATGCTACCCGTTCTGCACAAATTGTGGGTGAATACGATGCATTTTCAATATTACAACCAGTAAATATATTTCCATCTTTACTAAGCAATGCTGCTCCTACTGTAAAATGTGAATACGGTGCATAAGAATATTTTCGCATTTTAATTGCAGCATGAACTAACTCTTGATACTTTTTCATAAGTTTATTCTATCAACAGTTTGATGAAATAGTCTGTTCTGACAAATCTGCACCTAATTCCACAAACTTTTCAACATCATAATTTCTCCATACCTTTGTTTTACTTAATATTTCCATTTTATTTCCCTTTCTTTATTTTATTAA
>RCNH01000417.1_pt1 | contig 18163 bp, 17 predicted proteins | sample 2041161 | NCBI WGS metagenome assembly RCNH01 (sample SAMN09708215, study PRJNA481090) | Feces metagenome, whole genome shotgun sequencing project. | biome: feces | host: Leptonychotes weddellii | place: Antarctica: Sion Island | collected 2010-03-01 | reverse complement strand
GATTTTTTCATTCCATGAAGAAGGAAAAAAGACAGTCTGAAAACATTTAGGAAAAAAAGGAGAAAAAATATGTATACAATGAAAATTGAAGGAATGATGTGCCCCCATTGTCAGGCGGCTGTTACAAAAGCACTGGAAGCTTTAGAAGGAACAAAAGCAGAGGTGAATTTAGAGAAAAAAGAAGCTTATGTAGAAACAGGACTTGGAAAAGAAGTTTTAAAGAAAGCAGTAGAAGACGCAGGATATCAGGTGCTTTCAGTAGAATAGAGGGGAAAGGAAGAAAACCATGATTCGAGTAGGAATGGGATATGATGTTCATAAACTTACAGAAGGAAGAGATTTGATTTTAGGTGGTGTGAATATTCCATGGGAAAAAGGTCTTCTGGGACATTCAGATGCAGATGTGGTGGTTCACGCTATTATGGATGCACTTTTAGGAGCAGCAGCTCTTCGTGATATTGGAAGGCATTTTCCTGATACAGATCCTCAGTATAAAGGGATTTCCAGTATTAAGCTTTTGCAGCATGTAGGAAAACTTTTAGAGGAAAATATGTATGTGATCAACAACATTGATGCCACTATTATTGCACAGAAACCAAAGCTCCTGCCATATATTGATACTATGATTGAAAATGTGGCCGAAGCTTTGCATCTGGAGATCAACCAGGTGAATATAAAGGCGACCACAGAAGAAGGTCTTGGATTTACAGGAAGTATGGAAGGGATATCCGCACAGGCAATTTGTGCATTGACGCATGTGCAGGACTTTATGACAGATGATAGAAGCGGCGGCTGTGGAGGCTGTTGTAAGGAGAACAGAAAATGAGTATATTAAATGTGCAGAATTTATCTCACGGATTTGGAGACAGAGCTATTTTTCATGATGTTTCTTTTCGTTTATTAAAGGGAGAGCATATTGGCCTGGTGGGAGCTAATGGTGAGGGAAAATCTACTTTTATGAATATTATTACAGGAAAGCTTATGCCGGATGAAGGAAAAATCGAATGGGCAAAAAATGTACGTGTAGGATATCTGGATCAGCATACAGTGTTGGAAAAGGGTATGACTATCCGAGATGTGCTGAAATCGGCATTTTCCTGGCTGTTTGAAATGGAAACCCAGATGAACGGTATTTGCGACAAAATGGGTGAGGCATCTCCTGAAGAACTGGAAACCATGATGGAAGAACTGGGAACCATACAGGATATGCTTACTATGCATGATTTTTATATCATTGATTCAAAGGTAGAAGAAGTAGGAAGGGCTCTGGGACTTACGGCAATCGGGCTGGATAAAGATGTTACGGATTTAAGCGGTGGTCAGAGAACGAAAATTCTGCTGGGAAAACTGCTTTTGGAAAAGCCGGATATCCTTCTTTTAGACGAGCCGACCAACTACTTAGATGCAGAGCATATTGAATGGCTGAAACGGTATTTACAGGAATACGAAAATGCTTTTATTCTGATTTCCCATGATATTCCATTTTTGAACAGCGTGGTAAATCTCATTTATCACATGGATAATCAGGAGCTGAATCGCTATGTGGGAGATTACGACCATTTTCAGGAAGTCTATGCAGTAAAGAAGGCACAGCTTGAGGCTGCCTACAATCGACAGCAGCAGGAAATCAATGAGCTGAAGGACTTTGTAGCCAGAAACAAAGCAAGAGTGGCAACCAGAAATATGGCAATGTCCAGACAGAAAAAACTGGATAAAATGGATGTCATTGAGTTGGCAAAGGAAAAGCCAAAGCCGGAATTCCATTTTAAAACAGCCAGAACACCAAGCCGTTTTGTTGTGGAAACAGATGATTTGATTATCGGCTATGACGAGCCTCTTTCAAAACCACTGAATTTAAAGGTAGAAAGAGGAGAAAAGATTGCACTGACAGGTGCAAACGGTATTGGAAAATCTACATTATTAAAGAGCATTTTAGGGATTATTCCTCCGATTTCGGGAAAGGTACACTTGGGTGACTATTTGGAAATCGGATATTTTGAGCAGGAGATGCCTCAGGGAAATAAAAACACCTGTATCGAAGAAATCTGGGAAGTGTTCCCTTCTTATACCCAGTATGAAGTCCGGGCAGCGTTGGCAAAATGCGGGTTGACTACAAAACATATTGAAAGTCTTGTGCGTGTATTAAGCGGTGGTGAGCAGGCAAAGGTACGCTTGTGTAAAATTATTAACAGAGAGACTAATGTACTGATTTTGGACGAGCCTACCAACCATTTAGACGTAGACGCAAAAGATGAGCTGAAAAGGGCTTTACAGGAGTACAAAGGTACTATTTTAATGGTCTGTCATGAGCCGGAATTTTATCAGGGGCTTGCAACGGATGTGTGGGATTGCTCTCAGTGGACGACACGAATTTAGAAATGAAACACTTATAGATGGAAAATTCAAAAAGTGTATTGTATATAAAGGAATATCAAGTATAAATAAAAAATATGCAAGAAATAAAAAATAAACTTGCAAAAACACCAACTTGGATTTATAATACAAGAAAAAATCAGATACAGGAGGAAAGTCATGTCATACGTAGATGAGATTATAGAATTAGTAGAAAAGAAAAATCCGGGAGAACCAGAATTTCATCAGGCAGTAAAAGAAGTTCTGGAATCTTTAAAGCCTGTAGTAGAGGCCAATGAGGAAAAATATCGTAAAGAAGCACTTTTAGAGCGTCTGGTTGAGCCTGAGAGAGTGATTATGTTCCGTGTTCCATGGGTAGATGATAATGGAAATGTGCAGGTAAATAAAGGCTTCCGTGTACAGTTCAACAGTGCAATTGGACCATACAAAGGCGGACTGCGTTTCCATCCATCTGTATATCTGGGAATTATTAAATTTTTAGGATTTGAGCAGATTTTCAAAAATTCCCTGACAGGGCTTCCTATTGGCGGTGGTAAAGGTGGAGCTGATTTTGATCCGAAAGGAAAATCTGACAGAGAAGTTATGGCATTCTGCCAGAGCTACATGACAGAATTATACCGTCATATCGGTGCAGATACAGATGTTCCAGCAGGTGATATCGGAGTAGGTGCAAGAGAAATCGGTTATCTGTTCGGACAGTATAAGAGAATTCGTGATGTTTACGAAGGTGTACTTACAGGTAAGGGACTGACTTACGGCGGTTCTTTAGTAAGAAAACAGGCAACAGGATATGGTCTTCTCTATTTTACAGAAGAACTGTTAAAACTCAACGGAAAAGAATTAAAAGGCAAGACGGTAGCTGTTTCCGGTGCAGGAAATGTAGCAATTTATGCTATTGAAAAAGCTTACCAGTTAGGCGCAAAACCAGTGACATGTTCTGATTCTACAGGTTGGGTATATGATCCGGAAGGCATTGATTTAGAAGCGTTAAAAGAAATTAAAGAAGTAAAACGTGCACGTTTAACAGAATATACAAATTACAGACCAAACGCAGAGTACCATGAAGGAAAAGGTGTATGGACTGCAAAATGTGACATTGCTCTGCCATGTGCAACACAGAATGAGCTGAATTTAGAAGATGCAAAAGCATTAGTTGCCAATGGCTGCTTCACAGTAGCAGAAGGTGCAAACATGCCAACAACTTTGGAAGCTACCAAATACCTGCAGGAAAACGGAATTATTTTTGCACCTGGTAAAGCAGCAAATGCCGGTGGTGTAGCTACTTCAGGATTGGAAATGTCACAGAATAGTGAAAGATTAAGCTGGAGTTTTGAAGAAGTAGATGAAAAACTTCAGGGAATTATGGTAAATATCTGCCATAGCATGGTAGATGCAGCGAAAAAATATGGATTTGAAGGCAACTATGTAGTAGGCGCTAATGCAGCCGGATTTGAAAAAGTTGCAGATGCAATGATTGCACAGGGTGTATGCTAAGAAAATCTTGTTGACAAATCCCGTATTTATGAATAAACTAAGAGAAGATAGGAAAAGGCATGGAACGAAAAGAGTACAGAGTAACTCCTTTTCAGAGAGAGACGGTCATCGGCTGGAAGCTGTCTTAGAGGAAACTTTGGAAAGTGCATTCGGGAGCTGATTTGGTGAAGGAAGTCCTAAGCCAGATACGCAGTCCTGCGTTATGGGAAATAAGTGGGAGATACTATCTTCAAATAGAGTGGAACCGCGGATTTTTCGCCTCTATGTCGTTTTTGACATAGAGGCGTTTTTAATTCATAGGAAATTTTATAGAAAGGGTGTGGAATATGGGATTTATCAGTCATATAAAGGAAGAGTTTCAGGTTATCAGGGAACGGGATCCTGCAATTAAGACACCTCTGGAAGTTTTGTTGTATCCTAGTTTTCGTGTTATGATACAGTATAGGCGGGCGCATAAGTTATATCAGAAAGGGCATTTCTTTTTGGCACGGTGGGTTTCCCAGCGAGCAGCCAGAAAGACCGGTATTGAAATTCATCCGGGAGCACAGATTGGAAAAGGATTATTCATTGATCATGGTTCAGGAGTGATTATCGGAGAGACTGCTATTATTGGAGATAATGTAACTTTGTATCAGGGCGTTACTTTAGGTGGTACAGGAAAAGAAACGGGAAAACGTCATCCTACATTAAAGAATAATGTTATGGTAAGCGCCGGCGCAAAAATTTTAGGGTCTTTTACTATTGGAGAAAATTCTAAAATTGGTGCAGGAAGTGTGGTTTTGGAGGAAGTTCCCCCAAACTGTACAGTTGTAGGTGTGCCGGGACGTGTAGTGAAAAAAGGAAATCAGAAAGTTCCGAGAAGCGATATGGATCAAATCCATCTTCCGGACCCAACTTTAGATGATATTCATAAACTGCAGCAAGAAAATGACAGATTGCGTTCTGAGTTACAGCGTATGGGCTATGAGCTAAAAGATATTAAAGAAAGAGAAGCAAAATGCCGTCGAGAGAGAGATTTAGAAGTCAAAGAAAGGAAACAGGAGGACGAAAAGGAATTATGAGAATTTATAACACATTGACAAAGAAGAAAGAAGAGTTTATTCCTTTGGAAGAAGGAAAGGTAAAAATGTATGTGTGCGGACCTACGGTTTATAATTTTATTCATATCGGAAATGCAAGACCGATGATTGTATTTGATACTGTTCGTCGCTATATGGAATATAAAGGATATGAAGTTAATTATGTATCTAACTTTACAGATGTAGATGATAAAATCATTGCAAAAGCAGTAGAAGAAGGGGTAAGTGCAGAAGAAATTTCTAGCCGTTATATTAAAGAATGTCAGAAAGATATGGCAGATATGAATGTAAAAGCGGCAACTACTCATCCTCTGGCAACACAGGAAATTGACGGAATGATTGACATGATACAGACTTTGATGGACAAGGGATTTGCTTATGAAGTAAATGGTACTGTATATTTCCGTGTAAAGAACTTTAAAGAATATGGAAAACTGTCTCATAAAAATCTGGAGGATTTGCAGTCAGGATTTCGTTCTCTTCAGGTTTCAGGAGAAAATCAGAAGGAAGATCCATTGGATTTCGTACTCTGGAAACCAAAAAAAGAAGGAGAACCTTTTTGGGTATCACCATGGAGTGAGGGCCGTCCGGGCTGGCATATTGAGTGTTCTGTTATGTCTAAAAAATATCTGGGTGAAGAAATTGATATTCATGCCGGCGGTGAAGACCTTGTTTTCCCACATCATGAAAATGAAATTGCTCAGTCCGAATGCTGCAACGGAAAACAGTTTGCAAGATACTGGATGCACAATGCATTTTTAAATATTGACAATCGTAAAATGTCAAAATCTTTAGGTAATTTTTTTACTGTAAGAGAAATCGGAGAAAAATATGACTTACAGGTGCTGCGCTTTTTTATGTTAAATGCACATTACAGAAGTCCGCTGAACTTCAGTGCAGAGCTGATGGAGTCTTCTAAAAATTCTCTGGAAAGAATTATCACTTGTGTAGAGCAGTTAAAGCACCTGTTGGAAACAGCAGAAAAAACAGAGATGACAGAAACAGAAAAAGCGTTGGAAGCAGAAGTTCTGGAATATGTAAAGAAATACGAAAAATCCATGGAAGATGATTTTAATACTGCAGATGCTATTGCAGCTATTTTTGAGCTGGTAAAATTCGCCAATACAAAAGCTGATGAGAACAGTACAGCTGCTTTTGTACAGTATCTTTTTGATACTATTGTACATTTAAGCGATGTTTTAGGTTTGATTGTCAACAAAGAGGCAGAAATTTTAGATGAGGAAATTGAAAAGCTCATTGAAGAACGCCAGATGGCAAGAAAAGAGAAAAACTTTAAAAGAGCAGATGAAATCCGAGATGAACTGGCTTCTATGGGTATCATCTTAAAAGACACAAGAGAGGGCGTACAATGGAAGCGAGCTTAAAGAAATTCAAGGAGTTGTTTGAACTGGAGGATACGGACATCAGAACCTATTCTCCTTTAACCCTTGCTTATATCGGAGATGCCATTTATGAGCTGGTTATACGTACAATTTTAGTGGAAAAAGGAAACACTCAGGTAAATAAGCTGCATCAAAGAGCCAGCAAATTAGTAAAAGCATCTGCACAGTCAGCTATAATTGAAAAGCTGAAACCACATCTTACGGAAGAAGAAATGAGCGTTTTTAAAAGAGGGAGAAATGCAAAATCTTTTACAATGGCAAAAAATGCCACTATGTCCGATTACAGAAGGGCTACGGGGTTTGAAGCACTGATGGGATATTTGTATCTGACAGAACAGTGGGACAGAATGTTGGAATTGATAAAAATAGGAATTACAGAGGGAGAAGATAATGGAGAATAAATTCCAGGAAACAAAGATAGAGGGTAGGAATGCTGTTTTAGAGGCGTTTCGTTCCGGAAAATCCGTAGATAAATTATTTGTTCTGGAAAAATGCGAAGATGGCCCTGTACGCACGATTTTGCGTGAGGCAAAGAAGCATGACACCATGATTAAATATGTAAAAAAGGAAAGATTGGATCAGTTATCTGAAACAGGCAGACATCAAGGTGTCATTGCCATGACTGCGGCATATAATTATGTAGAAGTAGAAGATATTCTGGCAGCAGCCAGAGAAAAAGGAGAACCGCCTTTTTTGGTGTTGTTGGATAATATTGAAGATCCCCATAATCTGGGAGCAATTATCCGTACAGCCAATCTGGCAGGAGCTCATGGAGTGATTATTCCAAAAAACAGAGCTGTAGGGCTGACTGCAACAGTTGCAAGAACTTCTGCAGGAGCATTAAATTATACACCTGTTGCAAAAGTTACCAACCTTGCAAGAACCATTGAAAGTCTGAAAAAAGAAGGAATTTGGTTTGTATGTGCAGATATGGGCGGTACACAGATGTATGACCTTGACTTAAAAGGTGCAATTGGACTGGTTATCGGCAACGAAGGTGACGGTGTGTCTAAATTAGTGAGGGAAAAATGTGATTTCATCGCATCCATACCAATGCAGGGAAATATTGACTCTTTAAATGCGTCTGTAGCAGCAGGTGTACTGGCATACGAAATTGTAAGACAAAGAATGGGAAAATAATACAGGAATTCATTTATGAAGGAATATGAAAATTTAAAAGATGAGGAGCTTTTTAATCTTTTATGGGAAGGACAGGAAGGACTGGAAGATTACCTTATCAATAAATATAAGGGAATGGTACTGAAAAAAGCACATGCCATGTTTCTTATTGGAGGGGAGCAAGAGGATTTAATTCAAGAAGGAATGATCGGACTGTTTAAAGCAGTCCGAGGATATCATTCTGATAAAAATGCTTCTTTTGCTACATTTGCCAATTTATGTATAGAAAGGCAGATGTATAAAGCTATTGAAATTTCAGGCAGACAAAAGCATAAGCCACTGAATTCATATATTTCTTTAAGTGAGATGGAAGGACCGCTGTATAATGCAGAAGATATTATGCAGCAAAATCCAGAAGAAATTGTCATTGGAAAAGAGAATGTCAATACTATGATGGAGCATATCAGAAAGCGCTTAAGTCCATTTGAAAATCAGGTGCTGGATGCTTATTTGGATGGCGCAAATTATATTCAGATTGCAGAAATGACAGGGAAACGGCCAAAATCCATTGATAATGCGCTGCAGAGAATACGAAATAAAATCCATGGAATGAAATGGGAAAAATAAAAGAAAGACGGTTGCAGAAAAGTATATGAAAATTATATTTTGTGCAGCAGTCTTTTTTGATAGGAAATTGTGTCCTAAAAAGCAAAATAATATAAAAAATGGGTTGAAGTGTAAATTATACATCATCTGTGTCATTTGCCCTAAGAGATAGGTATGGTAAAATATCATCTGTAAATATAAAAAGGAAAAAATAAAACCCTTGAAAAATCAAGGGTTTTAAAAAGCTGCCAAGCGGACTTGAACCGCCGACCTCCGCCTTACCAAGGCGACGCTCTACCGACTGAGCCATGGCAGCATCTTATTTTGTGTCTCACAAGTATGAATTTTAGCAAAAAAAGAGATAGGTGTCAACCCTTTTTTACACTTTTTAGGCGGACAATATATGGAAAGAAAAATAAATGCCATTTTGTTGGCAACAGGTTTTTTACGAAGATTTCAGGGGAATAAGCTATTATATCTTTTGAAAGGAAAGGCGTTATAGCTCCATTTGATAGAGCGTTTGACGGAACTTTTAAAAGAATGTGTGATTGATAGTTTAGCAGTGATTACTCAATATGAGGAAATTCTTTGGGAAATGAAGAAAAGAAATATAAAAGTGATAAAAAACGAGAACAGCATACAGGGAATATCTTCTTCCTTAAAATTGGGATTGTTAAAGGCAAGAGAATATGTAGAGTAGGAAAAAGATAATTATTATATTTTTTTGTGGCGGATCAGCCGTATTTAAAAACAAAAACAGTGAAAAAATTTTTGGAAGAATTTTTAAAGTCAGAGAAACTCATGTTCTTTTATTCTGTGGAAAATGAAAGAGAATTGCAGGATATTGATATAAAAGGAGAATTGTTGTAAAGGCAATTCTCCTTTTACGTTTCTATTTTTATTCAGGATAAATCAGCTGTTCTTCTGAAATATTAAGAAGTACATTTTTTAAATATTTATCTGCCAGCCAGTTTGCCATATTTAAATTCATATCCAGATAATTTCCGCAGTCTTTGGCAGAAGCACCGGGTACTTCACCGTGAAAATCGCGGATAAAAGTAAACATTTCTGTAATAAGCGGAATAATATCTTTTGATTGGTAATCTCCTGCTAAAAGCAGATAGAAGCCGGTGCGGCATCCCATAGGTCCGAAATAAATTGTCTTATCAGAGAAATCTTTGTGATTTCTTAAAAAAGTGGCGCCGAGGTGTTCGATGGTGTGTACCTCTGCGGTATTCATAACAGGTTCCTCATTGGGAGAAGTCATACGTAAATCAAAGGTGGTGATAACTTCTGAACCCACGAAATCCTTACGGGATACATAAATTCCCGGCTGAAGCTTTATATGGTCAATGGTGAAACTTGCGATTTTTTCCATGTTTTTAATCCTTTCTTTTTGTAATAGTGATTTTATTATAAACATTTTGGGATTGAGAAGCAAGCAGTAGTTGCTGATAAAGGTAAAACGTGCTAAAATGTTTAAATAAGGGAAATTGTAGTAGTTGGAGGACAGAAAAATGATAAATGATAAAAAAGTTTTATTCAGTGGTATGCAGGCAACCGGTAACCTGACATTGGGAAATTATCTGGGAGCGCTGAAGAACTGGGTAACCTTAAGTGATGAATATGAATGCTTTTACAGTGTTGTGGATATGCATTCTATTACTGTACGGCAGGACCCGGCTACTCTTAGAAAAAGAGCAAGGGCTTTATTGACTTTATACATTGCAGCAGGGCTTGATCCTGAGAAAAACTGTATTTATTATCAGTCTCATGTAAGCGGTCATGCAGAGCTGGCATGGATTTTAAACTGCTTTACTTATATGGGTGAGTTAAATCGTATGACACAGTTTAAGGACAAGTCTGCAAAACACGCAGATAATATTAATGCTGGACTGTTTACTTATCCGGTGCTTATGGCTGCTGATATTTTACTGTATCAGGCAGATGTGGTTCCTGTGGGAATTGATCAGATGCAGCATTTGGAGTTGACAAGAGATATTGCTACTCGTTTTAATAATATTTACGGAGATGTATTTACCATACCGGAAGGATATGTTGGTAAGGTAGGCGCTAAGATTATGAGTTTGCAGGAACCATCTAAGAAGATGTCAAAATCAGATGAAAATCCTAATGGAAGTATTTATCTTATGGATGATCCGGATACGATTATGAGAAAGTGTAAGCGCGCAGTAACAGACTCTGAAGCATGCATTACTTATCGTGATGAACAACCGGGAATTAAAAATCTGATTGATATTTATTGTGCATGTATGAATAAAACATCACAGGATGCTGTAAAAGAATTTGAAGGAAAAGGTTACGGTGAACTGAAAATGGCAGTGGGAGAGGCTGTTGTGAGTGTATTGAAGCCTTTACAGGATGAAGTAGCCCGACTGGAGAAGGAAAAAACATATATTGATTCTATCATTAAGGAAAACGGCGAAAAGGCGCAGTATTTCGCAAATAAAACATTGAGAAAGGTACAGCGCAAAGTTGGATTTCCGGATAGAATTCGTTAAAGAACAGGAGGTGTCTTTATGACTGTTGAAGAAGTAATTACAGTTTTGGCAATGCAGGAAGAAATTTTACAATTTAATCATTTTACCAACGAGGATGCATGGGCGCTGGGTAATTTGCTAGTGGCGGAGGCGAAGAAGAGAGGTTTGGACACAGCAGTGGAAATCCGTCTGAACAATGGTTATACTGTATTTAAGTATGCAGGAAACGGCACAACCTTAAATAATGAGGAATGGATGAATAAGATGTTTGCTTCTGTAAGACGGATGGAAAAAAGCACTATGCTTTTGTACAGTGAGCTGAAACGCAGTGAAGAAACTTTAGAAGAAATCGGACTTGATGAAAAGGAATATTCCTGTCTGGGAGGAGGATTTCCGGTGCGTGTGGAAGAAGTGGGTGTGATTGGAGTAATTATGGTTTCTAACCAGAGTCACTTTATCAACCATGATATTATTGTAAAAGCTGTAAGCAGATATCTTCATATTGATGAAGTTCCGAGAATTCGGGCATTGTAAATGGAATAGAGGGATGTTGCATTAAAGAGGATATGTTTAGTGCAGCATCCTTTTTTTATCATAGATATCTGTATGACGGTGCAGTCTCATATAAGGCAGGTATGGACTGTTTTAGAATGGGGTGTAAAAGCAGAGAGAAATTTTTAGAATAAAATTGACATTTATTCTCAATAATTATAAAATAAAAACAAATTTATTTCAGGAGGAAAAGGGTATGACTAAAAAAGCACCGGGAAGAATGTTTTTAATGGTTGTTGGTATTTTTCTAATCATCGGTAGTGTGTTTAACACCATTTCCTGTGCCATGAATTTTGCAATGATGGGACAGGAAGAATTTGCACCGATTTTAGAACAGACCTTACAGCAGGCAGGAATTACTAAATCAACCTATCAGATTAGTCTGGTTTTAACTGCAATACAGGTTGTAATCGGTATGGTGACAGGTATCATCGGAGTTGTAAACAGTAATAAAATTGAAAAAGCATCTCTTTGCTATATTTGCGGAATTGTTTTAATTGCTTATGCTTTAATCTGCAATGCATACAGTGCTTTTAGTGGTGTGTTTAGCATTTTTTCAGTGATTTTTTCATTAATTCTTCCATTACTGTATTTCTGGGGAGCATTAAAGAATCGTCAGGTATCGCAGGATGGACAGGGAACTGTTGTAAAATAAGCAGAGTGAAATAACAGGTGCGGGGCAAAACGGGAGGGGTTCTGTTTTGCCCCGTTGTTATATAAAAATATAAGAGGAGAGCGTATGGAACATTTAATTAAGGTAATGGATTTATGTAAAATTTATAATCCGGGGGAAAATGAAGTAAGGGCATTAGACCATGTGAATTTGGAAATTGACAAAGGAGAATTTATTGCTATTATCGGGCAGTCTGGTTCAGGAAAATCCACATTTATGAATATGTTAGGCTGTCTGGATAGTCCCACATCAGGGAAATATTATTTAAACGGTACAGATGTATCTACTATGTCCGACAATGAATTGTCTTTAGTCAGAAATAAAGAGATTGGTTTTATTTTTCAGGGATTTAATTTAATCCCCAATCTTACAGCTGTAGAAAATGTAGAATTGCCACTGATTTACAGGGGAATTGATAAGAAAGAGCGAAGAAGACTGGCAACAGAGGCATTGGAGATGGTAGGGTTAAGCCACAGAATGCACCATAAACCATCAGAGATGTCAGGAGGACAGCAGCAGCGTGTGGCTATTGCCAGAGCTATTGCAGCGAAACCACCGGTAATTCTGGCAGATGAGCCTACGGGAAATCTGGACTCTGCTTCCAGTAAAGAAATTTTAAATATTTTAAAAAATCTTCATAAGGACGGCAGAACTGTTATTTTGATTACTCATGATGATGGAATTGCGGCAAGAGCAAAACGTGTTGTAAGAATTATGGATGGCAAAATAGAATCGGACAGAATAAATCCAGAGTACGAGAAAATGGAGGAAACGCATGAAGATAAAGACTCTGAAGAATAAAAATATGATTATGTTAATTACTCTTGGAATTGTGACAATTGTATTAGTTATTTTGGCAATCATAGGAAACATGCGAAAGGGAGGCAAGGGTACTGCTTCTGTTGTAGAGGTTATTTCTGTAGAAAAGGGAGATGTCAGTCAGAAAATTGAAGTATCAGGCAATGTGGAAAGTGAATGTAAGAAAACATTTTATTCCCCGGTAAATGCTACTATAGAAACTATGACAGTGGAAGCCGGTGACAGTGTGGAAGCTGGACAGAAGCTGATTGCTTTTAATGTAGACAATTTAGAGGCGGATAATCAGAAGGCAGAGCTTACAGCAAAATCTGGCAAACTGGAACTTGAGGATGCACAGGAACAGGCTGAAGATGCAATTTCTAAAGTTGCAAAAACGAAGGCAGAAATTCCAAATCTAGAGAAACAGATTGAAAACAAGAAAAATGAGGTTTCCAGTTTAAAACAGCAGATTGCAGAAGCACAGAAAGATGCACAGGAGCAGGCCAAGGAAGATGCAGAGAATGCATACCAGGCGGCTGTTTTGTCTGCTGAGACAAAGTATCAGGAAGAAATGGATACTTATAATACAGTTACGAAACCAGAGTATAATAAAGAACTGGAAGAATTAAAAAAGAAAATCAATGAGGGAAAAGGAACAGAAACAGATAAAGAGGATTACCGTCATTTATTAGACAATCCTCCAAAGGTTCCGGAAATGGAAGAAGTAAATCCTGCTGATTTCCAGTTGACAGGCACAGGCATGGCAGACACCTCTGTACTTGAAACCGCAATGGAGAATGAAGTATCTGAACTAACAGCTCTTCAGTCTGAGTTGGCGTCAAAAGAAGCTTTGGCACAGTCTGAAACAGTGGGACTTACAGATGCGGCAAAGGAAAAAATCAGAATTTCCAACAATCTTGCAGAGCTTGAAGCCAAGAATCTTCAGGAGCTTTTAGAAGAAGGAAAAAAAGGAATTGAAGCAGAGTTTCAAGGTGTTATATCTGATACAAAGGTAAGTCAGGGTGCTACGGTAACGCAGGGAATGGAGCTTTTTACACTTCAGAGTATGGATGAAGTATGCGTAGATGCCAGCATATCAAAATATGATTTTGATAAAGTGAAGGAAGGGCAGAAAGCCACTGTTAAATTAGGAGATAAGAAATATAACGGAACCATAGAAAAAGTAAATCGAATTGCAGTTCCAAATGAAAAAGGAGCACCAACTATTGGAGTTGTAGTACATATTAATAATCCGGATGATGGTATTTTTATTGGTGTAGAAGCAAAAGTAAGCATTCAGGCAGCAGAAGTAAAGAATGTTTCGATTTTACCGGTGGAGGCAGTCAATATAGGAAAGAACGGCTCTTTCTGTTATGTGGTAGAAGATGGAGTGATTAAGAAAAAAGAGATTGAAACAGGTGTAACTTCAGATTCTTTTGTAGAGATTAAAAGCGGTTTAAAAGATGGAGAACAGGTTCTTACGGACATAGGAAACCACAATGAAGGAGATCAGGTAAAGGCACAGGCAGCAAAAGCTGACAAGTAATAGAGAGGACGAAGATATGGAAAATATAATTGAATACGTCAAGATGGCAATTCAGAATATCATTGCCAATAAAGGGCGTTCCTTTCTTACTATGCTGGGAATTATTATAGGAATTGCCTCCGTCATTGCTATTGTGTCTATTGGTGAAGGAACGAAGAACCAGATGAACAGCGAAATTGATGCTGCAGGTGGAGGACAAATATTCATTTATTGTAGTGATGATGCCATAACAGAAGATGAGTATATGACTGCAGAGGATATGGATGCCATTCGCAAAATTGATGGCGTAGAGGGCGTTTCCAGCAGCTACAGTATTATGGGTGAAACTGTAACAGGAAAAGGAGATTTTTCAGCTACAGTAACATTGGAAACACAGGATGCCCCAATTGTCAATAACATTGCTTTAAAAAGAGGCTCTTATTTTACGGAAGCAGATGTGACAGAAGGGCGAAATGTATGTGTAATTTCAGATACAGATGCAAAGCGTCTATTTGGATCAGATGATGTAGTAGGCATGGATATTGATGTGCAGTGTTATGATTTGACAAAGAGTTTTCGCATTGTAGGTGTTACAACTCAAAAAGAAAACGGTACTTTTGTAAGTTATACTTATGAGGGAATGCCGATAACACTTTCTGTTCCTTATACGGCAGTTTCAGACTTTGTAGGAGATACAGTGGGCAATTTTTCTAATATGATTGTTCAGGCAGATAAAAAAATGGATTCTCAGATAATCTCCAAAGAGGTTATCAAGACATTGGAAAAGAGACATCAGTCTGCAGGAGAAGATTATTTTCAGCTTCAGAGCTTTCAGGATGTCATGAAGATGATGAATGATATGCTGGGGATGGTAACTGCATTTATTTCCTTTGTGGCGGGAATTTCCTTGTTGGTAGGAGGAATTGGTGTTATGAATATTATGCTGGTATCTGTAACAGAACGAACTAGAGAGATTGGTATTCGAAAAGCGCTGGGAGCGAAAACATCTTCGATTATGATGCAATTTCTGGCGGAATCAGCAATTCTTACGGTAATTGGTGGAATTATCGGAATTATTTTGGGAATTGCAGGAGGATATGGAATTTGTTCTGTTATAAGTTCTGTGCAGGGAATGACAATCACTCCGGGAATTAACGCTGCTACTATTATTGTAGCAACCTTGTTTTCCTGCGCCGTAGGTATTTTCTTTGGAATTTATCCCGCAAAAAAAGCAGCAGCATTAAGTCCCATTGAGGCATTGCGAAGAAATTAAAAGAGATTTGCCATGTCTTTTGGAAGTTGGGTTGAGAAATTCATTGTTTTGTTTGTAATAGGATGCACAAAACTTAAACTATAAGAATGGAGAGCAACTCGCTGTATTCTGGAAAAATCAGGATTATAGAGGTAATCACCTAGAAGGGGATTTCCCATATATTTCATGTGAACACGAATTTGATGTGTTCTGCCTGTTTCCAGAGAGAGCTTGAGAAGGGAATAATCTTCTTTTGAAGTTACCACCTGATAATGTGTGACAGCACGTTCTCCGTTTACAAAATCTACACAGCGCTCAATAGCAGAATTTTCTTTTCGTGCTATGGGCGCTGTAATTGTATCTGCGTTTTTTTTCGGAACGCCGGATACCACAGCCAGATAGGTTCTGTGGATTTCTCTTTTCTTCATTTGATTGGAGAGAATGGATGCGCTAAGGGCATTTTTTGCTATAATGAGAAGTCCGGTGGTGTCTCTGTCAAGGCGGTTGATACAGCGAAAGACAAAGGTTTCCCCCTGCATTTTATAATAATGAGCAATTCCATTTGCCAGAGTATTGTCATAATTATTGATGGAAGGATGAACAGGCATATTTGCAGGCTTATTTACCAGAAGAATATCTTCATCTTCATACACAATATCAAGAGGAAGAGAAACAGGAACAATACTTTCAGAGGGAGCTTCTTCCAACAGCTGAATAGTAATTGTATCATTGACTTTTAAAGGAGTTCGCACATAAGCCCATTCTTTGTTTACGAGAATTCCTTGGTGTGTTTTCTTTAGCTGTATGATAATTTGGCGGGAGAAGCCCTTGTGCTTTAGAAATTCTCCTACTGTACAAGGGAGAATTTCATCTTTTACAATATATTCAAAAATACGATTCATAAATACTCCTTAAAAAAGGGGTGTGGCATATTGCTACATCCCCTTTTCTCTGTTATTTTGATTTTACTTTATTCCACAACTCATTATAATAGCTGTCTACGTCATCTCCCAGAAATTGGAAAGTTTCACAATTTGTTAAATCTTCCAGTTCAGGGAACAGAATTTTATTGTTTCGAATATCTTCATCTTCAATCATTTCTCTAGCTTTTAGATTTGGAGTAGAGTAGGTAAGATATTCAAAGTTCATCAATGCAATTTCCGGACGGCACATAAAATTGATGAATTTTTCGGCATTTTCTTTGTTCTGGGCATTTTTTGGAATAACCCAGGAGTCAATCCATATATTAGAACCTTCCTTTGGAATGACGTATTCTAGATTGGGATTTTCCCGTTTGGTATAACCTGCTTCACCGGAATAAATTACACCTAGAGCAGCTTCATTTCCAATCATTTTATCTCTTACCTGGTCTATCACATAAGCCTGTACCAGTGGTTTTTGCTCGATTAAGTCTTCTGTAGCTGCTGCGAGCTGGTCCACTTCTGTAGCGTTGATAGAATAGCCCAGACGTTTTAAAGCTATAGAAAAGGCATCTCTTACAGAATCCTGCATAAGAATGCTGTCTTTATATTTTGAATCCCATAAAATATCCCAACTGTCTACCGGTTCTTTTACTATGGATTTATTATACAAAATACCTACCGTCCCCACACAATAGGGAATAGAGTATTTATTCTCAGGATCGAAGCTTTTGGATTGCTCCATGTAGGTAGGGTCCATATTTTTGATATTGGGAATATTGTCCCAGTTGATTTCTGCCAGTAAATCATTTTCAATCATACGCTGAATCATGTAGTCGGAAGGGCATACCACATCGTATGCAATGGCCTGAGAGACGATTTTCGGATACATGATTTCGTTTGTTTCGTATTCTTCGTAAGTAACGGAAATACCCGTTTCTTCTTCAAAAAGTTCAATAGTTTTGGGATCTAAATATTCCCCCCAGTTATAAACAATAAGCTTTTCTCCAGAATGATTTTTTAGTGTGTTGAGGTTGTAGAAAATTCCTCCGGCTACTAAAGCCACAATTAAAACAGCAGGAATAGCAAAGCGGAAAGATCTGCGAAAAGCAGTTTTTTTGGATACCTTTTTCACATCTTTTTCCTCTTTCGGACTAGTATTTACGCAAATCATAAGTACCAGAACGCTGACAAAGAGAAGGGTGGAAAGTGCGTACATTTCCGGACGAATTCCTTTTCGTACTTCTGCATAAATTTTCGTAGAGAGAGTATCTACGCCGGGGCCTTTTGTAAAGTGGGTGATAATAAAGTCATCTAAGGACATGGTAAATGCCATGAGAAAACCGGATACCACACCGGGCCAGATATCTGGAAAAACAACTTTAAAAAAAGCGTAGATCGGTCCGGCTCCTAAGTCTTGTGCAGCTTCGTAAGTGCTTTTGCTTGTCTGTTTTAACTTGGGCATAACGCTTAGAATAACGTACGGAATACAAAAGGTAATATGGGCCAGTAAAATTGTGGAAAATCCAAGAGTGACCCTACAGGCAATGAATAAAAGCATCAGTGAAATACCTGTTACAATCTCAGAATTCAAGATAGGAATGTTAGTAATTCCCATCATAATGGTCTTGCTTTTGGATTTCATGGCATTGATGCCAATAGAGGCGGCAGTGCCAATGATTGTTGCAAGAATGGCAGAGACAAGAGCAATAAAAAGTGTGTTGTAAAGAGCTGCCATAATTGCCTTATCCCTAAACAGGGAGGAGTACCAGTGAAGGGTAAAACCACCCCATTTTGCACGGGATTTTGATGCATTAAAAGAAAGTACAATTAAAGTTACAATGGGGGCATACATAAGGAAAAGAATA